>Ga0126336_10002347_pt1 | contig 10708 bp, 2 predicted proteins | sample SidCmetagenome_FD_92530 | JGI IMG/M metagenome (GOLD analysis project Ga0126336, IMG submission 92530) | Coral microbial communities from El Islote,Puerto Morelos, Mexico - Siderastrea C C metagenome | ecosystem: Host-associated > Invertebrates > Cnidaria > Coral | place: El Islote,Puerto...
AAAAAAATGATGTTGGTACCATGCCGAGGAATTGAACTTCCTATTGTATATCAGTATTCAGATACCTATTTACAGAGGTAGAATAATACACTTCACACCAGAAAACAGTATGAACTGAAGGTCGTTCGTATTTTTTTTTCTTTTTCTTGAGGGGGGGGGGGGTGTTCAACCTTGAATAATAATAATTTGTTAATTTATAATTATTAAAGTGTATTGACTTTCGTTTAAATGACTGCAAAGCAAAAGACGAGACAACATACAAGCACTGAAAGCTTTATTTACCACATTACGATACAGTTTCTACCCCTGCTAAATATAAGGTAAATGAAGATACATATGGATATATATTTTACTGAAGAATCTTACGCAGTACAAGGTCGTCTGTATTTTGCATTCAATATTGATACTCTATACTATAAATGTTCTTTTCTCTCAAAACGTGATTGACCACTAGGTGGCGTACATCTCTAATTAAAACAACAGCTTGGCTTCATACAACAGCCTGTTTCCTAAATCTGCTAAAAATATATTTACGTTCCTCCCCTCTGCTCAGGGTGATCTCACTTTTGACGATTAGATTTTGATGCAAATGATAGTTTAAGCCGGTCAAGAAAAAGCATCTTAAATCTCAGAAAAGGCAGATGTTGAAAGCCCTTGTAAGAACTTTCACTTTGGCCCCAAACAAGATTTTTTCAACGTAAAGAAACTCCAATAGGTTATTTGATAAGCCACGTTTCAACGTCAAAAAATTCTGGACGTCAAAATAACTGGATTCCAATGAGCAAAAGGAAGGATTTATCTAAGAAGCAATCAAAGAAAATACACAAAACCTCGGCTAAATAACTATAGGATATCACACTCCGCTAAATAACTATAGGATATCACAATCAGACACATGGTAATTATATCAATAACAAGATTTCACTACTGTTCTTTACAAGCATAATTAACGCGCGATCTTACAGCGCGTCGACTCATTCTAAGTGGCTCTACTGAATGTGCTATCTGCAAATAGTTGTCTGGTACACTAAAATGGTTCTATATCAGACAAACGCGGAAGTTTTCACTAACTATACTGGTTAGCTTCATTTCTGCATCTTTTTAGCTCAAGTTTGAATGGTTTAGCCGAATCCAGTCCAATCAAAACGAACATACTATTTTAAAACCAATCAAGAAAAAACCGAATCCAATTGTGACCTAGCCTGCACGAGCTTTCCCGCCCTTGGCACCGGATGCAGTTTGTGCATTGGATTCTGATTGGATCGTTACGTTGCTGCTCGTCTTATGATTGGCTGGATATGATTATCGCATCATGACCATAGCTGCTTAACAACTTTTACCACTCTACATAAGCAGTCACTTTACATCAATTAATAAGCAATAGTTACAGCTGCATCGCACAATTCAAAACAAATTACGCTTAACACTTTGCAGATGTTCATGAGCTTTTTCCTCGATTTTTTTGTTAAAACGTCATTTTCCACTGAAATGCTCTTTATTAATCTGCTAACTTGGAGCTTAAAAAACTAACTATATGCTCCATAACCTTGCAAACACTGAATAAAATAAACCTGAATGTATTTGCTCTAATTGATGCCATATAAACACACAAAACAAAATGACAGGACGTCAAACTATTTTATAATGCTAGCTACACTTCATATTTTGAATAAACGCAGGGCTCCGCTCTGCGCATCTACGCAGTAATGAAAAATGCCACATTCAAAATGACTGAATGCTGAAGGCAACAAAAACTAACTTGTTATACAAATTGACCCAATGTCATGACACAAATCAAGTTGAAATAACATAGTAAAAGCGACCCTGTTAAGGCCAAAACTGAGTCCACGAAAACCGAGCCATTAATTAACCTACACTGGATACCAAAGGGTATGCAACTTCATATTTGTAAGATAAGGAATTCAGATGGCAGAAACATCACTACAAGCCTGGAATACTGGATTGCTAGATGGGTCAATCTTAACTGTACATTTTGGTACAGTTGAATGGATGAACTCATTGTTCATTTTGACTGGTAACAAACACCAATCATCAAACATTAAGAAGTACAAGTGGTTTTGAATAATCACCTTCCCTCAGACAGACAACTGTCGATCTATTCATAACACCCAACATTTTCAAACAAGAAAACTTTCCTTTTTTTGTCCCACTGCTTCCCTGAAGCAATGGAAAAGTGCATTGGTGCCCAGTCTTTGAAGACGAAATGTCCAAAGATAAACTGAGACCTCAGCTAAGAAGTACATGTGGTACGTTTGTCGCACCTTAATCAGCAAGGTGTGGCCATCCCCGACTCAATGTAAGGGGTATTGTTTAAAATCCCTAATCTACTACTATAATATATTGTAATCACTACACACTAACATGAATATTGCCTTCATCGCAATAATAAACCTCCATTCCCTGGAGTTAGAGTCATAATGCTGTACCTGTAAAAATGAATAGTGAATAGTCCTTACTGCGTCACTGAATAACATATGAACTTTAAACTCAAAACCTGATAAACAATTTCGCTTTCACTGTCATCGATCTTACTGCCACGTTGTTAATAAAACCACCCTGGAAAAACCCTGGAAAGCAGAAAAAGCTAGAACTACAAGTCACAACCAATAAAAAGTGGTCTTTTGAACCCACTATACTTTTTGTTATTGGTTTCTTCCAACATAAACTGCAACCACTGATTGAATTTTGAACTTCAAAGTTCACATGTTATTGAAAGCTGCAGTAAGTGTAAGTAACCAGAAGAACAGTACATTCTAGTACCTTCCAGAAGTTTGCAATACAATACTTTTCTCAAGTTGAAATTACAGGACCCAGTTGTTCAAAGCGGGGTTAAGCTAACCCAGGATTAGCGTCAATTTCTAATTCCACTTTATAGCCAAATGATATGGATTCCTGTAAATCTTTTTTTGAGCTACATTTTGAATTTGGTTGCTTTCAAACAGTCACTTGGAATTTGTTTTGAAACCTCTTTTGCAATAAGAGACACAGGGACTTCCGTTAAATTTTAATCCCAGATTAGTGTTAACTGGCTTTCAAACAATCGGGACCAGATTGGTACTTTTTGATCTCTAAGGGAGTAAGGATTACACTTGCATATCTTGCTACAAACAGCAAGAAATGCCAAAGGTAAAAAATTCATAATTTCAAACCTACAAATGTGATTTTGCCACTTTTAAGGGAGGTAGGTAGTCAACTTAAGGATGGACATTGTAGATCTCGAGACCTTAAAAGTGCAATGCTTACCTATACATTGCTTTCTTTTTTCTACTCCAAAGAAACAAACAAACAAACAAACAAACAAACTTTCACGATTACTCAGGAAATAACAAATATCAAAGAAAGCAATGTCTATTCGAGGTGTTGCACAGATCTGGTCAAATGTAAGCTGAATGTGCAAATCAGGACACTCATCTCTAGAGACAAAACTCACTTCTTGCAAGTTTCGACAAGTGTCACTTGAGTTGAGTGATTTGATGCTAGTCCCATAACTCAACTTGAGAGATGCAAAAATAACGACTTTGTCGCTTGACTAACCTCTTGTGAAACTACATGGACAACTACAATATTGATTATCTAAAATATTACTTCAAAGTGTACGAGAGGTTAACCCAAATACCCAAAGTGACAAATGTAACTACAGTGAAAGACTACAACTTACTCTGCTTAAGGACAAGTCATGTTGTGATCCAAAGATCGCGCAAATGACTTGTTCAGGTTCTCCAGACGGCTGTTGAATGCTTCCTGAATTCCAGCAAATGTCTGCCGCAGCTCAGACGCTGGCTTAACTCCACCCACCACATCAACTTTCTCATCGTCATCACCATCATTGTCTGCAGGGCTACAAACCTTCGCTGACCTGTTCCTTTCTTCAAGGGGCTCCTCTTTTGCACTATCTGTATCTTCACCTTTGTCATCATCCACTCCCTCCTTCTTGACCATACTACGCTCTGGACTCGCTCTCTTGCTTGGTGGGGAGACGCTGTTATTGTCTCGCACCTGTGACTGTTTCTCTGTGGAAGGAGAGTGCTGTGGTTCACTTTCTTTTGAGGCACCACCCCTAGTCATATCAGGGACAAGGCCATTCCGGTAAAGGCCCCTTAATGCATACTCAGGTAGGTTCCTCTCTGTAAGCCCAGAAGTGGTACTAAGATCAAACGGTAATGGACCAGGGAAGGGAGAGGGATAGCCAAATGGAAACTTTAGAAAGCGCATCCTCTCAGCTGGGGTCACAAGGCCTGCTTGGGCAGCTAAGAATGGATTCAGTGGAGAACGGAACATGTCTGGATTGCTGAGCCATCTTCTCATCGCCAGAGCTGTGTAAGGATCATTTCCAAAGCAACATGGATTGTGGATGTCAAAAGGACTTCTAAGGTGTTGGAGGTCATGAAACATGTCCCGTGGAAACATGACATCAGGATACATCAGCTCTGGAGGAAATGGATACAGCCCTGGGAATTGAGAAGCCATGTTGCCAAGGTTTACAAGACCCTGAGCAGCATCCAACCTGTTGTCATGGTTGTTCAGGGCTCTTCTTTCTGTTGCCTCAGAAGCCTGCGTGCACTCCTCTTTCTTCTTCACATTTTCAGTTTTTATTTCAGGAATCGAGGGCAAGTTGTTCCTGAAGAACAAAGATCTGGGATCTGTGCCATCTCTTAAGAACAGTTCACTAGCATCTGCTAAGCTGCGAGACCTCTTCCTTGATGGATTTTTGTCCTCTGCCCTTAGGGAATCCATGAAGTTGGCTGCTCTTTTGCGATCAGTTCTATGAGCACTCATAAAAGCACTGTTCATTCCATGCATCAGATGTTCAGAAGCTAGTCTACCATCGACACCTTGTGGGTTGCTGCTCGATGGTGGAGAAATCTCACTGCCATCACTTCGCATGTCTGAGTCTGTCAGTAAGAGCTTGCCACCTTGACTGGAATCCGGAGATGGGTGTCCGGAATCAGAGGATGTTGTAGGCGATGCCAGGGGACTGACTGCAGCTGAGCGAGTTTCAGACACTGAATAATGGCGACTCAAAGGCATGGGATGTAGCATCCCAGGAATAGGCAGCGTATTTCTCCTAAAATAAAATTTATCCTGCAGATGAGTACATTTAAACATGCATAACTCTGAGTAAGATTAAACGTTAATATGATCTTTCTATTGGGCTTTAGTCACCTAATTAACTTTAATTAGTTCCCCTTGCTTGAAGCTGGGAAGGTCTCATTTTTTATCCACTGTCCTCTAAGCATATTCAGAAAATGCAAAAACAATTGCTTAAAAAATTGTATGGACTCTCAACTTGTGCTTATGCTAATACGTATGCATACTCTTGCCTAGCCAGTGAACAACAATGCTGTTCAAAAAGAGTACAAGACTTAGTCCCTTGTACTACACTGTAGTACCACAAAAGTGACCTTCCATGGGGTATATTTCCATACATAATACAAAGGTCCTGGTAAGCTTGCCATAGAATTCTCCAAAATGTTGCTGCCTATGGGATAAACAGCCACTCAAGACCTCTAAAAGAGAACACTGGAGTCTGCTGGGATGACAGTTTCGATCCTTTCTCACATTACAGGCACAAATTCAATAGACAAGCGCCAACTCAAACCTGCTACAAATGGAGTCACTGTTGGCTCTCTCCAATCTCTTCTGAGCAGTCAGAGCAACTTCCTTTTTAATGTTTGAGCCAGCATGGTGTGAGTTTGGATTGTTTGCAGGTGAGCAGATGGCAAAAAGACCATACTCAACAACCTGACTGTCTCGCTTTCGAGTGTGGATTTCTCTTAGTCTACCAGACAATCTGAAAAGCTGAAACACAAAAATACATTAATTTTATTAAATGAAACTCTTCAATCAAGTTGTTCCCTCACACTTTCATTGCTGAGAATTCACCCCAGTAAATTTCAAGTCTTTAATTATTTAATTCCCAGCAGTCACCAACATAAATCTCAGAAATAATAATAATAAAAAAAAAACACCAGAACTGACTGAAGACTACATTACCTTGTAAAATCCACCACCATGATTTAATGTGCACTTCATACGGCAGGTGAATGAGCGGTTTAGACTGTCTGTGTCATCTGAACCTATTTGAATCATTGTAAACAGAGTTACACATAAAGTTTCAGGGGATTCAATAAAATTTGAAGTAGGCAGCTGGTTTGAGTAGAGTAGCCGACTGTATCAACAAGGTTTGAAAGAAATCTTTCTTTAATTACTTCAATTTAGAGAAAATAGTAGCCGACTTCGTTAAGAGAATTTGCAGATGCTTTTCATCGGTCGCCGGTGCTTATTAAAAGCACTGAATAAAGCTAACTGTGAAGTAAACAAACTCAAAACACTACAAAAAGCGAAGTTGAAGAGAGTCAAAACATCACAGAGGTCCAAAAGTTCCCAAGTTCTTAGTCTCTACAAGTGTTATTTGAAGTTCAAATCCTTATGTTCAAAGTTCTTATCCATATCATGGATAAAAATAAAAATTTATGTATTTTTCAACATCAGAGCCAAACTAAAACTTCATAAAAAGAATATTAGCTCTGAGCATTTGCCATATAATTAGGCCCATACATTCAAATGTAAAAACTTAACCTGTTTTCAAATCATCCTGGCTTGACAGATCACCAGATATGTCCTCATTTTTCTGAAACAAAATAAGCCTCTTATTGTTTCAGTGTTCAATCTAGAAATTAGTGAAAGTGGGTCATATGTCCCACATGTCATTTTAAATTGGGTCATTTTAAAAATGGTCTGGGTCATGGACAGTTGCGGTAGTTGCTGAAGCTGTTGGCTCGTGAAGTTGACTTGTATTGATACACTGTACTTATCGAACTCTCTTCTGATCTTTCACCATTCTTCTCCGGTCCTTCTTTTTTGTTTTCAGGAGGTTCAACGGCCATTCTCTTTTTATTAAAATATGTTAGTTTTTGTTGTCGTTTCATGTTAATTTTACAAAGAAGAACACCCGAACCGTGAAAAACATCGATGGCCCAAGCAACGCTTGCAAAACGTCGAAATGGGGGCTCTAGTCTCACTCGGAATTGCGTGGAACGCCTGACACAAAAAGTACTCGTAAGCACGCGCTTTTACTTTTATTTATTGCCGAATGCCCACTACTTTATTAGTACTTCTATGTGAGGTAACTTGTTTTGTTTCATTTTTTTTTGCATCCGTATGACACCACGATAATTTCATTTTGCGTCAGGATATAATTTACCGCGTCAATGACGCAAAGACGCGGCCCAGATTGAACACTGTTGTTTTGACTGGAAGTGAGATGAGACAGTGTGCAAGACAAAGCTATGGATTCTGCTATTGTGCAGTTGTCAACAATAACTAAGATTGTCCTTTAAAACTTCTGAGTGGTAATTCCAGTTGAGCCCTAGGCACAATGTATGAAGTTTATCATGTTCCAGCACACTTTATGTAGATTGAAGATTGTGGTAAAAATGACAATAAGGACAGTGACCTTGATGCTTAAATATTAGTCAGTTACATCACTTAAAATAAAATGCTGCATACTCACTAGTTTGGCCTTCTTTCCAGGGAGTTTTGGCCACGCAAGGTTGGTTTTCACCATGTCCTGATCATCAATGTGTAAAAATTTATACATGCTCTGGTGAATAACAGCAGCCTGTATGAGAGCAAAATGCACAGTCAATAAATTAGTTTTGTTCTTTCAGCCAACACAAAGTCTTTGCCTAAGATATAAATGTTTTCTGGTGTAAACTACACAACAGCTAAATGGTCACCAGGGAGTGAGAATTGCCTGAAATATATCAAACAAATAATATCTCCAGTAAATTAACAAGCTGCTTCATTTTAACTTTTCAGATGAAAAGCTTGATAAGCTACTACATGCGTAAAAAAGTTTTGAACGCATCACTCTTGAACTTGAGTGAGATGCTGACGCCATCAACTAGAAGTGATTTTTTACTTCCTTAGCAGCACACGAAAAATAGATCTGTGGGCCCTTAACCAAAATGTGTCAACTCTATGAAAATGTCATTTGCACCAAGTTTATTTGAGCATTTCTTTACACTCCAGATAAATCTTAGTAAACTAAAGCCTTCTGATTTTCTGAGCTGGGAGAAGGTTTATACACAAACATGCCACTCGGTAGCATATACTTTTTTGACAACAATCATTTTGACTGAAATCCTGGAGGGTGGCAAATCAAAGAATTGGAGGTTTTCACACAGAGGATTTATAATAATTATTATTTTCCCACCGGAACACAGGACAACCAAGAAACCTCTGCTTGCAGCTGTTGTCTGTATGACACAGCTAATGACAAAAGAATCGCAAATACTGCACCAGAATTGGCAGACCTAGTTATAGTTATTTTCATTTTTCAAAGAAAACAACCACAAAAGAAGGAATATATGTACACTAGAACAACAAAATTAAACCTCAAGAAAATATTTCAGTCACCTGAGAATATCCCAGAAAGTCCCTTACATTCTCTGACACATAAAACAACTGACCATCTTGTGTAATGACCGCAATGAAGCCATCAAGAGCCTGAAAAATGAATTTATGCTTCATTAAGTGAGAGGGTTTTTTGGTAGATAAGGTACACACATGCTGTGCTTTAATTGTTACTTTCACCATTTGTGTGAAGAGATGCTTTTCAAATTACAACTCCCAATGGTAATTCAAACCCAGAAAACTGTTCAGATGGGCAAAAACTCTCTTTTCAGACCAAAAACACCTTTGGGAGGAATCTGAAGCACAACATTAAAGTTTTAATGGCATTCTGTTACTCTAAATATATAACATGGTATAAACTCATAATAGGGGGACTCAGAGGAAATTAAACAATGTTTTAAAAACAAGGAAATAACCTCAGGGATCAACCATGTATCCTTATTTAAACTGTGATAAGCTATAAAATCTAGATTTTCAGTTGAAGATCTTTTTTCTTAAACAATTAACGTGTCCAGCAGACGTAAAAGGAGATGCTAAATAGTTAACACTTCGACCTTGACTGTAAAAAGACATGGCTAATGCCCCCTCTCATATGGCAACCTGTTGTTTTCTGCAGGTTACATACTTGCATAAAAAAGACACAAGTTTCCACATTTTAAAACTTTAAAGGTTAATGACATTTCTTACTTCACAGCTTGAAACATTTTAAGACACGGGGTACCCTACACCGAACACTGCCTTGGCAAAGATTAACCTTAATCTTTTTAAGAAAAGGAAAGATGAAAGATAATTAAGTACTCATTCAAAAAAAAAAATAAAGATGGTCTGCTAAAACACAGAGCTTGGGTAAGGAATATTAAAGGTAGTGCTTTAAAAAATTTGTTGATGTAGCATATTTTATTGCATCCTCATATCGTGCTATCTTATTCAAATTTTGATATTCGTATCGTAGGAAAAATATCGCAGTTCACCGATGCATTGGTGCATCGTCGCAGCCCTAGTGTTGTTGAAGATGGTCTCATGTAATCAGTATAATGCCTGTTTATAATCTGTTTGGCGCCAAATTCACCGGTCGAAATTTCCACCGGTGACATCATGACAATTGACCAATAGGAGAGTGAGTTTTGTAGGACGTAACGTGTCTGGTATTTGACACCACTCCCAAGGCAACATATGTCAATAATTTTTTCACGCGTGAATTTATAATATGATTCAAATCCATTCAGGCAAAACAAGTCGGCCTCTCGCGACTTTGGCGCTTGCTTCGTTGTTGTGCCACCTCATTAAAGCTCGCTTCACTGACTTTAGACACTACTCGTTGATCAAGGGACTTATGAGAGGTCAATTTGGATCAAGTCTACCCAAGAGCTAGCTACATTACAAGCATGCTCTCACTGAACCTTTCAACCTGGACATTTTTTAACCTCTTTTCCTTGAACAGTCTGCTATGGCCACACTTGTCATAGGGACAACAAATTCTCTGTTGAATTTTACCACGTTAAATAAGCCATGTGTTTAATCAATGAAGACACATACACTGGCATCCTGAAGGAGCTTCCTTTGAAAACTGTAAGTATTTTGTTTTTTATTGGTGCATGCACTGATATGCCCCTCTCAATTTTTAAAGGATAGGGGAAATGCTGATGTTCAGATCCATGACTTGATGATGTTAAAACACATTAATAGAGAAACACAGGCCTTCCAATGCTTGCCCAGATGGGCAACAACAGTGAAAAATGACCACATTTTTTCTTTATTTATTTTCTCACCAGGTATTTACAATTGTGTAAAGAGCTACACCTCATTTTAAAGGATATTGAATAAGCTTTCCAACTGAGCACCGGTATCGCAGAGGTCATGGGTTTGATTCCCGTTCAAGCCTGAAATTTTTTCAGGTTTCTTCTTTTCAACCGCTTAGGTTGAAACACCTTCACTGCGATGATCTACATGTAATTCTACCTTTATCCGCAGTTCAAATATATGAATTTCATATATTAATGTTCACATATAGGAATACTTAGATTGTTGTTGTTGTTGTTGTACTGCCACTCTTTGTTGGCTGTGACGAAACAGGTACACTATGACATGATGTTACAAACACAATAATTATTGAAATTATGAATATATGAAATTCATAATTTCATCTTCATCTCTCCCGGGTATATTACGAACCAATTTAATGACCAGCTCCCAGTTGGCTTGATAGCTCAATTGGTTAGAGCGCTGCACCGGTATCGCAGAGGTCAGGGTTCGAATCCCGGTAAGCCTG
>Ga0126336_10002348_pt1 | contig 10707 bp, 3 predicted proteins | sample SidCmetagenome_FD_92530 | JGI IMG/M metagenome (GOLD analysis project Ga0126336, IMG submission 92530) | Coral microbial communities from El Islote,Puerto Morelos, Mexico - Siderastrea C C metagenome | ecosystem: Host-associated > Invertebrates > Cnidaria > Coral | place: El Islote,Puerto...
TAAGACGAATGTTTAAAGCACGCTGTTCTGACTGGAGAGCTGATGTGACGTCATCTAACTTATACTGTGTGACCCCGAGTGAGTGGTAACTGTCAGCTGTGCTTGCGTGTTCTTCTCCAAACAACTCAAGCGTTAAGTCAAGTGCATGTTGATGTGACTGAAGCGCACCCAAATGGTTCTTTTTTCTCCATTGAAAATGACCTAGGTCTAAGTAGCACTTTGCAAGCCCCTCACTGTGTACTTCATAGGGGGAGACTGAGTTTCTTTCTTGTTGAGCTGCACTTTCTTGGCAGTCATTGCACTGACTGAGTGCTGTTTGGTGATAACTGATTCGTGCTTCATACAGTTTTTCTGGGTCTTCAACAACTTCGTTGAAAGACGTTAGTAGAGAAGCAGCATTGCGCTGAAAATTGAGCAAACTGAGTGACACTGGGACCTTTGTTTCGATTTCGTTTAGTATTTGGAGCCCAATATTACTTAAATATTGCTTGGTGTCAATAAGAGAGAAATTCTTTGTTGCTTGCCTGAGAAGAAAAATAATAAATAGTTTGATTGGCTGATTAAGCAAGATGTCCATGTCTCTGTGAAGTTTCCTTTCATCGCATATTGTTTTCTCTTCGGTTTTTGGTGGTGGAATAACAAGTAGTTCTATGTCTCCCCCTGTTTTGCATTTCTGCAGTGCCTTGTTGTAGAAGTAAGCTGAGCTTGACAAGTTATCTAGAAACTGATAGTAAACTGCAATAAGCTGGAAAATAATGAGCGTTAGAATCGCATGCTCTGGGCTGTTGTTCATTATCAAAAGAGCCTCGTGTAAGCATTGAACTCCGTCCTCGATTTTTCCGTCAACAAGCTGGCAGATGCCAGAGTAGCACATGTTCTTTCCTTTTACTGCGTTAAATGTGAACAAAGAAGAAGGTGGCGTCGACTCTTGGATTTTCCTTGCTTTAGAAAGCAGAAACATCGTACTTTTTTCTGACCCATGATATATTTGAGCAAACGCTTTAGAAACAAGCAGTCGGCAGTAAAATTCGTGTGCCTCTAGCTTTTTCGCAGCTTCAATGGCTGAGTCGTAAATTTTGTAAAAGTTCTCTCCTTCGTTGAATAAAACTAAATCCAGAAACAGCTCTGCATTAGCTAAAACATCAAACACACTGCTAGCCATTTTAGAATCTGAACAACACTCTATTAGGCTTTGAACAATACTTTGTTCATTTTCATAGAATGCAATAAATGCCGACATGGAATGACCAGTAAGAAACTGTTCATTAAGTTTCTCGAAAAGGGAAACATAAAACGCATAGAAGCGCCTTTTCGAGTTCAGAACCGTTTCTTTCATTTGATCTTCCCCTTTTTCTCTCGCAAATGACTGGAGGAGCTTGTGCATTGTGAATGACCCAGACATTGAACTTGAATCGAGAAGAGATTTCCTGCAAAGGCTTTGCAATATTTTTTTGGCCTTGAAAATCATCGTTTCATCCAAAACAGCTGCTGCAACCTCTTTATTGAAAGACTCAGGAAGAATACACAAGGACACTAGTGCTTCTTTTTCTCTTGCAGAGAGTCTCTGGAAGGATGAGTCAAATAGGAACTGTAATCGATGGTCGGTTGGATAATCTGGATTGTCTAATATCTCGGCGATACTTTCTGTAGAGGAAATCATAAAATCTTCTAGAAACTGCCCGGGTTGGTCTTCAACTTCGGAAATCAACGAACACAGTAACTTGATGGCTAAAGGAACATGTCCACAGATTTGCGTTATTCGTGTGCAGTCCGAGGTGCTTGCATTTGGCAGTAATTCGTGAACTAGAGATTTAGAAGAGACTTCACCCAGTTGTCTTATTCTTGTAGACTGGTGACCGTGGAAATGCAAATTCATAAATTCGAAAGATTCCCTTGTGGTAACAACGAAAGTCACCATTTCGTTTCGCCTGAGAATCTGTTCAAGAAGTTGCAGAACACCTTCCTTGACTGTTGGCAAACCACTTTCCAATAGATCATCGGCATTATCAAGAATAAACACACAGCGATATGGAATGCCGGTGAAAATTTGGCAAAGTTCATCGTCAAGGGATAAACCCTGAACGGATGATTGATCAGTTGTGACAATTGGTCTAACAAAGCCAAGAAGCTTTGATGTCAGATCTGCTTTTGATTGAAGGCCTCGCAGTGAGATGAAAAAGGCAGGCAACTTTTGAGTTTGGAGAGCATGCCCCACTGCGATAGCAACGGATGTTTTTCCGAATCCGGGTGAACCCCAGATCGACACCATTCGGGTAGATTCGGAAGTCACGTGATCGATGATTTCCTTACACTCGTCCTGGCGTCCAGTGAAGTTAGGGACCATTGGTGGAAGACAAGATTTTGGTAGCAATGGTGTCGTACCTTTTAAAAGAGAAAAAAAAGGAGGAATCATGAAGTGCTCCGCTACAAGTCAATGTTTTATTGAGGTCAAAACATAAACAGAATAATATCCCCTTCTTCTCTCCATTAGGCTTCCCACTCTAATACAACCCTGCCCCCCCCCCCCCCCTCCACCCTTTTGAAATAAAATTTTTTGTCAACGCCCTTCCTCCTTTAACTGGAAAAGGGAATTAAATTTCGTTTCGTGTTGTGCCATTTATAAAGAAGATCTCTCTAGTATGCCCCTCTCCCTCTAAGAAACCTGACATAAGCCTCGAGGGGATGGTAATAAAGACGAAAGCACACTCCCAACGGGCCTATCCATAAAGAAACATGACGTAAGTGTACAATGTAAGTTTACATTGGCATTCCGATTTTTTACGCGAGATATTTCACGACACGCACTAGTACTTGCCCTAGCACCAGCACTGCACGCTCAGCCTTGGATTCATCATGTGTTATGCAATGATGTTGAGGTGTGGTTGTGGCTAAACAGCTGTTAGCACTGGTAATAGGCTCTGCGCATGCGTGTGAAGCTTTAGTTAAGCTGACGGTTAAGCCGTAGTACGTGATAATTAGCGCCTAATTTCACTATTCAAAATTTCAAATCGAGCAAAAGGAAAACATAGACTGGGTTCTGCAATTGATTCTGTTCTAAATGTGGCCGGTTCTTCAAATTATTCAAGTGAACTTTTTACTGAGTAGCACATTACTGTATACGTATATACCTAACTCAATAAAGGTTGCTTTGGCAATTAGGCATTGGGCATTTGGGCACACGGAACACAAGGCAATGTCTTCCTTGAGTGACCACCGAACAATAGCTTCCCAATGTGCAATTGCCCAATGCCCAAAGCAACCTTTATTGAATTAGGTATACATTTAATTATTTAAAAGACTAAAAACAGCCATTACCGGAATTTTTCTGTTGAGCAACGCGTTCTTCTTGCACTGTTTTCAGTTCATTGATCTTTTGCTCCAACATAGCGATGTCCTCCTTGTTAGCAGTATCGCTTTCCATCTTCCCCTTTATGGCAGCTGAAAGAGCTCTTAACTCGTTAATATCTGAGCTTACATCCTCAAGAAACTTGATGTACGCGCGAGTCTCATCTTTGATACTTTGCTCCAATTTACGAACTTCATTCGTGGGAAAGCTCGACTCGGTCAAACTTTCAATGGCATCAATCCGGTCGGTTTTAAGTCCAAGAGCCTTGAACGTATCTTTAGCGTGTTGCACATACTGGTCAAATGTTATTTTGTCCATCTCAGAACTGGTCGAGTGGCAAAGTGAATTTCTTTGAAGCCGCAGTTGATCAATTGCAAGTGCAAAGGTTTCAGCATTGTCTCCACCTGGGCTCACCACAGATGTATGGAAGCTTCCATGAGGTACACCACGGGGCTTCACGTACGTGTCACTGAGTGTTTTAAAGTGACCTGAGCTACCTGGTAAGGCGAAAGTACGCGAGTAGATAGTGGCCTGAAACAAAGCGGTGCAATCCCACTCATTATACGACTTGTGTGTAGGAACTTTAGTTTTGCCACCCTCTGTGGAGAGAAACAAATTTCTCACAGCAGGGGAGTCATCCCAGAGCTGGAATCCAGGGCGGTGTCCGATGTTGTTGTCCCACATGGTCTTGAAGATTTGCCGTAAGGCTTTGGGGAATTCATTTGAAACGATGGATGAAAACTTGAAAAAATTTAATTCCTCGTCTCGATAAGGCTGTAAGGCCATATTTGCTTGTCACCAGTTGTCCAGACTGGTTTGCTGGAATATGGTAGTTGGTGACAACCTGCAAAAAGATATGGCGGTCTCTTATTGACAGAACCTCCAAACATGCAATAGGGGAATGAAGTGAATAGAAAAAAAGTGCTCCTCTAAATAAGCTACACCAAAACCGTTGGAAGTTTTTGAGCTGTTTTTGTTTGAGATATAGGGGACATATTTAAACGAAAAAAACGGTTAAGGGTGTTTGTGGTTTTATTTTTATGGCGGTTCATATTAAGTGATACATACTGTATATGAATAGTATGAAAAACAATATGGTGGCTTGAATTTAAACCCGCAATAGTTTTAGGCTTCAGGTCTGCATGGGTATTAAGGATATTAAAAGCCGACCATTGTCTGGGAAGGCAATAACGCTTTTAAAGGACCTGATCACAAAAACAAACAGCCTGAAACAGCAAAATATTACCGATCAATTATTCAGTATTCTGCACAAGACTTCCCAGGAAATGTAGCGCTCAGAATTTTCTCTCTTTTCAGCCAGGGTGGCACAAATCTGAAACCTACGTCAGACCAAAAGGTTTGAAATCGTATCATTTACTGGGTCGTACATTCCCTCCCACGTACCCTATATGGGGAGAAGGCCCCCCCCCCACGTCCCCCTAACCCCCCTTAAAGGTAAAAGGACTTAGTTATTAAGCCAGTAACGTAACAGACCAAGATTGATTCAACCAAGTTTTTCAGTATTCCTGCTTGAAGCCGTATTGCGTTTACCACTTTAATTGTCAAAACTGATATCGCTTTAGTAAGCATAAAAACAAGTGTTCTGCTTAATGAACACTAAACTTTTGCTCTAATTTACATGTTTTTTCAGTTACGGTTAAATGCTTTTTTAGTTGTATTCTTAGTTATACCATCTTAGGTTTCAAAATGCGTCATTTAAACACAGCAGCTACGATCAGCAGTTATGAACATTTTCAGCTCGAAGTGTAAGGTCGAAATTATTTGAGCGTAGAAGCCAACGCCATGTAATGAAACCTGCCTTTTAGTTTGGAATTGTTTGTGCTCATTAAATTTCGCTACTGCTGTTTTGTAACTGTCTAGTCAATAAAATAGACTTATTCTGTTAATAAAAAGTGTCTATCTTTACCTCCGCACTTTAGTTTACTAGCGCGGTGCAAGTTTATAGCACTGATTTTCAAGATTAATTTGCTGTGATTTTGACTTCCCGAACCGGAGAATCGATTTCCTCGTTTTTTTCCGAAAATAAAGCGCTTCTGGGGAAAACGAATCACACCAGGTTTCTAGTTTTATCAATACCCATTTATGTGCAAATTATGAAAGAAATCCATTTTTCAACTTCTGCCGCTGAATGCTCGATGTTTACTAAAAGTCGCTCTTAATATTCTCACTGAAACAATCAACGCAGCGTGTGACAGGAATTCAGTTATCAAATCACGATGCATCGATTACTTCTCAAAATATTGAAACTGACAACCTATACCTTCATAAAGCAATAAGTTGCTCGCTAAACATACAGTACCTCAGCCGAGGGCCTCAGAATTATGGAAGCATTCAGGGATACGATGAAAGAGATGAAGGATAAGGCAAATTGTTTCATTCAAGCCAATGAAATGCTTTTCACGAAAGTTTTACGATGTGTATTATGGCAAAAAAGAAGGTTGCTTGACCCCTTCAGACAATTAAGTTTAGTATCAGAGGGGGTTTCCCTTATTGTCTCTGGAACAATCGGCAGTCCAGTATCTTGATTACTGGAATTCTGACCAACCAAAGTGGCTTGAAAAAGAGCGTGTTCTTTTGTCGACCCTTCTCTATGAAAGTTTCGTTAAGTAAATTTTCTGCAGTTTCTTGTGCCTTTAATGAATACCTTATAGACGTCATTATCAAAAATTTTTACAGATTTAATTATTCATTATTCTGCACGACGTCCTCGGGAGAACGTCGCGCTTTGAATTCTGGGTGGTAGTGCGCGCCTCAGAGCTCTACACGTCACTATAATCCATCTCAGACCACAATATTTGAGTTTGCCGAACTTATTCCAGGACTGATCCCGTAAAAATCTCTCCCGGCCCTTTTATCAACCAAAGCCGTACAAATCCAAATCCGTTTCCTTTAGGTTCGCATATTTCCACCCTCTCCCCCTCCCCTCCCCCCTCAAGAACAAGAAGATTCAATTGAGCCAACAAATCTGTGAAATGAAGTACACAGACCAGCCTGCACTTAGCAACAGGCTTAAATCGATTCAAATCCATTTTGTTGGTCACTCAGAGTCGTTGCTGTTCTCTGAAGCCACTGCCTGATTGTCAACAAAATGAAATTGCTTAGGTAAGCGTAACAAAGCTTTCTGTTCAGTAAACAAAATCTGGGTCTCTAATTTACTTGTTCTTCTGTCCCGGTTTGTCTTTTCCTTTCAGTTCTTATGACTTTTCTCATAACGTCTACAGTTTTCAATGCGTCATAATAAACCAGGCAGCGAAAAAGCAATTGTGAAAATATTCTGTTCAAAGTCTGCGGACACACCCATGTGTAAATGCACTCATCTAATTACGGCTGTACATGTTGATCAACTGATTTTGAGCAAGAAAATATGATGTGTTCTCTTGTTTTAGTTAAGTTTTCGCGTTCGTTTTAACAAAGTTACCAGATGGGCGCCTAGGTAAACGTAGGAGTGCTGTCTATCCGAGGCCCCAAGCCAAGAGGGCGTAAACTGTTTGCTTTGTGGAACGCGAAGACCGAAACTTACCTCTGTTTGGCACCTGGACAAAATTATGCTTGTTTGGAGCCCAGCTTTGAGTTCCTTATGGAGCTCTGGAGCCCCATGTGTTCTGTCTTGGACCCATGAAACCCTGCATAGTTATGCCATGGAGCCCTAGAACCGAACGGTACCTTTATCTGTGCTGCAAGAATTGTTAAATTGCACCCCAAGAATTTCAGCAGCCACCGCCACGGCGGCTGCTGAACTACGTCTTAAAATTCTGGCTGGCTGCTTGACTACAACTTAAAATTCTTGATACAATTCTATATAACTAATTGATAACCTATACCTTCATAAAACAAAAGCTAGAGGATGAACGTACAATGCTTCAGCGACAAGCCTCAAAATTGTGGAAGTTGCCAGGGATATGATGACGAACGATGTACAGGATAACTCTGGCAGCTCTAATGAAATGTTTTACTCGAGCGAACAGTGTTTCAAAAACTCTTGTGATTTACATTCCGAAAGCGAACAGCGACAAACAATGGCACAAAATGTGGCGTGACTCCTTGAGGCGATTTACGTAATACTTAGACTCTATGTTTATCGGAATATGCAGAGGGGGTTTCCCAAATTCGTAGAAACGAAGGAAGCAGAAAATTCCAGACGTTTTATGTCACTGAGAATCTATAGATGTTATTTGTCTAAGGTGAGACCATGATGAAACGGGCCGAACAGTATGCGGACTTGTAGAAAAAATATAAATAAATGCACAAGCACAGCGCAACCAATAAGTTTTCCCCAGGCTAACTAAAATAAAGTTTTTGTAGGACATTTCTTAACATTATGTCTGAAAAAGAAATGATGACGATAATCTCTGTGATATTATCAAATTAAGCTGTTGAGAACCCTCACCCGACCCTGATTCGCCTCCTGCCCGCAATACACTGATGTTTCCAAGTTTCAGTATGCTCTATATACATTGCCAAGTGACTTTGACGTAAAGAACCTTTCGATTTATTTACCTATTTAAATGGTGGAGGTTCGTGTCCTTGAAATAATTTCTTTGTTTCTCCTTCATGTTTTCTACGATAGCTGTTTGGGATCGCACTCTCCCTCCTCCTGTGTTTGTTTCTGCTACTCAGGGTAGCAACTGGCACCCTTCACGCCCGGAGGCAAGCCTCAGATGATGCCATGTGTTCCAACGTTTGAGTCTGTGGATGAAATCCTAAAGTGTCGCCATTCAAATAGAAACTATTGAGCAGTACTTTCCTGTGGTCCTCTTTATTATGATGTACAAGGTGGTTTTAACGTTTGAGTCTATGGATGAAATCCTAAAGTGTGATCATGCAAATGAAAGCTATTGAGCAGTACTTTCCTGTGGTGCTGTTTATTATGCTGTACAACGTGGTTCTAACTTTGAGTCTATGGATGAAATCCTAAAGTGTGACCATTCAAATGAAAGCTATTGAGCAATACTTTCCTGTGGTGCTGTTTATTATGCTGTACAAGGTGGTTCCAACTTTTGTGTCTATGGATGAAATCCTAAAGTGTGATCATTCAAGTAGAAACTATTGAGCAGCACTTTCCTGTAGTACTGCTATTATATTTTATAAGCTGGTTCCTATTTTGAGTCTGTGGATGAAATCCTGAGGTTTAACCATCCAAAACAATGCACTTTCCTTTTTACTATGCTTTGCAAGATGGTTCTGTCTTTTGAGATTATGGATGAAATCCTAAAAAGTGACCATTCAAATGGCAGATGTTGGGCTGACTGAGTATTACTGTCCTACTGGCAGTTCTATGCTTCCGTCAGCAGTCTTTAGTCCCTGCAGTATCATGAATTATCGAAAATGTTGCCAAGCTTGGTTAACGAAAAAATACGATAAATTGATTATCACAATGTAGGAAATATGAAAGGAAGACGTTTACAGTTGAAGGAGAAATTCGGTTTTGAAAAACATGTTGTGCACCTAGTTGCCAATGTAAATGTTACGTTTTAAATCCCAACGTACGGTTACATTGACCACCAACGATCTCTGAATGACAGAAACCGACAAACTGGATCGTGAAATCCACCAATCATAGCGCGTGAAATTTACTTCTTGCATTGACCTCGTTGAGCTGAACTTCTAAAGACTCGCTGCTGTGATTGACGGCAGTGAAAAACGTTATGGTTGGTTGAGTCTTTAACTTCAGAGTATGCGTGTTATTTAAAACCACCGTAAATGTATCTTTTGAATGGAGGCCGGGTTATCGTCCGTTTTCTTTCCAACTTCGCTTGTATATTTAATTTATGTGCTCTTTCTAGCTGTGATGTCTTTTAGGGGCCGTTTACATCACGAATTTCAGCCAGGTTACCCGCGTTGAGATTTTAGCTCGGCTTCCCGAACAAATCTCCTTGAAAAGACGTTTGCCGTTTGCAGTTACATGAAGAGAGTGTTAGCCCGAGCTAAATTCCGGCCCGGACTGAAATTTCCAGCCCGGTTTGGGAAGCCACAGGCTTAAAAACCTTATGTAATGGCATTCATTTTAGCCCGGGCTGAAATATGACCTTGGGCATGCGCACCGCTTGAGTTGTCAATGTAAAACGCTTTCCTTCAAACTTTTCCTGCCCAATTTTAAACGTTGCACCCAAGCTGAAATTTGCCATGTAATCGCAAGAAAATTTCAGCCCTGTGGGCGGACCGAAATTTCAGCCCGGGTTAAAATTTGCCATGTAATCGCCCCATTAGTTTGTCAGATGAATTTCATGCATGAATTACATGTAACCAGCGACGTCGCTCTGTGGTGCTGTGTTTTCTCAATGTTTTTGAAAGATTTTTTTTCCGTTTTGCACTTGCATGAGCGGTCTGGGAAATGAAAGAGGAGTTAATGGTTTTCTTAATCAGCTTATATGAAGCTTTAATCCAAAGGACCAATGAAATATACAGAGTGCATCTGGTGATATACGATTGATAAAACGTTGTCGGGTGCAAAGTATAAACTATGAACATTGCGACACGATGGAATTCTGGGAAGACACTACTGACAAGCTTGCTACTCAGTTCCATATATTGATATCCAAGATATTTTTATTCCTGAGAAGGTTTTGAAGTAGATTTGGGTATACTGTATTAGTGTTATCTCCACGGTGCCTGAGAATAGAAGCAGGTTTTCCCACTTCCCAGAAAACCATTGTGTCGTATCGTTCATAGTATATGCTTTTCACACGACAACGTTTGTTCAGTTAGGTGTATCTGTTTTCTATGAAGCATGTCAATCCTCGCATGCTCAGTCCTTCATATCTAATAATCAATGAATCAATCAGAACACATTATTTATAGAGGGTAAGACTAAATACTGGTTAGCAATAACACCCCTGTGGTGCTTACGCAGATAATGTAAAAATGCTATGAAATATACGTGAAGAAGTAATTTCATTAAATGCTAATTCCTAAAAGCCTGTATTACATATTATATGTTACATATCACTAAAAAGAATAAATATAACTAAAACTACTACTTTTATTATAATTACTAATTTGAACGGTTTTAAATAGTTACCAATGATAACCAATTGCTAGACAGTATAACTAACATTGATTTTGGAAGGGAAAAAGGCTGTTAATATCTTTTATGTGAAGGAATGCATATATCAGTATATATTAGTCGTAATATGTAAGATCGTCCATGCTCAAATCGTTTTCATCACAGTTTGCATTTGTTACATCAGAGCTCCATCTTTACTGGAAAAGTACTGACGACAGTGAAGACTCCATGGGAGGCCAAGAAGCTACAGTTTCGTGATCACATATTTCTCTCACAAGTTGCAATTTTTTTTTATATTTTTGTAACACGAGCTAGTTTCATAGTCAAATCGCGGATA
>Ga0126336_10002349_pt1 | contig 10705 bp, 5 predicted proteins | sample SidCmetagenome_FD_92530 | JGI IMG/M metagenome (GOLD analysis project Ga0126336, IMG submission 92530) | Coral microbial communities from El Islote,Puerto Morelos, Mexico - Siderastrea C C metagenome | ecosystem: Host-associated > Invertebrates > Cnidaria > Coral | place: El Islote,Puerto...
GTTTCTAGTTTTGACTCTATGCTAATTCGTTTTGTATTTTTAGATTGTATTTTAGAAAGTTAGGTGTCCTCTATTAGCAGTGGGGAATCCCCTCTGCTAGATTTTTGCTTGACACGTTAATAACATCATTATTACTATTATTAACGTGGTCAAAAATAACTATAGGTGGCCACCTTAAAACTCAAGAACCTCCAGACTATTTAGTTCTCGTGATTACACGGTTAAAGGAAACCTCCACTGTTACAACAAGTTGACGTTAAATTGTTAGAAATAAAGTATCAAAGTTTTAGTGTACCGGAAGTTAGATATGAATATCACCTATTTTCGCTTTCCCCCTCGCAGTCATTTTGAATTTTTATGACGTCCCATGGTTTCCATTAATGTTAAGAAGCAACTTTCTTTTGTATGCAACAAAATGGGCCACCGTATGACGTCATAAAAATTCAAAAAGACACCACGTGGGAAATTCAAAAGCAAAAATAGTTGCTATTTATGTCCAATTTTTCGGCACATTAAAACTTTTTAACCACTTGGAATTTTCGGCTTTATCTCTAAAATTAAACGTTGATTTACAATGGCAGTGGAGGTTTCCTTTAACTATTGTTAATTGTTGTTCCAGTTATTTTAATCTCGAACCCAGGCCTAACTTGTACGCAAAATGCTTGACCGTGGAAGATCTGGATACGAGATTGAGTTTATTTTTGTTTCTTTTTCGCGTATAGTCAAGTTTTTGGGGTTTTTGTTTTAGTTTTTAGTAGCTTATCAAGTTACGGTACAAAGGTCTCTCGCCTTGTAGCGAGTTCACAATGGATGTCCAAAAATATACAACTTTTACACCGCGATGAAGGATTGATTGGGGGTAAAACACCTCCGCCCCCATCCCTCGATCCCTGTCTTGAAAAACCAAGAAACCACGTCGATGCTACAAACGCTTAGCATCGAAATATTGGAATTGACCAAGGCAAGAAATTTGTTTTCCGTTCTGAATTGGCTTAGCAAACTGGATTCAATTAATGACGGTTCCATATGACAGAAAGCAGTTGGTTTATAATTTACCTATTTATAATTTAATAATCTTTCACCTAAGTTGATATGATTAATAGGCTAATCAAGCAGGAGAACGTTATAATACATAGCGGACATGTGCAATTTGCCGCATTACTTTTGAAACTGTTTTTGCTATTTACAACGATTTTTACAAATGCGCGGTTGCGATATCAGAGATAAATCACGTCACGAAACCCGTTTCCTGGTCTGAATTCTTTTCAAAACTGGATGAAACAACGGTTCACCATCATATCTTTTTTCTTTTGTATTTGTTATTTAGAATTATACGGTATGCTTCTCTTAACCGCTCTGTTCTGTGGATGTTGTTTAAGACAGCTCCCAATCTACGTAAAATTATTAGCAATTAGCTAGTTACATTAATATTTGGACCCTAAATCTTACCTTTCCTTTCCTGTGGCCATCTTTGCCCACCTCGCCTCCCGAGCAGAGGATGGGAGGCTAATTAATGCCGTGCGAAACTGCTCACGTCGGAAGATCAACTCAAAGCTCTGTTTAAAAATTCTGAAGCTAGCAGACGCACCCGGCCCTAATATGGAGCCCTCCCCAGAGGTGGAGAATGGGACAATAAACATACGCATGCCCAGAAGTAAACATGACAACTAAGGCAATAACGCGAGAATCTTTGAAATTTATTTACATTCAACGGGACTAAACTGTAAGTGGCAGTGACAAAGAATGTAACTAATTTCCTCTAGGTTTGAACGCACGTGAGCCGTTATGGCGTTAATTGACGCCATTGTCAGGTACATACGCTTTGATGACAACCTTGTTCCCAGGACTTTTTCCCTTTTTTTAATCCGACAGCTGCCTCTCCAAATTTTGAAAAGGGAAAAAGTCCTGGGAACGAAGTTGGTTTGATGATTGTAATGTATTCATCTCAGCTCTCGAACTTTCAACTTTTATTTAAATTGTTTTCCATATTTTTTCTTTATCTTTAACCCCTAAAGGTTTGTGCGACTGCGTTTGGTTGGGGAGTCCTAATTTTTTTCTCATTGGGTTTTATGGGCTTTGTTCAGAATTGTTTGTATGTATTCTTTAATTAGTTACTACCATTGAACCATGTAACGTTATTCGGACGGCAATAAATACTCTCAAGCTCATAGTTCGAGCTACACACCCCTTCCCGTGTAGTAGTAGCAGTAGTAGTAGCAGTGAATATTTAGACAACTAGTAGTAGTGAATATTTAGACAATAGAGTTCTTCTGTCGAAGGCACTATCGTGTTATAGGTTGCCCAGGAAATTTGATGTTCACAAAAAATGTTAGCCCAAGAACGTAGTTTGAGGGTTTACATGAAGTTTGAACATCAAATTTCTGAGGGAACCTTTCACTCATAGGGCCTGAGACAGAAGGACTCTATTGTTTTTATTGTACAGAGCTAAATTTTAAGCGAAAATTGCCCGCGCCCACTGAGGAGAGACACTATCTTGTCACGTGATCGATTTCGACCAATGGGAGTACGCCAAAATTTAGCGTTGTACTATAAAAAGTAGGTATACTTTTTGAGTGATCTACTGGGTCAACGGACGTTTGCTAACGTGCACGTGTAGAGGATATGGTTAGATGCAACGTGATCAGAAAAAATAATTAATAGCAATTGTGTTATTTGTTGTGATGCTAGACTGTTTGTCTTCAGTGACAGTTTTTTCGAGGAGTTTTAGTGGTTGTATCAAATTACTGGCACACGAGGTCAATTACGTGCTTTTAAATTTGGTGTGAATTTGCGACGCCAAGATTACGCAGGGAGTTGCTTGAATTTAGAATTTAAAACGACCAGCGAGGGATATCCTGGTCGGGATCTGGTCTATGTGGAACTAAACGGACAAACGGAAAAGCAGTGTGGCGGCTAACGTGAAACTGGAAACAACTATGTGACGTTCAACGAATACAATGGGTCAAGCGTTTGATGCTAGTAGTGGGTTGAGGTAGACAGCTGTAATAATGCAAGACTGGAGCAGGAACATTGAAAATGAACTTTGATGTAACAATGCATAGTTCGGCGATTAGGACGTCACGAGACACGCACATCTTTCTTAAGACTTCGTAGCTTTTGATTCAACTGTTGTTTGAGAGGCAGATGGTCCATAATTTGTCTATGTTGTTTGACTTTCTACTCTTAACCTACAAAAGCCGATGTAAACACCAAGCAAAGCAGACAGTTCAACGTTATAATACACAGCAGCCATTTGTGGTATTACTTTAAAACCTCGATATCTATTTCTAACTATTTTTACAAATGCGTAGCATCGACCTAATGGAAATTGACGACGTCAAAGGACTTATTTTGTAAAACTGACTTCTGCAAAGTCTTTATATTAAAGCATCCTTGTGTACAAAGTGTGGTTTCTTCGAATGGCGCAAAAGCTCCAGAATCAAGAATTAAAATACATCCGGGCGCCAGTGTACATCATGACAGTTGCTTGAAGGGCACCGAACATTTTTGTCGGAAACCGAGCCTCTGGACGCTGTAAAATACACGGAGAAAACTCTGGAAGGGCAAGACGGGCAGTCATGGAAAAGAACCATGACTTGTTCACATCGTTGTCCGTTAAAAGTGAAACTAGAGAAAATGAAAAGACATTTCCCGGCAAGTAATTTTCGATAAGTGCAACAGCTTTTTAATTTTCTCCAACGAATGGGACAAAGCTTTCAGCGTGGGAAATAAAACGTTGAAATGGTGAACGTTTTCATTTTGGTGCATGTAACATATTTTGTAATGAGAAAGGTATTCATTGTCCAGTTAGCTCCGATCGCGCCGACCGGACCTAATTTCGCCCAGTTTGCCATAAAGAAAGAAAATATCCTGAGAAGCAATTTAAGAGCTATGTTTACCACAAACAAGAGATGGTAGAGAATGCTCCGAAGGATTACCAATCTTTATTTATATGGGCATCTTGACGGGAGGTCGAAATCGTGAAGCCCTTGATCTGTTGGAGAGATCAACAAGGCCGAAACGAAAAGCTCAAATAGAACTTTTATTCAGCGGAATTTAGACGGAAACACGCCACTGATGTGACAAATAATGTTAGGGAGCTTAAGCAACCACGACGGCAACTCCAAGGAAACCGTCACTCTAAAAATGACTTTCAAATATTTAAAACTTCTTCTGTCTAATGTAGCCGAACAATCCGGAAGCTGACTCTGCGAGGACGGCGTTACAGTTCAGGTAGAAAAAAGAAAATTCTTTGTCGTGTGTTCACGTTCTGCATAAAACTTTGAATTTGGTCATTTCACGTTGCTGTTTTGCAGAGGACGGCAAAGAAATGTACCAAACTCTATCGCACGTGCAGAGTCATTGTTTTGCTAATTAAACCTTTTGTTTTGTGACGTTCTCGTCAGCCGTCGCCGTCGTGTTTGCTAGTTCCCTAAATACTGTGACCAGTTTCATAAGATGGTTAAAAAGCGAAAGTGTAAAGCTGATATCACCATCTTTCATGTCATGTTCTAAGGACGAAGATAAGCAAAATGAAAATGTCGGACACCTCAAAACATGAGCTTTCGAGAAAACACTTGATTAGAAGAAAAGAACAGGACATTTTTTTCTCAGGGAAATAATTATAAAAATGTCATGCAAGAAGTGAAGAACTAATATTCGTGAAAGCGGGGCTTTCGTTAACAATTATTGCAATTTAATACTCTTGATTGCGGGCCAGTTTTGGAGCTGTGATTCTAAATTGTGGAACAAAACACAAAGATCATTTGTCATGAGCTAATGTCGCTGTTTTTCTTTTACATTATTTTGCTCGGGGAACACCCTTAGTGCAATGATCTTGTCATTTTCGACCAAGCAGTTTGCCAGTTTGCTCCTTATGATAATTTTTTGCCGATCATCTTTCATCTGAATCACAGAGTGCACTTTAGTTAGGTTTCTTCTACAAGCCCTAAACGTGGTAGAGCTACTTTGTTCCGTAACTTTTGTTTCTAGTTCTGGCGCAGGAAATTCGACAGCTCAGTTTTTTGCGAGCATTTTCATCCAAGAAGACAAGGCGGCAGGACAGTGGAGGAATTGTTGAATGTTTAATGACAAATAATAAAAGTAGCTGCTTAAGTTCGTTATGAAAGGTTTTCTTTAGTACTAACATATGTATATATGTACATACCAAGACCATTTTATGGACAAATTCTCTTGACTTTCATTGATTCAATATTTAGTCTGAGTAACAACTCTACTCGGAGACGTTAGCGGTGATATTTAACGCAATACACTGACTTGAAATCCTGCGCACGTTTGCTAGCTATACTTTATACATTCTCTGAAACGATTCAATGAAACTATTCAAAAATAAGATGATGTTTAGTTTTTCGTGCTCCTTCGGGGCCCTTGGTGAAGTAAGAAGTTGAATTTTGAAATGATGTTCTCTGGAGAGTCAAAAACGGGTACCGTTTATTACCGACTGTGAAGGCCTTTGAATTGGTGCCCGGTTGGTGCCCAACCTGTAGTTACAACTGTCTTGGCCTTTCCTGTAGTTACTCATGCATTTGCAGTTCTTAATTGTGTACGCGATATTATCTTGTAAGTGTTTCAGCTTGGCTTCATTACAATTTCTTGCTTTCAGTGAATGGTAAAGCAGAAAATGTCTGTTGTATTTACGCCTGCATTTACTTTCATTCAAAGAAATCTTTGGCAGATATAATCAAACAAACCCAAGAAAACCTTTCTGAAATCCTAATGATCAGAGTGATCGGTCAATAAAGTAGAAATTTGACGGAGGTATTGACATTTACTCTTTTGTGGGAAATTCAACAATTATTACGATAGTAAATTAGTAAATTTCTCGCCAATTCTACATCAAAATAGCTTTTGAACTTTTCTTTTGAATTAGCCTACGCAGTATTAAACGGTTTTTCACAATAAGGAATTTCAAAACTTGTTCGACCCACCTTCCCGTGCAACATAATAAACAGGGTTTCTGTTTGCTGGTTTGATCCACAGATTCAAGCTCTAATAGAAACCTGTTTTCACCGCTATAAACTATGAAGAACGGCTTAAATAAGCGTAATGTTGGATAAAGAAATTTCGCCGCATTCATTGTCGAATTAAGCATTAGGTAATTTTCCTGTACACAGGAAGACGACATTTTACATCAGGTCTCAGATATTAATTAAATTCGCGTAAGTCGGAGTCAACGAAAGTAATTTGTCACTGAAGAAGTCAATTACCTTTCCATAGCTTTTCACAACAAACTCCGGAAAATTAGTATCGGGCAGTGAACGTTCATGTGGGAAATCGAAATCCTTGTGAAAATAGGCATTTGTTGCCGCCATGTTGAAGAATGCTCTCGAAACTTCAGTAAAGCATCAAATTTCCAAGTTTTAGGATTTTTAAAATGCATTTTCTTTAAATTTTTAAGTGAAATATTTGAGGTATCCAACACCAAAGGAAATTAACTAATCAGTGGCATTCACGCAAGACACAAAGACACTTCGAGCGACGAAACTCTTCAGTTGGGACTTCATTCAGAGACCTGGCCTCAGTTGTTAAAAAGTTGGATAGCGCTATCCACCGGATAAATCTCTACTCCAGTGTTAGGGAAGCCAATTGCGTTATTTATCCGGTGGATAGCGCTATCCAACTTTTGAACAACTGGGGCCTGGACGGCTGATTACACGACATGAGGATACCGACAAGTTCGTGCTCCTAAAAAGGAAACTGTAACATTTGAGACGCAAAAGATCTTTTTTGAAGATTCGATGAAGATGATAGATATATTTTTGGTTCGTTTCGGCGGAATATCTGTTTGGCATGAAGGCCTATAAATCGCCTGAGATATTCGGATTTAATTGCAGTGAAAGCTAGAGATTTCTTTGGCGAAACTTTACCTCAGACTTTCGTAACATGGGGACTGATAATTCCCATTGTTTTCGGAGGGACAAATATGTCGCTTAGAGTGTAAAATAAGGTCACGGCTAGCCTTTTCGAGCAGCCATTAGCAGCTCAGCAATTCGGCGGATAGGATTCCCTTTTCTAAAATTTCGGCAGCCTAAAGTTTCAGCCAAAAACGCAGACCAGCCTGTATTAGCTTACACAAATATGCCTTTAAAAGCTATGAAACAATCTAAGAAAGCAGAAAATGACGTTTCAAGTACTTTGCTAAAATTTTCTTGTTGGATGCCTCTGTTTATTCTCTAGAAAAATAGCAGATAAATATGTGTTTATTGTGCTTTTGAATGTGGGTGTTGTCTACGTAACGGTAGAATAGTCGGGAGCGATAGAAATCAGTACACATCTTATTTACTTTGCTTGCTAATTCTTGCTGCTTTATAGCCGTGCAGTATTTAGTTTTGTGCGCTAAGGTTAAAAAATCTGAGACATTCGATTCGTAATATTGGCAAGCTTTGTAAAACGATTTCTCTCGCCCAATGGAAATCCTTTAAACAATTATCGCCAGCTGCTTTCCGCGGTTTTTTCTTGGCTCGGATAAATAATCGTGAGAAAGTAAGTTGGCTTGTTTTTGCATGTAATCTAAGCGTGCGCTATCATGTAGAGAAGATTAGACTTCTTTCCTTACAACATTAGCGGAAGTAGTTTTTACTAGGGACGGAGTTCAGAATACATTTTGCTGTTTGGATGTCGTTTTCTAGATCGAAGAAGAGTCACGCAAAATACACACAGTAAGACAATTTTCACTTTAAATGTCGTTTCCTGTTTTCTCGAATTGTTTCAAGACCTTTTGAATGGATATTTGTGAAATCTAAGACTAGTTGATCTGTGCAGATTCTTAAGCTGAAATTTAATTCGAGAAAATTGAACATTGTTGCTAGGTAATTTAGCTTTCCGGCCTGTTGGGACTTCTTCTCTCCTGTTCAGTTTGTTCAGTGACGCTGGTGTGAGACACGGTCATAATTGATGAACATCAGGAATGAAAAATTTGTAATATCTTAAAAATGAAGTTTTAACTTGTTAAAACAGGGTACCTCATGTCTGATGCATAATTGAAATCCGCAGAGTTGTCAGAGCTCAAAACTCTTGGCAGCAAACACTTTCCAAAACCTCTTTCTAACTGAAATCTGTCCTGATGTCGCCTCCAAACATGTTTTTAGGGAAGGAAAAGATATAGTTTTCGCGGCCAAGATAAACGTTGCAAATACCGACCAGTGCACGCTCTTTCAAAATGTGATCACGCGTTCTGTTTTCATGGCTTTAGTGCAAGGGAATGAAAAGTTACGTCTTCCGGCTTAATGTCGCCGAGACGATTTAATAATATTTCTAAAGGCTCACCGACGACAGACAAATAATTAAAGAGCGATATGCACGAGGCAAAGACATACTGAGCCATACAGGGTGGGTTGTTGTAAACGCTGCATACATGCATGCATTCGCTTCTGAAAAAATCACCCTCGATGTAACAGAGAAACTATCGCAAAGTGAGTCCCAATATTAGCATAAAATAGAGCCTTTTTAGAGGTGAATTCTGCAGCAGTTTTCATTATTATTTTAAAACATTTTAATTTGAGTATGAGCAGAGGCATATCTTGTTATTTAAAAATACGAACATTTGCTTCACACTGTGAGTACTGGACGCGCTCTTAAACTATTCCAAGACGTACTACGAACTCATTTGATGATGTCTTTTTCGAAGTGACGCTGGAAAATAAGAAACGACATTTCAACTGAGCTAGCTTTCGCAAAAATCAAAACAGGAATCAGTTTTTGACCAGCAGGGATAAACTTGAATGATTGTCGAGATATTCGCTCATTGTTCGTAAAAGCAAAACTCAAACTCTGTGTGTCTGAGCTGTTACAAAAATTGTTCTGAATATGTTTCGCTTAGTCAACAGTCGGTTCCTTGTTTACTGAATAGTACTGAAATAAAAAAGCTATTAATTGTCGTATTTTCTCTCAGAGCTTCTAACATTTTTTGAAGGAAATATTCGATGATAAGACACCTTTACTGGTAAACTGAAAGCACTAAAATCTTGACATTTTTATTCTCTGACATATTCCCTTTCTTTGGCATTAAATCAATTGAACACTGAATTTCATGAGGAAGGTACTTTTTAATAACAGTATTACTATTCAAGCTTTGTAAAAATATTTTTCTCCTCCAAGGGACATCAGTTTTGTAAACAATGATAGCCAGCTGCTTTCCTGGTCTTTTCTCGGCTCGGATATATGTCGTGAGAAAATAAGTTGGCTTGTTTTTGCATGTAATCTAAGCGTGCGCTATCTTGTATAGAAGACTGAAACTAGTGAACTTCTTTCCTTTGAGTTGTTCGAGACAAATAACAACATGCAAGGAGGTAGTTTTTACTAGGCATAGATTTCAGGATCCACTGTTTGGATGTCGTTTTCTAGATCGAAGAGGAGTCACGCAAAATGCACACAGTAAGACAATTTTCACTTTAAATGTCGTTTCCTGTTTGTTTCAAGACCTTTTGAATGGATATTTGTGGAATCTAAGACTAGTTGACCTGTTCGGATTCTTAAGCTGAAAATTTCGTTCGAGAAATGGAATAGTGTTGCATTAGGTAATTTAGTTTTTTGGACTGTTAGGGTCTTCTTTTCTTCTGTTGAGGTTGTTCTGTGACGCTGGTGTGAGACACGGTCAGAATTGATGAATATAAGGAAAGAACAATTTGCAAAAACTTAAATATGTAGTTAACAGGGTACCTCAGGGGTTATATGTCTGATGCATAATTGAAGAAATCAGAGTTGTCAGAGCTCAAAAATCTTGGCAGCAAAGGGTTTCTAAAACCTAGTCTTTGTAACTGATATCTGTCCTTATGTCGCTTCCATGCATGTTTTTAGGGAAGGAAAAGATATAGTTTTCGCCAAGATAAACGTTGCAAATACCGATCAGTGCACGCTCTTTCAAAATGTGATCATGCATTCCGTTTTGATGGTTTTAGTGCCGAAGGAATGAGACGATTTCAACAAGATTTCTTGAGGCCCACCAACGACAGACAAATAATCAAGGAGCGATATGTTTGCACGAGGCAAAGACAAACTGAGCCATACAGTGTGGGTTGTTGTAAACGCTGCATACATGCATTCATTCGCTTCTGAAAAAAACGCCCATCAATCTAACAGAGCAACTATCGTGAAGTAGGTCCAAATATTACCATAAAATAAAGCCTTTTTAGAGGTGAATTCTGCAGCAGTTTTCATTATTATTTTAAACCATTTTAATTTGAGTATAAGCAGAGGCATATCTTGTTATTAAAAAAATAGGAACATTTGCTTCGCACTGTGCACGTGAGTACTGGATGCGCTCCCAGGCCGTACTATTCCAAGACGTATACTACGATCTCATTTGATGAGGTCTTTTTCGCAGTGACGCTGGAAAATAAGAAACGACATTTTAACCGAGCTAGCTTTCGCGAAAATCCAAAACGGGACTCCTTTCTCCCTTTTTGGCCAGCAGTGATAAACTTGAATGATTGTCGAGATATTCGCTTATGTCTGTAAAAGCGACATTTAAAATCTGAATGTGGTTAAGTTGTTACAAAATTGTTCTGAATATGTTTCGCTTAGTCAACAGTCGGTACCTTGTTTACTGAATAGTACTGAATTAAAAAAAGCTGTTAATTATCGTATTTTCTCCCAGAGCTTCCAACATTTTTTGAAGGAAATATTCGATGATAAGACGACTCTTTAACCTTCACTGGTGAACTGAAAACAGAATCTTGACATTTTA
>Ga0126336_10002350_pt1 | contig 10703 bp, 3 predicted proteins | sample SidCmetagenome_FD_92530 | JGI IMG/M metagenome (GOLD analysis project Ga0126336, IMG submission 92530) | Coral microbial communities from El Islote,Puerto Morelos, Mexico - Siderastrea C C metagenome | ecosystem: Host-associated > Invertebrates > Cnidaria > Coral | place: El Islote,Puerto...
ACTATAAAGTATAGCTTATAGCAGAGTTCTACATATTATCTTCTTCTTGACAGCTGTGTTTGTCTGTCCTTTATTGTTGTAATTTTGTAAATTTTAATTATTGTTCCAGTGTTATTTTACGTACTTCCTGGAGTGTAATTTAGTCATTCTAGATGTTAATGGTTTGTTAATTAGTAACTTTATTAATTAGTATTATTAATAAAGGCTGTCTTCGTCCCAAACTTTGTGTGCAGTTATGGCTTGTGGTTTAGGAATGATGTTGGATAACACAGGATGATGTTGAAAGGTGTTGAACGAAATTTGATTGCCATTGAACTTTTGATCCAACACCATTTAACATTTCTTTTGTTCTAAAAGTGTGAAAAATAATGTTGAAGTTGTTAGGGTTCACGGCATGCGTGCATCTGCAGGAAACACCAATTTACATACCGTAATTCAACAGCATCAGGATAGCTAAATGTGCATAACATGTTTCAATAGTATGACCGTCTCGTTCAACGTCATACAGCAAAGTTGAATTCAACAATGTTGGATGTTGTTGAATCTGTTTGTCTGTTTGTCTGGGGACTCCATGGAGATTTCATTGGGTCTACAAGTATAAGTAGGTCAAACTGATTTGGGTTGACCAATTACCCCCCTTCAATTCCCTTCTTCATCGTTCTCAGGAGGTTCAACGGCCGTTCTCTTTTCAATAAAATAGGTTAGCTTTTGCTGTCGTTTCATGTTAATTTTACAAAGAAGAACAACTGAACCGTGAAAAACATCGATGGCCCAAGCAACGCTTGCAAAACGTCGAAATGCGGGCTCTAGTCTCTCTGGGAATTGTGTGAAACGCCTGACACAAAAAGTATTCGTAAGTGCGCGTTTTTACTTTTATTTATTGCCAAATGCCCGCTACTTTGTAAGTACTTCTATGTGAGGTAGCTTGTTTTCTTTCTTTTTTTTGCGTCAGTATGACACCACGATAATTTCATTTTGCATCAGGATATAATTTACCGCGTCAATGACGCAAAGACGCAGCCTAGATTGAACACTGTAGTGGCAATGTCATGACCAAAGTTTGATTCCTTCGCATGTTGATCTCAATCAATTTTCAGTTCAAAGTACCAATTAGGCCAAAGGTCGTGGGACACAAATCATGTACACAAAACTTTTGTACACTGAAGTTACACACTCCGAAGGGCATCACCCTATACAGTGTCGATTTCAAAGGATTCTTTTATATATCTTTTGAATTATTGTGCAGTTCCAGAAAATATCCATACCCACCCCATGGATGGTCACTGGAAATTCCAAGGGGGTGGGGGGTGGGGGGGGGTCTCAAAGGGTCTTAAAAGGAAAATGTGAAGCTAAACTGGAATTTCCAGGGCGTTAGGGGTGTTCAAACCAAAAAAACCATCTGTGAGGAGGGTACATTGTAGGGATATTTTCTGGAACAACACTGATTCCAGATACTATCAACGTTATCTATAGAGTAGGAGGAACTCAGCAAGTGTGGCATAACAAGACCAGCAAACTTGTTCTGAATGCTAATAATTATATCCTAATGGCATTTTTGTTTAAGAAATGTGTATTTTTGTGCACACGTTTTTGCAAGGTTTCCCAAGCACTTTTGACAATGATTGCAATCCCAAGGAATAGTTTCTCCTCAAAAATGCACTTTATTTTGTCACCTTGTGTGTTTTGTTCAAGGGAGTCTAGTAATATCTACCAAATTAAAACTAAAAAATATATACCAAAGGCAAAATGGGACTGCCGCTTAAACAATTCCCCAGCTGTACACGCAGCTGACTTGTCTCTGGGACATAGTCTACTAGTCTTTGCAAAAAGAAAACGGTAAACGGCACATAAATTACAAAACACTAAACTGGGACTTGCGATTGTCCATGCAACAGGTACTGATGGCTACATGTGGTCCCTTGGTGTGTGCTAACCTTAATGTTGAAGTTTTATGTTTCCAGACTGTTGTGCTCTGGTGCATAATTGAGGGAGAGGTATATTGTAGGGGGGTGGGAGGGGGGGGAGAGGGTGGGACTCATAACAAGACTTTTAAGTACAGGTGGCACGTACCCCTTCTTACAGCTGCCCTGTTAATTTAATGGCCACCTGGTTGTGACAGCCATTTCATTTTTTCTTCGACAAAAGCATATGCAGTCATTTCCTTAATATGTAAATACCCCTTTAATCCAGTCCCCCCTTTAACCCAGCCAGTTTTTTTTCTATTTTTTATCCTCTAGGTGGCCATATTATTGTACATGTAGTTCCACCATGAAATTTGCAAACAAGTGACAACCTTCTCTGTGACTTTTTTGCAGTTGTAACACAGCTTAAGTATGTCAGTGAATCAGACATTGCTAGACTTCCGTGTCACCCCAGACTCTTCTGGAAGCTGGATGAAATCAGTGCAGGAGAAAATCACAGAAGTTGTAAAGGAATCCTTTCAAGCTGATAAACCAGATTTTAGCAATTCCACTGTCATGCTATTTAATGGTCAAAATGGAATGTAAGTAAATTATAAATAGTTGACGTTATTTTGCTGCTCTATTTGAAGTCCAGATGAAATAATTGGTGACTGTTTTGTATCGTTGTCTATTCACAAACTCTCACCTAATTGGTTTTAATCACTGGCAGGTACACCACAGTGCCTCATTATATTATGCTTAAATTATTTGCAGATTTTTTTTTTCACTTTTATTGATGGGGCTGAGCATTTAACCCTTTCACTCCCAGAGTCAGTTGAATGTGGAGACATTTAAAGTGTTCTAACTTTTGAGTCTATGGAAGAAATCCAGTACCATTCAAATGAAACTTCTTCAGCAGTACTTTCACATGTTACTTATTTATATTTAAGTAATTTAAAAAAATGAAATTTGGGACTTGTCTTGAATTTTCATTTTGGGCACTCTTGGGAGTAAAAAGGGTTAAACTGGCCAGAAGCAGACCATTGGCCATTTATGAGACAAAAAGTGTTACTGAAGCGCCTGACTATTTCTAGGTGGGAGCTTTTGGAGCTAGGTCTCTCTCCTCTGCAGAGGCATCCCACAGTCGCGCTGGGTAGAAACGCGCGGAGGCTGGGAAGAGGGAAAATTTACTAACAGGAGCCTCTGTGGAGGAGAGAGGAGCTAGGTGCAAAGGATCATGCAATCCTTTCCATGGGCCTTTGCTCCTTCTTTGAACTTCTCTGTGAAAATCTCAAAAAGTGCCTGGGTATGAGCAAGAATATTCATTTCGTTCTGCAAGGTAACAACCTTAACTAATTGTGTCAGCTGGATTTCAACTTGGGAACTATGGATTCACCACCCTAAACACTCGGCCTCACTGCTTACTAGTGAATAAAAATGTGTTGTTTTTTTTTTACTTCTTTCCTTTTTTTCTTGTACAGTCAGTGTACAGTTCGATTGTTTCGTGATGGTCTCATCACAGTGGATGTTGTCCAGTTCATCCAAGGTGTTAGTGAAGAAAAAATACTCCAACGAGAGGTACCTTGCATCTTAGCTACCATTATACTTTCTAAAATGCACTGCAGTCTAGCTTTAGAATCATGTAAATAATATGCTGTAAATCAATTATGAAATCATGTCCTTTCTTTTGAGGTTTGCAAGCTTGCAAAGTCTTGTTTCACGATATATCTCTTCACCCCTCCCCCCCACACACACCCCACCACAATAGTCTATTTTGTTGTAGCATGTTTATAAGGTATTGATAGTAACTTATGGACTGATTGCTATTAATTTTCTCTAAAACTTGAATTATTTGATGTCGATTGACATTATATTTTAATTAAAATTAAAATTAAAAATTAAATTAATTATGTTGTAGGATTACATTGATCTTCGTGACAAAGTAAATGAAGCACTATCATGTGTGAAGGCAGACTTTATTCCCACAATTTTTAGAGGAAGGGAAGTCCTTCGCTACCATGACACATCAGATGGCCGAATGAAGGAATATGATTTTGACAAGTGAGTATATATGTAGTGCATTTGAAGCAATTTAGGTTAACCTTGGGGAACTGCATGAGATTGCAACTAAAGCATGCAAGAATATTATTATACTGTCAATTTCATTTTGTTTGATGAACTTGTCTGTAATATTTCAAAAACTAATTGTGGTTTAGAAATTTCAAGAAAGAAGACAAGTAGGTATGAGCTTATTTTTGTTAACACTTTGAGGCTTGTATGTGGAGGCCCAAGCTTATTTTCCTGGATAGTATGGTTTTAGAGGAATTTTTGTGTGGTAGTTTTGGGGGCACAGTTTGTTAGTTTGCATGTTCTCAAGTGCCAGTAACATTACATGTAGCAAGAGTTGGAAGTACACAGCTGTTTGATCTTATTGCTTTTTAAGCATGGCAGTACCATGATGCATTTAGGTAAGAGTTGTCCTTGGCCATAACTGTTATGGCTCCCAGCGTTGTATATGACGTCAGCTTTTTGATCTTGGGCAAAGGAAAGTTGAAAGGGAAGCAAAGAGGGCAAAGAAAAGTCAAGGGGAGACTTTTCCCCGCCCACCCCTTCTTTTCACCCTTTTTGACTTTTCCTTGCCCCTACTATCTGCCCCTGGGTCTCCAAGGATGACTGTACTGTCACTTTTTCCTCTCATAGAATATAATGAGTTGCTCTTTATCACCATCTTCTTATGTGTTTCCCTTAAACTGGTCTTCCTTATCGCCTTTTGGTTGCCTGGGCCCCTATATCATACTCGATTGAATATTTGTCAATGTACAATATTTCAGGGAGGTGTTCAGGCAACAGTCCCAGTATCAGGATGTCTGGATTGCTCATTCTGCTCGCTATGGAAACATGCTATTCTTAGACCTTGAGGAGAGTAAGTGGACTGAAACCAAATGTCATAAGAACAAATAGTTTCTTTTACAATTATTATTTCACTTGTAGTGTACATGTACATGTATGGAATATAAGTACTGTATATACCAAAGTGGTGGATAGTGTTTTTTTGCACGCTGTGATTTGCTGCTCAAAATCGGGATAGTATCTGCCATTCACCTCCCGGCATTGTTCTGGACTTCTCGCTGGAGTTTTTCCTTATTTCTCAGTAAAGAAGAACTATTTGCTGCTCATGGCTATTCACTGGTTTGGGATGTACTAAAACCATTTTAATATTCATTGAAGTGGGTGTGAATAGTGGTCGATGTTTACCCCCATTGTTAATATGGGCTAGTAACTTTTTGTGCGCACTTTGTTTTTTTGTTTTTTTGGTTTTTTGCCCTCTTTAGTGTTGGCAGAGAGCGACATTGATTACACAAAAGCACTTTTAGGGAACGGTAGAGAAAGCTACAAAGACAAAGACATACTAATTCTAGGTGGAGGAGATGGAGGAGTGTTGCATGAATTGCTGAAGGAATCTCCAAAATTTGTTACTATGGTTGAGATATCCTTTGAATATGCACTGGTCTTTGCTAACGGCACATTGATAACAGTTAAATACATGTACGTGCCAACGGCAGGGCATCGTCGAAACATTATTTAAGGAACTGTCCACAATTGTTTTGCAACTTAACTGTTTTATATGGATTTATGTTAGTCTAGTAACGAGTGAATGTTGGTTCTTCAAGCCTGGCTTCTACCGTCGTATTGTTGTTTCCTTAGACAAGAAACGTTGCTGTACATTTTCTCTGACTCTACCATAAACGTTTACCACGAACACTTAAAAGAACCTAACGAAATGATGGGAAGGAAAACATTTTTTTCAAAATAAGGAAGTCGCTCTGCTTTTAAAAATCTGGACTTTCCCAATTTGTCTATTTACAATTCTCTATATCAAACAGGGAAGATTTTGCTATTACACCTTGACCTGCTAACATAGACAAGGTTGTTGTTGATGCCGCCGCTAAATATTTGCGTGGAATTTGTGGGAGCTCCATGGATTCATATACAGGACAAAACTATGAGGTAAGCATATATGTGCTTAGGTTAAAGACAAAGTTGCTTACTTGAAAATTCTGAAGTTATTTAAAAGTGCATATCTTTAAGGTACATTTTCCAGTTCACGAGATCTTGTGTAAAAGATTTTCTGAAATGGAAGTGAAATTTATGGCATAAAAAAAGACGATGATTAACAATTTAGACCAACTGAAGGCCAAACGTCGAACTTAATATGAGTCGAACCTAATGAAAATGAGCAAAAGCTATTGTTTTTGCTAATTTGCATCAGGTTTAACTCGTGTATAGTTGGACGTTTAGCCTTAATTGGCCTTAGAACCCAACATGTGTACTTTTCCTTTCTGAACAACTACGTAAAATTTTGAACGTAAGTCCGACATCACTGTCTCGTTCTGTGGCCGTGCGCTCCAAATATACCACACACGATAGCCTCATTTTCCTCTCTGTTGGGCGGTTTGTTTTTCTTCACCAAATCAAGCTAGATGCATGAAAGCAATAACAGCTAGCCTAGTCCGATCACACTGTTTTCTGCTATGTAGAGTCAGCAGAATTCACGGAAAAGCCCGGAAAATGCATGAGAAAAATTGAGAAGATTTTCAGAAGTAGATGCTAGACAGGAGGACGATGTTTACCGAAATTGTGGCCTAAAAAATCGGCGGTAAAATCTATCCAGCGCCGTGTAGCCCAGGCCAGGCCAAACTAGCCTGTTCCAGGCTCCGAGACAGTGGGGAAAGCGCAAAATGCAAAAACGAGCGCGAAAAACGCGTGGGGGGCTGGGAAGAGACGCGGCTTTTCCCGCCACCGCCATCTTCTCCCGGATCCGGCGCGTTTTATTTTCTCGTTCCTTTCTAATTTTCGTGCTGTCCCTACTATTTGAGAGCCTGCAACAGGCTAGGGCCAAACGGATTCAACATTTCCATTAAACACCGTCCAACATTGTTCAATTCGGTATGTTGAACGCGTTTGGTAACCCTATGGAGTGATGTTGAATGATGCTGAGTGATAGTGTTGATCAAACATTCAAACGACAAAATTGTATTAAACAACGCTGGATGAGTCAAGGAAATTACAGGTATGCTGGCTCTGCCAGCAAAAGTCGTGGCATTTCAGAGCTTTGCTAAATTGACGGAGTAGGTGTATTAGTATAGGGAACCAGTTTGTTCCCTAGCCAGCCAGAGAGCAGGATTTGGGCCACGTGACCCAAATGTTGGTCAGGGCACAAACCAGTGCCCAACACTACTTAAGTTATAAGAATAAAACGAAACTAAGGCGAGAAAAAATTCTCAAGCCGAAATTGTTTATTAATATAAAAACATCGTTCACTCTCGGTCCTACGTGTCAGTGTGAACGCTTTACTATTTATTTAATTTACGCTGTTGAGTTTTTGCTAATTGTTACAGATAAGGATAGATGACTGTGTGAAGGCGATGAAGGAGTATGTTGAGCAGGGAAAGACTTTTGATTATGTTATAAATGACCTGACTGACATACCAATATCTGTATCGTTACACGGTAAGTTCACAGTGTAAACGTCAAACGCTCTTATTGTCAACTTTTGACTCAGTTGTACACAGACTTCTTTGTGGCGAATGGGGCGAAACGAAAAAAACGATGAACGAAGTGAGCCGTGCGTGTTTTGAGGAGGGGATAACGAAGGCACGCCCTTCCTCTCCCCAAATCTTTCAACACTCGCTGCGCTCGCCGATTTGTTTTGAGGAACCTGTTCACGGGCTATTTAGTCTATTTAGGGATTTCATTTTCATCACGGAACTAACCAAGGAAGCTGAATAGACATGATGGTACATGTATCCTGAAAACACTGACGTTTTTGGAGCCTTTACTTTCTTGATAAGGACATCTGGGATTACAAAATTGATATTAATAAGGTCTCTACGAGCTGAATAGTCATTAGGCCAGTCCTTCCGTTCGGTTTCTTGACGTGAAACTGCTCTATCGCTCTTGTTTCTATAGCTACAATGAGCAAGAAAGTTGTTGGGACGCATTCATCTCATCGGCAGCGTTGAGTTCATCTCAGCGGTAGCGTTTGTTTACCTATTTATACACTCGGGTGGAGGCAAACAATATGGAGCAAAGCATCTTGTCCGAGAGACTAACATTAGATAGAGACCAGGTTTCAAAGCACAAACCGAAAAAAACTGCCATTTTTTAGAGTTCTTCCCAAATTCTTTTAACGTGGATGACACTCAAAAGTCTAACGATTGACCAAGCTGTGGCCCTCGGATTCCAGTCTGACGTTAGTGAAACTTTTGACCAGAAGGTTATAAACGTAGCTTGTCGTTCGAGACAGCTTATGATTTGAGCTAGGTTTCGTTAAGATTTCGCAAGTTTGCGTTGCACTGTCCGCTAAAACCGTCATGAACAAGTATGGTGTGGTACTGCGTCGACCCTTCCCGATGGTGTCAACTCGTTCAATCTGTCTAATGTAGCCGAACAATCCGGGAGCTGACTCTGTAAGGACGGCGTTACAGTTCAGGCAGAAAAAAGAAAATTCACTGGCGTGTGTTCACGTTCTACATAAAACTTTGAATTTGGTCATTTCACGTTGTTGTTTTGCAGAGGACGGTAAAGAAATGTACCAAAATCTGTATCGCACGTGTAGAGTCATTGTTTTGCTAATTAAACCTTTTGTTTTGTGACGTTCTCGTCAGCCGTCGCCGTCGTGTTCGCTTAAGTTCCCTAATAAACCAAGTAAAGGGGCTCCGTCACATATTTTTAAGATTTATTTTAGGATTATTTTAGGAGTTTAAAAAGATTAAATAAAAAGACATGTTGGACTCAAAGGAAACTCAATAATCATGGTTAAGTTTTGTTTAAATTATTCTACCACTTTTCTAGAACTGTTATTGTGTTTGACTGGGGATGGCTAGGATTGAAATGTATTGCAACTTGAAAACTTTAGGCTACTGTTTTCAAGTTTCTTGTTGTTTCTTGGAAAAAAAAATCTCCAGAAACTGATTACGATTTCTTCTTTATTTGAGAAAATCATTCCATTTCTTTCCCCTTCACGTTCCAGGTGCATTTCGTGTACGAGGAATGGTATTTATTTGAATTTCAGCACATTTTGTGTGAAAATCCCCGTGACATGGCCCCTTTAACATGATGACGATTGTGTTCCTTTTTAATATACTTTATTATTTCTTCCAGATTCACACTGGGGTTTTGTTCGTGAAATATTAAACCTTACTCTTCGCGTGCTTAAACCGGGAGGAAAATTCTACGCACAGGTAGGGGTGGCCGGATAACATACCCATAAATATTTTAGTGTATTAGTACCGACCAAACGTACCCTGGGTACCAGATGTTTTTTCCTCGCTAACGTCGGGAGAAATCGGCCGGAGGCCGAGCCGCGTCGGCCAAAGGCCGACGCAACGAGTGGCTTGCCGCGAGAAAAAACTTTTCGCGCGGGTCACAGTAGAGAACATAAGCTGCAACCGGAAACCGTGCAAGAAAAGCCTCTGGCACCCAGGGTAGACCAAACGTGACTTTCTCTCAAAGTCCTTTTTTCTGGGCGAGGCATGTTCTGCGTTTTGCCCTCAGGAGACGATTTCTGGTATTCTGCGACCTTACGAAGGACCAACACTGAATGGCTGACCGATCCACGGACCGACCGTTCGTCTAAGAATTTTTTGGTGCCCTCCTTGCTACAGAGAGTGGTTTTTAATTGAGTGTCGTAATACAAGAAAGTAATTACTCTGGCCAATCACAACAGGTACAAACAACACAGTGGTCCAATCAGGACTCGAAGCAAACACTTGTAACCAGCGCCAAGCGTGGGAAACCTCGTGCGAGCAAGTCGCAGTGGGCCGGTTATTTAAACAAAGTTTATACGAGGTTAAACAAAACCACGGTCTAAATCGATATCAATCTGCCATACCCAAATATGTAAGCCTTCTTTACCATAATAAATGTCAAGCAGGCTTGTAGCGCAGGCTACTACAACATTTATTTCTTATAAGTAACCCACTTGTAAACAGATGTAGAGGGTTATTTGTAGCCTTAAACCACGGTCTAAGTTAGACTTCGTTTAAATAATCGGCCCAATTTGTTTCGGTTTTACTTCTGATTGATCGAGAAACAGGCGTGAATTTTTAAACCAATCTTGGAGCAAAGTAAAACAAAACCAAAGTTAATGCGAATGACCTTCGACATTCAATTGAAAAGCGCTCTATCAGGCCGCCCCAATTACATTTATTTCATTTCAGGGTACAAATGGCGCTACACGGAAGAAGCAGATAGAAGAGTACGAAAAACAGCTGACGAATCTCTGCTTCCCTGTGGAGTTCAGAAGAGAATTCGTTTTTGTTCCTTCTTTTGAGGAAAGGTATCCTTTGAAACCTTTTTCATTCTTTTACTACCAAGATCGCTTAAGTGTTTCATTTTCTAAAATATTGAAAAGTGAAAAACAAACAGCACCGCAAAGAAGCCCATTTGAAGCTCTATTGCATTTCTCCAAGTAGACAGAAGCTTCCTGCTTCGGGCTCCACTTCGAAATTTTTTAGCTCTTAGGTGACACCTTACCCCTTCCTTGAGACCCTGAAGGAAAAAGGAATGCAACTCGCCGTCTAGGTCTCGCAGCAACGATCGACCTTTTGACGTCGACTCTGACGCGCTTAGTGACGGCGCCGTGCTTGTCCTTGTAGTAGTAACTCGTTGTTATTTTGACAACTTTCCGTTATTTAGCTTGATCGCTGTCTTCCTTGACAATTCTGTTAGCTGGACTTTCTACGAAGTGTGGAGGAAGTAAACAGAACAGACGAATTTTGAAAAACACCTGCACAGAAG
>Ga0126336_10002351_pt1 | contig 10701 bp, 4 predicted proteins | sample SidCmetagenome_FD_92530 | JGI IMG/M metagenome (GOLD analysis project Ga0126336, IMG submission 92530) | Coral microbial communities from El Islote,Puerto Morelos, Mexico - Siderastrea C C metagenome | ecosystem: Host-associated > Invertebrates > Cnidaria > Coral | place: El Islote,Puerto...
ACCATGGTAGTCTTTATCATTTTGCTGAAAGTGAGGGTCAAGAGACTGGTCGTGGCTTCGCTTGAAGTTGCTTGGACGAGCGATGTTTCCGCCATTCAACTGCGCTCCCTCCATCATAGTAGCGGCATAGAGTGCAATCCTTTTGTTACAGTCGTACATAATAGCCACAGTACCACCTTCACAGAGGTAGGCCAGATTCCTTTTTAGTCCGTCGCCTTCACTAAAAATTTCAAGACCGGAAGGAGCGTAACTGTCCAGTGTTTGAGGGCTTATACCAGGTTTTAGATTTCCGTTGCTGTCACAAGCTCCCAAAATGTTACATGCACAACCTCCAAAACCGCTCCACTGACACTGCTGACCGAATACTCCTTTCATCAAATAATCTGCCACTATGATGACCAGAGAACAGGTTAAAAACTTCTCCATGTCCTTTTCGACTGTGTTAATTAAACGAAAAATGAGTGTAAGAAATAAATTAAGCGTAGCCATTATGTTTAACAGCGTTAAGCCGAAAGAGATCAATCGGTCAGTAACCATGACTAGAATTCCTTTATTCGCCTTAATTTTGCTAACGGTGGATTACCACTGCCTGCCGCGTTATTTTTATGCGCCTACGAGCGTTAATGTGTCTGGCTTTAAGTGCGTCAATAAAATTAGAGACAATATGTTAGCGGGTTGTGCAGAGGTAAAACCCAGAACACCGCTCATTTTTTTTTACATTTATGTAAGTGGTAACTACGTGTTTTTAATTTTATTTAAGTACGTAAAACCAGTTGCAATTACTCCTCTAAGCACGTAAAAATCACGCAGAAAGGCAATTCACCTTTAGACAATGAGCACAATTCCTACGGCTCCGCAAGGACAGTCGAGGAAGAGGAATACGGCGGCGTGCACTTAAGTTGCTTAACTTTCTGCCGGAAACTGGTTCCTGTCCATTTATGGTTGTACTGTAACATATATGTGAATGGTTATCTGAGAAACAGGCTATCCTGATTATTTTTATCTCCGCACTTTAAAGCACGAGCGTATAAAATACGAGTGAACGTTGGGGAGTGCACCTGTACCACCTCCTAGCCCCCCCCCCCAACCTCTTTTGCCAATTCTATTAGAACTTCTTGATGGCGCCGCCGCATGCTGCATCATTTTGACAGAGCGCCAGCTCTTCAGTTCAGTGCTCACGAGATAAACACTTATTTGTTCAGTAACTGTAACCAAACAAGGCCTCAACCTAATCCAGCCAAACAAAACAAACAGTGATATTGTAGTGAATGTGCCTTCAGGCAGTCACGTAACTTTAAAATCTACATTTATACATAATATAAGCACAATATAAGGAAAATCGTTTCGAAAGGAACCCCATTTCAATGGCAAGAATCAATGTGCCTCTATCCCAGGTAGAAATAAGAAAAAAATGTCAAAAATACAAGCAACCGTTGGGCTATAGTTTGTTACTTATTGTTTGCTGTAGCAAAGATATCACAGTTGCCCCTGCATTTAATTTTTGTGTTTCAATATGTACGCGTCAGTAACTATGAAAATAAATAAACAACTTTAAGCAATCGGACGTCTAGTTTGCGGTGATGTATCATCGGATGCGAAATTCAAAATACTGGCATGAAACCTTCGTCCACTGAATATTCTTATTATATTCCACATGACAGGAAAATAGCATAGGAAACCTCTTAAGACGCAGCCGATTGATGCATAAGTTCTGAGGTGGTTTCTTCCAACATTGGAAAGTCGGGAAGGTTCAGCTTCAATTATTTTTGACTAGCATAGTTCAGGCCTGCATTTTACCCATCAATCAACCATGACTTTTAGATAGTACTAGTGGAAAAGATTAAGTACGCTAAATTACAGAGAATCAAATTAGCCCATTTACCTTTAAGAAGAGCAGTTGCTCAATATAAAGTGTCTGCCGAATGTTATCAAACTCTCGTGCAACTGCAAAGTCTGCTGAACAGTGTTCTACTTCACACGAAGCCCAGAGGAGAATGTTCACAACTACGATAAGCACAAGCACGAATCCACAAGCACAAAATCATACACGCACGCGCAGTGCCTTTAGCTTTAATCGCACGCTGCGTGACGAAGGTTCAATATGGCAGGCGCTGTCTACCTTGTTTCCAAGCTTTCTTTTGGCAGGCCTAGCGACCAAATTAGGGGTACTCATTTACGCACTTGGGCGGAGGAAGATGAAAGAGACCAACTCTCTGAAGACTGAGACTCAGCGAAGACCGAAAGATTACGATTGTTTCTCTCTCTCGGGTCAGTGGACCCTAGTAATGGCTTTCGCACTGTAAAATTTGTCCACTAATGACTTGCCTGGGTATTCAGTTTGTAAATTTAACGTTTGTACTGTACAATCCAAGTGTGTTTTAATTTCCCAATAAACTATGAAAGCTCCCGTGTGAGGGCCGTACTAGGAATGCAAATGGGCCTACGCAATGTGCAATATACAATACCAGCAAAACGATGTCTCCCAGTGCACTTCAATTTTAACTTAAAGTTGATGCAGGTTCGAAAAGCAATTAATCTTATTTATTCTTTTCAACATATGGCAGTTTTAAAATCGTTATGTATTTTAAATGCCCTCTTTCGTTTTCTTATATTAGTCAGAATCAAAAAATGTAATATGACTCAACCGAAAGACTGCAAGAATTCAGTTTCCAACATTATCTGAAACTGAAAGAAAGGTCTAGCTATCTGAACAAGCGTTGATTGATTATTCATCGTCTTTCATTATTACCTCTGGCTTAGTGTACCTCAAATCAAAAGGCGGGCTTGTTGTTACCCAGTAACTCAGTCAGTCGACACAGCCATGAACTTGAGGTGCTTAAGAGCACCAGCGGACCTTTCATTGGCCTACATTATTATCGTAATCATCTCAGGTGAGCCAGTGTTATTTCTTACTCAGCCTGTTATCGACTGCCACAAAGTCGCCATTACAAAGCTAGGGGCGAAGTTGAAATATTCCTTCTAGTGATGGTAAATTTGCGAGTGGAAATGGCACACCCTAATAACAACTCACCCAAGCGTTATATATTAAGGTTAAAGACCAGTTTGTTTGTTTAGAAATCACCAATACCTCTTGTACAACAGCTTTAAGCTTCTTAGTTCTTTGACCAATTACAGAATACATAAATTAAGTTTAAACCTATAACTTCCGCACTGATAAATACTTTACTTGTCTATCTTTTACCATGACAAAGTTTACAAGGAAGATTTTTAAGAAATGATATCAAGCGGAAATTATTATCTCATAAAAGCATCTAAACCTGAATTCTCTCAAGGAATAAGGAAACGAAGCAGGGTTTTAAGCCCCAACATCAACATGCATGTTCTCTTTCAAGACAGCTTATCTTAGATGATCATCTGTGTTACTCACATGATCTTTACGTTTGATCAAGTAGCGATTCTTTGTCACTATCGGGGCTTCCAGAGTTAAAAGCGGAACGTAATCTGACTAAACATAGAATCAATTCCGTTTTTCTTTCCATTTGGGCAGGGGCATTCCTGCTTCCGAAGGGGGGGTTTCAGAGGGTTGACTGTCAACGGTTAACTGACGATATGTCTTTTATTTTTCTCTCAGCAAAGGATAAAGCGTCACGTGTCAAACTTAGAGAATTACAATCGACTCATAAATGTCTCTTCTTGCAAACAATTTAGTTTGCAAATATAACAAAGCTTGTAAAGCACGTTGTTGTCCCCTGCGGTTGCTTCCACATCCCCTCCTCTACCCCCTTGTTAAGTAAACGTCAACCTTCCTTAAACAAGTGTCTAGGGGCCGACTACATGAGCCGGGTTAACACCGTTAGCCTGGATCTTGGTATGTCTAGCTCAGTGTTAAATACCCCCAAATCACCTTTGCAATACATACCGGGATTCCGGCTAGCCGGGCTGAGATTTTTTTCAAATGAGTAACCACGTTTACTGGGCAGGCCCCAAAACTTTCTCTCCACTAAAGTCCGTCTCAGAGCAAAATGGACTGCCAGCAAATCGGTATTTTCTTTCCAAATAACACATAGCGTACTCGCCCAGCTACATGAAAATGAAAAACAATGAAGCCAGTTACTGTATTAACGAAAGTAAAATCACAACATACATTTCCCTTTTGTGAGCCATTTTTGTCTCACGACAGCTTCTAAATTTAGTCGTGGTCGGCTTGGCTCACCCCATGTAATACCGAGCCGAAACTGGTCTGGGCTAAACAAGCTAGCCCGGCCCACGAAATCGGTTCCTTACAGCCTAAGATGTCTACATGGAATACCCCTGTAAATATCTTAACAAATAAAAATAACTCGCTTGAGGAAGTCGAGCATGTTCTGGATATACGATGTACAAGTATATCCTGAAAATGAAACTGGGCAATTTTTATCCGCACATACGGAAGTCAAGAAGGGCACATTTAAACTTAAAGGAAAGCAACCTACTGGTATCTTACAAGTTGACTTTATTGCCACAGAAAGAGCAGGATCAGTCCATATCGAAACGATGGAAGACTGTTCAATAATTGGTAACAATTACCTGACAAAAAAATTGACTGCCGGATTTGAAAAACAAAACTCTTTTGCCTGATTTGAAAATTCAAAAAACTTCAAGATTTGAAATGATACTTCTTCCTTGAGAACGAACAAGTAAAAATTAATATTTATGTGGAACCCTTTTCGAAAGGCAATTCATGATAATTCAAAATAAGCCGTTACCTGAGGCTCTCTTGAAAGCGTTTCCACGGATATCTTTCGGTTGAAGTTGAAACTACCGTAGTCACTGGGTGGAAAAGTAGGACAATGATAATTTAAAGAAATCCACATTTAACAGCTATAAAACAAAAACCAACGAGGGTACTAGTGTGATGACGCAAATGGTACAGAGATATTCCGATAATTTTCTTTAAAAACGAGAAAAGAAGAATACCTCAGAAGGAATTCCGTTTTTTCGAAAAATTTCCAGTGAAAAAGACCGTTCCACTTGATTTCTCATTGGAACAGATGGTTTTTCCATACGATCTGTTTGTTCGACGACATCTAAAAACACCGCTCCGGGGATGAGAATGTTTGCCCTCTGCACCTTATCTTCGGCCAGCAGTCACCCTGTTAAGCGGATTTTCCCATTTTTCCATATTCCCAATGAGTTTCTTGGGAGATGTGGGGAGTGATATCGGACAATAACTCTAGGAATATCGTAGCCTGCGTAGTAGGCGTAAACGGGCGGGGAAGGGGAAGGGGGAAGCAGCCCCCCATTTCCTCCCGCGTTCTTGCTCCCCTTCCCCTTCCCCTTCCCCTTCCCCTTCCCCTTCCCCGTTTTCCCGAATTCATGCATCCTGCGTGAGACACGCGTTATTTGAATGTGTGGATAATAAATGTACACATTTCCGAAATTTTACTCTCTTCAGAGGCCATCGCGTTGAGCAGAGAATACGACGTTTATGTGTCACGCTACATCGGCAAAGATTCCAGCAACTGTGGATCAAAGGCTACACCGTGCCGGACGCTTGCACGTGGAGTAGAGATCACTGTCTGGAATGGCCGTATTTTCTTAGATGGAACCTTAAGCGAATGGGATCCTTATACTTGTGAAAGGAATAGTAGTAATATCAGTGGTATAAGGGATGGAAATCTCACCACTGTCAAAGTCAGCTTGGAAATTGTTGCCTTTCATTCCCCTCCGCGTGTAAACTGTGGTGATCTTCTTCAGTTTGTACCTTCTCAGTCCAAAAATCAAAGAATGAAAGTTACCTTCACAGGCGTGGTATTCTATAACACTTCCATGACGTTCATCGATTCCTCTGTGTTGTTTGTTAATTGCAGTTTCTCACGAAGTGTATATCCAGTAAAGATATGGCTCTTTCTTCGACAGACTGCATCACTGGCAGTTAAAAATTCATCTTTCGTCGACAATACAGGATGTATTCGCTGGCAAGTAGCAAAGCCTGGTGGGAGGATATCAGTAACGATGATGTCAGTTGATTTCCAACGTAACCAGCCTCTTACACAGAACGAAGGGAGTGGTATTACTGTGCAGGGAACATCGACTGCTTTCATACAAGTAGGAATAAACATATCCATTAGCAGCACGACATTCTTAAATAACACAGGCCCTCTTATAACAAATAACATCACGTTCTCGACAACGTACGAATATTATCGTCGTGTTAAGTTTGTTAAAACTTGGAGTCATTCAAATTCATTCTCACCAAACAGTGTGTATTTTTCCAAAGCAAAGTTCGCTGTGGTTGTCTTTGATGATTTGCTTTGTAGTGATAACATCAACACTCGCTGTATTCAAATAGACTCCAATGAGGTATTACTGAGGATCCTTGATTCCAAGATCAGTGGACACAAACTGATTGGGCAGCTTGGTGCAGGAATTTTCATCGAGGCTGATAAGTCTATCAATTTGTTTATTAGCGGAACAACGTTACAACAAAACGCAGGAGAAGGCGGTGGAGCGATTGCAATCCGCAGCTTAAGTGCAGATGTTCGTTTGACACTCTACAACTGCTGTTTGCTAAACAATACAGCCTCTAAAAATGGTGGGGCACTATTGGTTTACACTCACAAAGGATTGACCATCATCAACGTGGAGAACATTACCGTGGAACATTGCCTGGCTTTGGAAAATGGCGGTGCCTTTTACATAACTGCAGACAAAGAAATTGTTTTCAACGCCAATAACTCGCTGTGGGCCTACAATAAAGCATCTTACATGGGTGCAGTTATTTTTGTATCTTCAACATTTCTCCATAAAAGAGAGACCAACTTGAATGTGTTAGCAAAAGTCAGGAGTTGTAAATTCATCAGCAATATTGGCTCCGTTGCACTTTGGGGCAGCATCGTAGTCAAGGCAGCCATTGGTCACGTTGAGGTTTTCCAAACAGAATGGATTAAAAATACAAACTGTTTCTACATAGAATGTAACTGTGTTGTTAACTTTACCAAGGTAAACGTTTCGTCAACCTTTTATACAGCTGTGCACATTTCGTCTGGGGACAACAACAACCTTAGCAACTCAGCGATGAAAATATATTTTGAGCGATGCTTGTTCAACTCAAACAAGGGGGACCACTTGATCGTCCATTCAAGGAGTCTATATTTGTATCTAGTCTTAAATAACATTCGAATTAATGGCAAGAGGATGGTTGCAAGAGGGACAAAGAGTATATTAAACGTTCACGTGACCAATGAAACCACCTTAGGATCTATAATTCGACTTCATGATTTCTTAGTGAAGAATGCGATTGGCTCTGCGTCAGTCATTTTTAGGATCATGAATAACAGCGCTTATAATAAAGTGGAAATCTCAGACAGCGTTTTTCGAGACATAAAAAGTATTTACTCCGACAAATACCACACGACATCAAGTCCTGTTTCCTTTGTTATCTATTACTACAACCTAACAACAACCTGCAACAGTCCATATTTACGTTTTGCCTATCACAATGAAATAACAATCAGGAACACGACATTTAAAAACAACATAGGACGCGTATCTGGTGGTATCTTTCTTTTGAGTGGTAATGTGACCATTTATAACTCTCGTTTTGAGAATAATTATGCGATAACCACTGGAGCACATATTCACGTGGCAGATGGATCCGCAATGGTTAGGATCGAAAATTCGATTTTGAGGCAAAGTACACCAGAAACGTGTGTGAACGGCGAAACGTTCACACACGACACCTCCATTTACTCAGAAAGCGACGGTTCACTTGTCCTTCAGAAAACACTGATCACCGTAGAATTAGAGAAAGATTCATACCGAGTGTTGACAGTATCTAAGGCTGGCCTTGTGAGTTTCGATGACTTTACCAAAGTGCAGTGTGCTGTGGGCAGCTCATTACGATTTGATAACTTTTCACATTTCACTGTCCTAACCAGTTTGTCTGTGAGGAGAACTAAGTGCAGGTTTAAAACTACTGTGATGTCGTTATCCTGTCACCGTTGCTCTCCAGGTTTATACAGTCTAAAGAGGGGTGAACTGCTTGGCCTTCCCGAAAAGCGAAAACTACAGTATTCTGGCTCATTTTGTACACCTTGCCCTCATGGAGCGAACTGTTCGCGCAACATTTTTGCTGAACCAAATTTTTGGGGATATCCTGATTCAACCAAACATGGAGCGCTCAAGTTTGTTCACTGCCCGCCGCATTATTGCACTCCAGCTGGCAAACCACATAAAAACTTGTCAGTGTACAACAGATGCTATGGCAACCGAGATGGTGTCATGTGTGGGCGATGCAAGGAGGGGTACACCGAGACTCTTCTCTCAACGAATTGCAAACGAAATAAGAAATGCAAAGACCATTGGATTTGGGTTCTGATGTTCGTTTACGTTGTGGTGATGGCATTGTTCTTGATTCACCAACCACCGATTGTACAAATTCTTGTCAAAAACATTTTGTGGTTTAGAAAGGTGTCTCCTTATAGAATGGAGTATGAACCTCTAGATCAACAAACTAAGTTCAACAGAGGCTACACAAAGATCTTATTTTACTTTTACCAGATTGCTAGCTATCTAGCTGTTGAACCAGTGTCCGATGTGGTACAGAACGTTCCTTCTGTTTCCTTCTTCTCTGGACTGCTTAATTTTCATCCAAGAATTGCTACTGAAGGCTTTGGCTGTCTATTGCGTGGACTGAACGTTGTTACAAAAGAGCTACTTCTATCCTCGGGAGTATTTGCTACACTGCTCGGTATCCAAGCGATACTAGTGTCACATTTGGCTTTCAATAAATTGACCGGTCGGCCACGCCGTTCCATAGCACCTTATGTTGCTGCAACCTTGGAAACTCTGTTGCTAGGATACGCCACTCTGGCCAACACATCTTTGAAGCTTTTGACTTGCGTTCCGGCTCTGGGTGAAAGCAGGTTGTATTATGATGCCAACATCAAATGCTTGCAATGGTGGCAGTATCTTTTCATCGTTTACATCGTCGCGTTTCTTCTTCCATTCATCGTAGTTATTTACTGGGGTGCGATGAAGCTGCAAAGAAAGTTAATTTCCGTTGAACACTTCATTGGATCGTGCTTCTTTCCACTGGGATTCATCTTCTTTTGGCTCATTCAAAAGTTTGCTCGTCCTAGGAACCACCATCAGTTGCCTGATGGTACCAACAAAAGTGGGAAAAAAGTCTTGAAAGTGCTGCATGACCCGTTTCGCCCTCCAAGCCCTCGCCAATGTGGCTCCTTATACTGGGAAAGCGTCATGATTGGCCGAAGATTCCTGTTTCTCTCGTTCCAGGTCTTTTTTCCAGATCCTCTTCTGCGCCTGTTCTTCATGAACATGACATGTTTGCTGATCCTCTCGTGGCACGTGACTACCAAGCCGTTTCGTGACTGGAAGGCAAACATCACTGAAGCTGTGTCCCTTGCTGCTTTAGTCGTCATAGCAACTATCAACCTCGTTCAAGCCATCTTTATGTCGGCTAGTATTTCGCCTAACGGACCCGTAAAGAACCACCTGATAAAACTGGAACAAGTAGAGATATGCCTATTAGGAGCCGCTCCCTTTTTATTTGGCTTACTTTGTGTCTTTGCCATTTTATCTCAGTTGGTTCGGATCTTTGTGCTGTTTCTGCGATTTTTGCGCTATGTTTGGCACCGAACGTTTACGGCCATAGTTTTACGCAGGCTTAGGATTCGAGGCCAATATTAATATATCTATAGGTTATTTTTGTATTATCACTCACTGATTCAGTCCTACAAAAGCCGGAGAAAATTTTGTTATACAAGTAAATAAACGCCAATGACACCGGAAGGTTTATTTTTTTAATTTCTAAAGCCGTGTTGGTCCTCACACAAGATGTCTCACTTGATTTAACTCATGGACCGCTGTTACTTATTTGCACGGAGAATTTTTCGGCCAGTTATCAAGCTGTCAGAAAATATGTGCAATCTTAGAATTACGCTGGACAGTGTTCTTGCAACAGCTGTGGCAAATACACAGCATAATATGTTGAAGCCGAAATTGAGCAATCAACTGTTCAGCAGTTTCCATCCAGCCAATTTCCTGAAACTTGCTCGCAGTAAACCTTGAAGTCTTGGAACCTATTGAGCTTAATTAGAAAAAAGTCTATCATCGTTTAATTGAAATATTCACTTTTTCCTGAAAGAAATAGGTTTTCAAATAGCGCTTGTATCTCTTTATAGTTTATTTTGTGTGCCCTAAAGCTTAAAGCTTTGTAGAATGTAAGCATTCCTTATTAAGAATACCAAAAATTGCAGAAATCGGTTAAACTATACTAGCAAAAATTCGATTTATAAACTAGAACCTGTGCACTGATAAAAAGCCCCGTGCTACCTTAAGTTCTTCCGTGGGGCTGTTTACACCACCCTTTCAAGGAAATTTGAGAAGCTTGGTAGAACTCGGGGCAATTCAGATCTATAATTTGAAAATAGTGAACAGTTTATTGGACATGGCTAGCGATTCGAACTGCTGAGCCACTTTACACTCCAAAGGAGCGACTACGGACAGTGCTACCATTGTCTCTTGAGACAGAAGGAGGGTTAGTACTTAACTAAAACTACTACTACTTCTGCTGCTGCTGCTGCTGCTGCTGCAGCTACTACAACTACAACTACTACTACTATTACTACTACTACTACTACTACTACTACTACTACTACTGCTGCTGCTGCTGCTGCTGCTGCTGCTGCTACTACTACTACTACTACTACTACTACTAAGTAATCACAAACTTAT
>Ga0126336_10002352_pt1 | contig 10701 bp, 4 predicted proteins | sample SidCmetagenome_FD_92530 | JGI IMG/M metagenome (GOLD analysis project Ga0126336, IMG submission 92530) | Coral microbial communities from El Islote,Puerto Morelos, Mexico - Siderastrea C C metagenome | ecosystem: Host-associated > Invertebrates > Cnidaria > Coral | place: El Islote,Puerto...
CCGTTGACAGCTCTATTGTTAAAGGGCCAATCAGATTGCGAGATTCCCGCGGCCAAAATTTGGCCGCCGACACGAACTCTTGTGAGAGATTGTATCAGGCCCTATTTTAGCGAGCGACCAACAGAAGAGAATATGAGAGCGATGCTAAAATTCGGCCTGATCGCAGGTTAGACTTGAGGGTCCGTAACAGGTTTTTTTGAGATGCGGGATGTGGCGCATATTAATATGGCCGGGATCCGGGAATTAAGGCAGAAAATAAGACGTCGTTCGGAAATTCTTCACGTCCAAGTGGTTCGAGAATGAGAATGTCGTTAATATGGAAGCCGAGATTGTAGGAAAAATTCGGCCAGGAAGGAGGAATTGCGAAAACGGTTTTTTTAGGGGGTGGGGGGGGGGCACTAGGACTACGTCAACAAGATTCCATTCTGGGAGCATGCCGTGTGTTGCAGGATCACATTGTTCGTTTTCACTCTTCAATGTGAACTGTCATTAATCTAGAAATGTAAAGGATTTTAAACCATTTTTATTCATTCGTTTTCTTTCTTTCTTTCTTTATTATTATTTTTTTTTGGCTCCCTTCTGAAAAAATGGAAAGATTAGTCATCTTTGCGTCCAGGCTGAGAACCTAGTAAGTGCCTGGGTGGCCATATTTTGGCCTGACTCATGTTTAAATTAAGAACGCAAGGCCAGCAGCAAACACACCTAACAAAAGTAACCACAACTATTTATTCCTTTTGCTTTTTCTTTTTCATGTAACAAAAAAACAGAAACATGAAAGCATTTCTCTACTTAGAAATGATTCTTGCCTCACATTTCAAAGGTAAAGTATGCTGTCATAAAAACTTAAATGTAATCATCTGCCCGTATGTGCGAGCGATTTCCGATGGAATATCGATTCTGGTACGACAACTTTGATACCGCAAGAGACCCTTGTCAATTGCGCAAACCAATCAAAGAGCAAACATGCTGCTTTTTTGACCAATCAGGAGCAAAAACTACAGCCAACCGTAACTTGGCACAGGCGCGTTTTCTCGCGCGTGTCAAAGTGTATATGTTTTCCCGCACTTCGCACCCGTTGCATGCTTTTACTTTGACTTCTGGGGTGCGTTTCTTGAAAGATCCCGATATAAACTTCCGGGCCCGTTAACTCACCGGGGCTGTTACCGGGATTCTTTATTGGGCCCGCAGTTGCGTTTCTCGAAGCACAAATTTTCTCGGTTTTACCGGAACCGACAAACTACTGAGAAAACCAAAAATTCTAGAGCTTCGAAGGAAAGATTCGAATTAAGAATCTTTGCTAAATAAGCAAATCACGTTCGTTAATCACGTTACTTTTGTTTGCTCAGACTGGTCAGACGTGACGATATAACCGCTCTATATACGGACTCGGACACTTGTACATGTACGTATAGCAATAAACGTCTGGAAGACAAAAATCAATTTAAAATAATAGCATTAAACCTTTCTAGTTTACATTACGTTTGCTCGCATACCCGTTTTCACTAGCAGCAAAAATCAAGCAACTGCTTTATTTATGCTACATCCACTTTCGCCAAAAGGGTACTACTTTTAACGGAACCTAACCGCAGCCATTGTTGACCGCAAACCCGTTGCAGTAGAGAATTTGATTCTGTCTCTACCTGTAAAAAAACCCAAGCAATGCAAGCCTTGATTGGTTTCGCGCGCTTACCATCTACTGTATTTCGTGTTTCTGACTGTTCCGTCAGTTTCTTTGTTTGGGCTCGCTGTGAGTGCAGCAGATTGTTTCCTTGATTTTGGTTCTCAATCAGTCGTAGTGAACCAGTCTCGTAATCTGCGCTTGATCTTATGAAGCAAGTGTAAACTGGTTGTGCAAACCTATTTATCTGTTATTGCATAGCCTGCGCGCAGACGTCTCCTGGCGTCTGCGTGCAGGCTATCATTACACTGATTGGTGGACTCGGCTTCGAATTCCAAACGTACAAAGTCCGCCTTGTTGACTTCTTGTCTTGTCTGAGTCAAGTGTTCTCAGCTGAAAGTTTCGTGGGCGAGCAAAGCCCCAACTTACAGAATCGCTCCGTGTTTAAAGATGTATTTGTTCTCGTACAAATATATTGAGAACTCAACCAACGAAATGTCTGCGACAACAACAACAACAACAACAACAACAAAAACACTTATTTCTAAAACAAAAATTCGTTCACCGAGCTCATGGTTTAAGGTTACATAAATTATTGATTGACAAATGCATTCGATACAAATATTATAATTATTTTCTTGTCATAGCCATACAGTGACGTTATTAAAAATTATCATGCATGCATTATGTATATGAGCAATGGACTAATAATATATGCCAAATGAAACGATAGGATGTAAGGATTTAACCATATTATAGGTTACTCTATACATCATTAGATATAATATTCTAGGTTTCTATTTTTTCAAAACTTTTCATCAACAGGTTTAAACCTTTTAAAGTGCTTGATCCAATAGAACACCAGCGTAGAACCGACAGCTTTAGGCCGGTTGGGTTCCCATACTCAGTCAAGAAGACTTGCCAAAAAAAACGACACCGGTGTTTGCTGCTGTTTAAAAACTATTAAAAACTGGCAACCATTGGTTGAACAATTGCAACCCTGTTGATGATGCACTTAAAATCGACCGTCGAAGATTCAGGTTGAGGGGTTTTCTTCTTTTTCGTCTAAGGCAATCTTTGTTAAAGTTGGTATTCTTTGTTCCTTATTACCATAATTTTCTCCAAAATTAAGCGTACGAAGCAAAAGCATAATAATCTAAATCATAGATAACATAAACTGGTAAACTGTACTAAATATGCAAAGACTTCGTTGACTATTAATTGAATATCATGCAATATTTCCTAACAAACTTATTCATATGGCTGTGAGAAAAGCCAGATAAAACTCTGTAAAAACTGCAACTGAAGTTAACGTTTGACGCAAGCCTCGACCTTTCCTTTCAAACTTGGCATGATAAATGACTTTTTATGCTCTTTTTAGTTATGACAGCTGTTTCTTTATCGAATATATTTCTAAATGCGAGATGAAAACAATTGCACCAGCAAACTGATCACCCAACAAGCACTTATCGATCTTCCCTAGACCAGTAGAAAGCAACTGCCCATCACTGCTCCTTGTAAGCTCTTCTCAGTAAAAATAAGAAGGAGATTATACGGAATCCAACCATCAATGCTATAAGACAGTACAAGTCAAGCCAAATGTTGTCCTGAAAAGAAAATCATGGTAATTTATTCAAATGTATTTACGCCACCCATTTTAAGGGGAGATCACAAGGGTTCTTGTGATGGGGATCTATGTCATCTTTTATGAGGATCCAAAGGATTATCCAGTATCGAGTTCACAAGGCTGCCGAATAAAAATTCTAAAGACACGCACATTTTTACAGGGTTAGTCTTAATCTCACGTAAAATATGCACAAATACCAGCAGGAAAGCGCTGAATTCTAAAATAAAACAATGCACACATTAGGCCATTTCCGGGTTATCTTGAGCCTCGTTTTCAAAGTGAGGCCTGGTGCACAGCCTTTCATATGAAAATGAATTTTCATTTACATGCAACACGAACTCATTTTCATCTGAAAAACTGCTATCCCACAAGGCCTTGTTTTGGAAAAGAAGCCAAAGACAACTCGGGAATGGCCTATCATGAATAGTAGATCTTCTCACTGACGTCCGTGTAGAGTTATCTTCAGATTAAGACGTACCCTGTAAAAATGCATCTTTTGCCTTTTATCCAGCAGTCTTGGTGAACTTGGAATTAGACTATTATTAATGTCTTCATACGGGATGTGTCTTCGTGATGAGCGCAATCAAGCACTCTGACGTCTTTCAATGGAAACCTTTCTCTTGGGTAGGAAATTATTTCCAAGGCCCGTTTAAAACGTCAGACTTTTTATGTGCCCAATCCAACGCAAATTGGCCAATACAACAACTTTTTTCGCATTTGCATTAGATTCGGCAACGGAAAGTGCGACGATTGAAACGGGGCTAATACTGTAATCCAAGGCTGTGTATAGAAAAGGTTTCAACTGAGTGTCGAAAGTATTTGCGTTTGCTTTGGTTTAACATTAGATCGGCTTCCAAATGAGTGACTTAAAGCCAAAACCAAAGTCATTACTCCAGGCAATCAGAAAAGGAACAAAACACAAGACGAACCAATCAGAAATCGAATTAAATACACGCAATTAGCGTTAAGCGAGGGAAAACGCTTGCGATCAAGGCACCATTGGTTTTAGTTTTACGTCTGATTGGTTGAGAAAAAGGGGGGAAATTTTTCAACCAATTAGAGAGCGTTGTAAAGCAATGCAAAACCAAAGCAAACACAGTTACTTTCGACACTCCTTTAAAAACTGCACTATTACGCTCTGTGATTTGTTCAAAACACTCTCACTTCTCGACCAACCAACGGCAGGCCCAAAACCAAGCGTGACTTACTTGCATGCTTTTCCAGCGCTTGTGGCCACAAACGTGTATTTGCTTCGGGTTCTGATTGGCTCGCGTTGTTTCTTGTGTCTGTTGTAGTAGGTCTGAGTAATTAGGTTGGTTTTAGGACGCTTTATTGAAAGTCGCTCTATAATGATACACTTAACTTTACTCTATCTCGCCTACGAAATCTAACGACTTAACTCCGTGCAACACTATGATTGTTGACTAAGAAGGTGGTACGTGATTCACGGTTTCGTTCAAGCAAAAATCTAAGATTTTTGGACGATGCATGTGTCAACTTACCGCGTTAAATCCAAGGAACTCGATTACCTTGTCCCCATTTGGTATACAAAGCGCACCCTCTCCCCCTGAGGAGCCCTTCATGGCTGTCAGCGGTGGGGTGGCGGTTGCATTCGTTGAACCACAGTCTGCAAATGAAATACACAAAATGCAAAATGAGGGGGAAAAAGAAGGCGTGACGTAGTGGGCGCTGACGTATATTCGGAAACCTTCGAGAACCCTTCGGTCATCTTCGGTCATCTTCGGGTAAATAGGGACCTCAACCAACATCAACATGCATATTCTCCTCGCTGTTCTCCATACATTTATAGTACTTTCCGAGAGAATTTGCATAAACTTCAAGAAACGGTATCTTTGGTGATCGTTTCTTATACTTTCGTGACATAAATGATTGATAAAGCAGTTACACTGTAAGGAGAAATTAGTTGCTTGTCATTACTAGGGGTTTTGCGACGGCAACGACAACGTAACGTTGCAAAGCAAAAGGATTAACAATGACTATGCGTTACACATTCCAGTACATTTTGTGCCCGTCTTCAGCACAACAAAACCTTAAAATGACCGAATTCAACGTTTTGTGCAGAACGAAAACCCAAGGCACTGAGTTTTCCTTACTACTGATCAAGTTGGTCTCCCCGCCAACATTTCGATATTTCGATTTTCAAGACGAGATTTTGAGGCATACTGTACTGTAAATAGAGGACACCCAGTTCAAATCCAAAAAGATGTTTTCATACCTATCGGTCCATAGCCTTTCCATTGATTGATAATAAGAGCCTCAAAGCCATACATGAACCATGAAATGTATTTCAGCCACACAAAGTAGACTGGCACAGTTCTGTAAGTATTAAAAACAATGCGAAACTCAAACAATAGTTGTAGTTTAAAGGAGAACAAGCTCTGTTCGGAAAGCTTACACACCTAGAGCAAAGGGAAGCCAAAAATTAAGGTTCAGATGAAAAACAGATGACGTCCCTCAAATCAGTTGAACGCGACCTTTAGATCGAACTACAAGTACATAATCGAGTACCACAACGACTTTTGAAATTCAAATCAGTGACGTTTCCAAAGCCTTCATTCCTTCGTGTTGTTTACCAGTAGAGAAGGAAGCTCTAGGAATGAGAAATACAGATGGCATGATAATGTAAAGCCTGCAAACTGGAAGAGTCGCATCCCTACCCAACCTTGTACTCAAATCTAGTTCCTAATGTCAACAGCAACAGTCCCCCTAAGAACTACTATCGATTAGACGATTATACAAGACAGACTGCGGAGACTCTTAGGCTCAACCATTTACTAAACACATAGGTTGCCTTATAAACAAAAAATTGGTTTTAAGTCCGTAATAATCATAGTACAACACGACGGCGTTTTTTATTTGCCATTAACACAAATTTTAATGTAGTCTAGCAAACTTACAGATAAGATAAACTGACAGCAGATAGACTAATCTATAGCATGACTAATTTTGTACGCTCCTTCTAGTAACGGCATCACGTTTATTTATACAGTAAATTTCTTAATGAAAATGTCAGCAACATGTTATGATGATTGCCCTATAAGAAACAGCTATGTTATTTATACTGATAACTTACGTATTCTTCAGGAAAAAACCACCGAAAATCAAGAGAGGTAACATTAGCGGTGGCCCGAGGGATGTGGCTGCAGTGATGGTCGGTGCGATCGTTGATACGATATAACCTGAATAAATAAACAAGCAAACGAATAACTAACTTGTTTAGGGAGAGGTTAACTTCCGTATATGGGTGGGTCACGGGTCATGGGTCGTGGGTCATGGGTCGTGGGCAATGCATCATCCGTTGTGCGTCGTGGGACATGGGACATGCGTTTTGGGTCGTGCATCATTTGTCGTGGGTCGTAGGGCGTGGGTTGCAGGAGCATTGCGATTGGTTACACATTGTAAATTGAGCCTTTGAGATCCACAAAGGATACCAACAAAATAATAAAATAACGGATTTCTAGCATGTGATGTTTGCCGTATTCTGCGCTGACTGGATTAACGGACTAGGTTATTAGAATCCAAAAAGAAAAATGTGGGTAACCACTCATTTTTCAGACATAATTTAGCAACGATAGTTCTAAAAAAGTGTTAAAATACAAAGAATGTATGGCAATTTCTTTCCATATTTAAGTTCAGTTATCTCTGAAAAATGCGTGGTTACCCCCAATTTTCTTTTTGGACTCTGATAGCCCTTGCTAAGATCTGCTTTTCCCGCACAGTCATAAACCGCGTAAAAATATTTTTGTATTATTGGGCAAATTCCTTAAGAAACCCAAATATCCCGAGATGCGCAGAACGTATTCGCAGTAACAAAAGGAGGCACCGTCCTTAAGTGACTGTAATAATAAGCTTGGGTGGCCACAAGGGGAGGTTCCACTATACAACATAAATTATAATAATCAATACTCCTTCAAAGCACTTACCAAAGGAGACCGCCACATTATAGGAATCAGACACATGACTAACATAAATTATAATTACCAGTATTTAGACAAACATTTACCAAATGAGACGGCCACATTAGTAATCAGACACACAACTATTTAGCATAATTATACCAAGCACTCACCAAATGACACCGCTACGTTTGTAACCAGACTCATGAAGCCATAACAAACAAGGAAACGAACAAATTCCTCCCGCAAACCTTTAAAGAAGAAAGAAAGATTTTGGCTTCAAATTTTTACTTTGGGTTAGTACTTCTATAGTATAAATATAATTCAGATTAAAATAACGGCGTGTTCACATTACACTTCAGTTACAATCGAATGAAGTAGAATTTGAACCTTACAACTTCATTGCCCGTTAAAACGCATCAGTTTAACAATGGAGGAATCTGAATGCAAAGGTTTGAGTGAGCGAATAAACCAACAGAGAGTGGCTACTTACCTATCATCCAATATGAGATGGCTACTAGTAACAATGGGGAGATCAGAAAAATGGGTATCTAGAATAAGAGGAAAACTTAATTAGTCATAAAACATTGAGCCCAAGGTCTTATCTTTGCTTTAAATCCAGAATTTAACCCTTTAAGCCCTGATATGAAAATACATATTCTCGTTACTGTTCTCCATACACTCCTCACGGATCTAGTAAGGAGAATTCGTCATAATGTCATAATATCTTCTCCTTGGTGATCACTTTCTTTATTCTCATCACTTGAACGTCGGAACAAGTAGTGATGATGTAAAGAGAAAATTCATTTTTGTCACTGTTAGGGCTTCAAGGGTTTAAGGGTTATGTCATAGGGATTTGTACGATCTTAAGTCAAAATGCTCGTTGAACAGGAAGAGGAACACACTTTTGTACAAGGACAACAAACCATAACCAGTTTTTACCATTTTATCCAACACAAAAAGAAGAACTTGATTAATTTTCGTGTTGCAATGCATTTCCATCGTCAGGCCATCCCTAGCCAAAGACACTTGTTCATGCTTCCACTAGAAAACTCGCAGAGTAATTTTAAATAAAACTGAAAACGTTTTTTGGCTCCTTTCATTTAATTGCGTCTTTTACCTTTGTAAACGAGTACGAAAAATATGTGACATGGCCTCTTTAAGGGGAGAGTTGAACGCTGTGTTATAAAAATGTGTATTCTTTCCGTGAAGAGAAGTAACTCAAGTTTTCCATTTCCCAAAAACCATTGGTTCGCATCATTCATGGATCATACGTTCCACCAATTTACCAAGCCTTTATCAGCTAATTTGCCAAATGATGTTTTACCTCGGCTAAAGTCTTTGCCAGGTAATACACATCTGTTCTGTACATCCCGTTCTTGTGTTCTCGTAAGAACACTGGAAGTTCAATTGGAAATACCTGTAAAATTAATAGTGAGAAAAGAACTGTCAACCACTTTGTTTGCCAGAACAAAAGTTCGTGCGTTTACGGCAAACGGGGGCGACACAAAAAAACCACATGATCGTAATTTCCCGTCATTTTTCACGTTTGCCGTCTGCTGTTTACCGTCTTCAAGAAGCGAGAAGCGAGAAGGAAGCGCGAACACATGTTTTAGCTTTCTCTGGTTTCGTCAACAACGCGAGTATTCATTTGAAGTTTCTGAATCGTTCTAAGCCCAGTGATGTTGTACTTACCTTATTATTCTGTGTAAAATAACCAGACAATTGTTAGCGTTTATGCAAAAAGAAAGAAGTACGACAAAGCAAGTTGATGTTTCGCTTTCACCCTCACTGTCAATTCTTTTTGGAAAAAAAAGGCGCGCAAATTACGCGCAAATGCGCATTTACGATAAAACATCCTTAGGACACCGCATACCAGTAAACAGTAACGGAAACTTAAGCTAACAGTTAGAATGCTGCTCTTTGTGCGTGTTTTTAAGGTTTTAATGAGTTTACGCAAACCTTACGCAAATAATGTTCCACTGAAAACGTCAATGTCCCATTGAAAACGTTGCCGTAAACGTGATGCTATTTTCTTAAGTCTAAAAACACCTGTAGTGCCGTCACCTCGTCAATACCGCCACAACCAGTGACACAAGTCGTTGGAACACCCTTCCCTCCCTACCCCTCCCCTATTCAATGACACATAGTGTTAAGTTGATAGTGCTTGTCTTCGTTCATTTGGTTGAAACCTTTTATAACACTACCTAGTTGTTGGCAGCGGTCAAACGCAAAAGGCTGCGTCACCTCCGGACTTTCAGAGCCTTTCAAAAAGTTCAAACGTTCAAGAGCGCAAGTTCGTTTGAAAACGATGTCCCCGCAATCGAATTTCACGCCGATAAAACTTAGGCATGACAGTTACTCCATTTTGAACACATACTCAACGTAACAGCGTACGTTTTCAGAAACGACGTTAAAGTGAAACTTTCGACATTTGTCAGTATTTCTGTTGTAAAACTATGGCGGGAACTGCGCAAGCGTCGTGCGTTTGACCACTGTTAAGCTCGAGGGAAAGGGACAATCTCGTTCCAAAGGCCTTCGTTACCCTTGTCCAGCGGAACAGGAAACGTTTCCCGGTACGCTGGACAAGGGTAATGAGGGCTCTGGGAACGAGATTGGGAAAGGGAACGAGACACGATTGTACCAGAGGTGTTCAGAGACAAACTGATTGTCGACTTTTGTGGCCTGTTGGTGACCATATTAACAGCGGTCTACTGTACTGTACTGAATTTACTGTATATTCAGAATTACTTGCAGTGTACCAAAGAGAAATGATTATACTCGACAGTTTACAATACTTACGAAGATGACTCCTTGTAGGCTCGAAAATGAAGTAGAGGTCACAAGAAAGAAATAAACACCACTAATGTTCTGGATGCCGTCTTGATCATAGGGTATTTGCAGGTAGATTAATCCAGCAATCAATCCAGTGATCTATCAAAAATAAAACTAATAAACAAATAAAGAAATAGATACACAGACTAATTATTCAAACTGACTACCTCAAGGTAGATTCCTAAATCATATAATATGCCGATAACCCTTTCACGCCCAGACTCAGTTATGGATACAGTTAAGATGGTTCTAACTTTCGAGTCTGTGGATGAAACCCTATGGTGTGACCACTCAAATGAAAAATCTTCAGCAGCACTTTCACTTGGTACTACTTTTTTTTCAAAATTAAACGCGGGATTTGTCTTGAATTTTGATTTAAGGCACTCTTGGGAGTAGAGGGGTTAAGCAGACATTTTTGTTATATAGACAGGAGTGTTTTAGTGAAAATAGACCACTCATGAAGTTCATACGAAACTACATCCGGGACTCGAGTGGCGTATTTTCCATATCCTCACAAGTGAGGATATCTATGACGTCATTTCCCACTTCTACACTGTTCTTTGTGCAAAATACTCTTGTCTATATGTACAGTGGAACCCCGTTAATACGGACACCAAAGGGACAAGCCAAATTGTCCGTATTAACGGGGTGTCCGTATTAAGCGGGTTCTCAGAAAAAGTCACGGATACATGTTTTATCGACAC
>Ga0126336_10002353_pt1 | contig 10699 bp, 9 predicted proteins | sample SidCmetagenome_FD_92530 | JGI IMG/M metagenome (GOLD analysis project Ga0126336, IMG submission 92530) | Coral microbial communities from El Islote,Puerto Morelos, Mexico - Siderastrea C C metagenome | ecosystem: Host-associated > Invertebrates > Cnidaria > Coral | place: El Islote,Puerto...
GGATTGTAAAATGCGGAAAAAAAAAATGAAAAAAAATTTAACTTAACAAAGGGCAAAATTTCCCCTTTTTCTCCCCCCCCCCCCCCAAAAAAAAGATCTCGGGGCTTCAGTTAATTTTGCCATTGCTTAAATTGTGATACAACTGGGAGGATCACATCTTCATTCCAAAATTTAATTTGGTATCAATCAGAAGAGAATACAGAAATCAATGAGAAATTATTACGAAACATCAAACAAGTACAATATTTTAGTAGATTTCTTTTATACATTAAATGACAACATACCTCACTTTCAGATCCAGAACTACTATCCTCTGTGTCAGAATCTGATGAGTCTGTCTCTTCACTGTCAGTGTGAGGAATGGTATCCCAGCCTTCAAGATACACTTCAATATTTCCCTTGTTGCCCAAAAGGCAAATTAAAACAAGAAAAAAAAACATTTAAACAAAGCTAGCGCGACAATCCAGCTTAGAAATCCCACTTTATAAATCCGCAGCTGTGGAAAATGAAGTGTCCCTTTGTATCAAGGCTGGCCAAAGTCCCATACATGCATTCCTCTTCCCCCCAAGCAAGAAGGCGTCAGATGTACAGGGAATCCCACAAAGGGTTTGTAGCTTTTAATTTTAAATAAGCTCACAATGTAATAGCTTACAGTAAGCAAATAAGCTTCGCTTACTTGAAAAATGGAATAAGTCTCACCAGGTCGCTGTCCTTAAGATCATCACGGTTGATTGAAGGGTAAGCATCACCATCACTTGCTTCACCTGGAGTTTCATCGACCATGCATGCGTCTTCGAGATGTTCAACATGTCGAAGACTTTCACTTTCAGATCCAGAACTACAGCAGTCTTCCTTCTCCGATTCCCTGTCACACGACGAGTTGCTTGAAGCGCTTTTGTCTACTCTCGATTTCTTTGCCACTGAAGGCCCTGCGGCTGATTTCGATGTGCCTTTAACAACTGCGCTTGTGAATGAACATTCTTCCTTCTCCGATTCCCTGTCACTCGACGACTCCGAGCTTGAATCGCCTTCGTCTGCTCTTAATTTCTCTGCCGTTGAACGCCCTGTTGCTGATTTAGCGTCATCTAAACCGTATATCTTAACGTGTTGCTTTATCTGATAACTTGACAGCAGGACTCGACCTTTGCACAAAATGCAAAAACAGAGACGCGAAGACATGACTATCCTCCCTTTGCCATGGATCGCACGAATGAACTACACGACAATGCCGATTCGCTCCGATTACTCGGTACCAGTAATGGCCGACGTTCGCCGAGGGCACGAATACGAGGTAATTCTGATGGCTGATGGGAAGTCACGTGTCTTCCTATCAAGAAAGTGGCGGTTTTTTTGTAGTACTCGATTGAATTTCCACTCGTTTGAATTGAACGATTTTCTCTGGATTTCTGCTTCTATTTTTTGCTATGGAGCAACTTAAAGCCATCTTTTCAAGTGTTCAGTTCACGGATAACAACTTCGTGCTAGAAACTCTACTGGCGGAAGGGGTAAGTCCTTGATGATTATTGTTAAGCCCATTTTGAAACAAACCTATCTTTCCACGATATGATCGTGAAATACGTACAGTAGCTAGCTTAGTCTGATCTGTAGCTATTGTGAAACATTTGCATATTAAGGTAAGCTTGACTGATGACTGCTTTCCGATTTCATAATTGCTTTTATCGGTACAGATTGACGATTTGCAAACGCTAAAAGAGGCGCGAGAGGAGGATCTTCGGTCTGCAGGACTGAAAACGGGGGACATCATAAAAATCCGTCGTGTGTTAGGAACCAGTGGTCAAGCACAGACAGATCTGGACAGCTCGCTATCTAACACATCGGATTCTCTGTCTGACATCTCAATCTTAAATTGCTCCACGCCAATTCAGCAAGTAAGGATATTTCAATATTAAAAGAATAGCTTACATTTTCCCGCCGAAATGTAAGCAATAAAATTATGTTCTGGTTTCCTGGGGTGACGTTGCGATAAGTTATGACCATCCGATGAACATGTAGCTTAAAGTGTTTTCTTTCCTTGATTGTGGACGTACTATATAACGGTGTATGAACGTGAAATTAGGCAATGCCCTTCCATTGATTTTGATGTCAAACCTTGAGCAAACCTTGAAGAAATTCACTCCAAACTCTTCTTGAATTGCACAAATATAGAAATCAGCTGCCCAGGAATCCACTGTCCAGCAACAAAATTGCTACAGCAGCCAGGAATTGCTTTCTGTCTGTAAACCTGGAACAAAGTGTACCAAGGCACAGCTTTACTTCAGGGTGAGTAGCTTTTTTTCAATCCAGTTTTACCCTCAAGCAACCAAACTCAGGAATTAGCAAAATATTAATGGCCCTGTTTCATGCAGGTTTTCATTGTTTCAATGAAAAATTAGTTTATACCGTATTTCCTCAATTAAACGGCACCCTCAAACAAATGGTGTATGACAAAGTTTTTAAGTTCGAAGTGGCCATACTTTGCAGCTCTTCCATCAAGCTCTCTAGAATTTCTGTTCCATGGTTATGACTTTGAAATAAACGCCGCCTTCGAATAAACGCCCTGTTAGGAATGCTAAAAATTTAATCAACTACATAGAAGTGTGCTCTGGCTCTGAATGGCTACTCAATCTTCTAATATCATATACTATCCACCTCCTAGCATTATCCTTGGCATAGATTAATTTGAGTTGTCTTCAATTCCAGGTGCGACTATCGCCTCTAAAGGGTAGCCCGGGGGTAGAGCATTAAGTTTGTCAGCAACAGAGAAAATTACATCATCTATGTTTAAAAGTGCCTCATTGTTTTATTAACATTGTAAAGAGTATAAATGCCCACCTAAAGGAAGCAGCTGCACATACCCTTTCAGAGATTGGAGTCATTCAAATATAATGCCTGGAGGAGGGAGGGGAATGGTTTCACCTGGAATTGACAAGTCATTAAAGTCACCATGTCCTTAGTTTCCACCCCACTTTCCTTATTTTAGCATGCTTTCCTAGGTCTTGACAGGCACTCTGGGGTCTGTCCTAACACATGCTCATAACTAATGGTCATGTTGGGAGGCAGCTATACATAACTACATGTGCATATAACAAAAACACTGTGTTCTTGTGTTAAGAATTTGCTCCGAGACTGTGCAAGACAAGCTAAAATCTGGGATAAGGCGTATCCCTTGCCATCAATACCTGATGGAAGACTCAACAGATTTTATGAACTGGTAGGTGCATTTTAGAAATGGTGCAGTGACTGTGGTGTTTAACTACCTTATTAGGAAGTTGTGACATACATGTATAAAGGGTCCCTCTAGCATTTAGTTAGTGTCCATTTTAAATTGGAGTAACTGACTTGAAACAGATCAGAAGAGTTTGTAAATTTTTCACAGTAATTTTTTTATGATATATTGTTTTTCCCTTTGGGATTTGATGTCCAATGTATACTGTTGCTGGACCAGAATTATTGACAAATTATGTCATCTTTTTTCTTGTGACCTCCACATATAGATTAATACTGCAGCCCCACAGTTAAAAGAGTGTGCAAACGAAGTCAAAACACGCCTTGGTCAAGCACTACAGAACAAAAGAAAATATAAAAATGACGTGGTGGCTGGCAAGAGAAAGAGGAAGAATGACGGGTGAGTTTCTGTCCTAATTAATTCAACCATTACCAAAAATGCCTATATGGGACAAAGATGTAGAGGTATCAAGAAATTATTGAATTGAATAAAACCTCAAGTGGGCTCCTGCATTGGTCACTATAGAAACTCTAAACTTCACATATAATTATTTCAAATAAGGCTAAAATACAGTTTTTCTTAGCCAATTAAATCAACGTGTACAAAATTATCCTCTTAGAAACATGTACTTGTGCTTGCTACAGGAATGTGGGCAGAAAAGGGGAGCCTCTCAGCAAACCTCTCAAGCCTATTCATGAAGCGTTAACAGAGTTAACTGTTGGCCAAAGAAGGTAAGAATCACTTCTGTAGCTTTTGTCTTGGGTGATTATACGGGTGGACTTCATAAAGAAAAATTTGTGGATCCAAGAGTTAATGTTATCTTATATTACTTTTTCTACTTGTTAAAGTCATTACAAACAAAATTAATGTTTAACAAATTGTCGTGTTCATCAAGTGTCTTTGCCCATGCGTATGGCCAATGCTCGAACAAGAAAACATGATGTTGTGTTCCACATTCTTAGTAGTAGTGTGCATTATTTCTACTTTATTGAACAGGAATTCAAACTGAAATTACAGAGCAATATTGTTTTCTTTTTCGTTTAACAGTAACCATCAAGAAAGTGATTGCAACGATCAAATGACTGCATTTGCCCATGGGTAAGTAAGTCGGATACTATATGCAGTTTCAGTTCATTGTTGTAAAACCAATAACAAGTGATTACTCGGGCTTGCAGCATGCGCAGGTACAAACATCACAGCAAGCCAAACATAACAACATAACAATAGCCCTTTTCACAGTTTACTTTTCTCATTTGCATTACAATATAATTGAACGTGGTTGTGAGGCAATTTCGGGCAAAAAATTAATAGTGCAAAATTGCCCGAAATTGCCTCACATCCACGATCAAAAACATTGTAATGTAAATGAGAAAAGGTAACCGTGAAAAGGGCTATTAAATGGTGTCGTGGTCGGGGTCACTTAAGGGAACTAAAATTAAATATTGGACCAATTTATACTGGATACGGATATGCATCCGGACAAACTTGCATATTTATAAGGCAAGCATTTTCTAGTTCGTCGGGTATTCCGTCTGTGTATAAATACTGGCAAACAGATGGATTATCTGTCAAGACAAACTAGATGTATCTGCTTAGTTCGACTGTCAAGACGAACTAATAGAGCAGATAGTTTGTCTTGATAGATAATCTGTCTAGTTGGCCGTATTTATACACAGATGGAATATCAGATGCACTTGAAAATGCTTGCCTCATTAGTTAGCAAGTTGCAGGTGTTGGCTGTTTCTGCCGGAGCATAACCTGGAGTTAATGTTAAGCTCAAATAAGCCTCGAGCTCCTGGAGTGTCAATATTAATGTACTTTGTCTTGAAAGTCACGTGTTCTCTCGCCACTCCTATTGTAACAGCCAATTAGATCGTTTGTCTGCACGTGCTGCGTTCCATAGGCCAATCAGCTCCAAGTGTTTTTCTCGTTGTGTTTATGCCTATAGTACACTAGTACTGTTCATGGCTAATTTCGCATTCAGATCACTCAATCGTACAAGTCAATTGTTTTTCCCTCCCTCCCGCCACATTTCTTTTGTATGGTTACTACTCTACCTCATTGCTGTGTTGTTTGATTTTGTTAAATCCATAGGGAAGAAGTAGTTGTCTTTAAGACTACAGAAAAAAAATTGAAATTGGCCAAAGGCACGTACCTGGGGCCAAAGGATAAAGAGGATAAGCAGGGTAATGTATTATTTGTCTATGATAATCATGTAGTATAGGTTAATAAATGTAAATAGCACCAGTGAGTAAAATTATTTACCAGTCAGAATCTGTTTCATACCTTTGTGATTTTACATGCAAATGCTAAAATCTGGTGTGACAGATTATTGGTAACCTTTTGCAAAGTTAACGAAAGCTAAAATTTGAAATGATATTATCTAACACAGGGCAGGAAACTTAAAATTAGAAAGTTGTGGTTATTTTGAACAATTTATTTCGGGTGTGATATTTGTACTTGCCAAAGCGATTATAAAATAATAAAACATAGGTTCAAATGCAATGTTCTTTAATTTTAACTGTTTTATTTCTAGAAATGTATTCACTGTTACAGCTGTCAAAGCTGTATTTATCTGATGACGTTGATGACGACATCCCACTGCCTGCCACAACACCTGAAGGAGTAACAACACTAAATAACCTTGAGGTACATGTAAATAATTGATGTATATTGCATTGTTTGTAATAAATTAAACCATGGAGTTATCTTCTACCATGACTGCAGGCATCTCATGACCACCACTTGTTAAAATCCTCTGCGTAATAATGTCAGGGCAGCTAGCTTTTTTGCCAGGCTATTCTGCTTACTGTTTCAAAACATATATTATGTACTTATGTATTAGATATTGAATTGTGCCAGTAGGGTAATATGATAAATATATGTCATGCAGAAAAAGTGGTAAATTATAGTACTCACATTATCATTTATCTTTCTACTAAAATAAGGTTAATGCAGTCTTTGCCTGGAAGACAGGCAAGCTTGGTCATGCTGCTAAAGTGAATCGGCAGCCAAAGAAAAAAGTCAAGGTGAGTGCTAAATGAAAGAGGTGGCAAATAAAAATGACCCTTTGATAATCAATCCAAGGAAGTTTGAATCTTTTTCTCAGTTTTAACACCTGATACAGTCAAACCTGTACATAACGGTCCTGTATACAGCGGTCACCCTGTATATCACGGTCACCGGACAACTTCCCGAAAATCGTGCCTTATATTTCCTGCAATTTTGACCTGTCACCTGCGGTCACCTGTATATATACAGGTTTGACTGTAGAATGCATATGGTGGCTAAACAACCAAGACATTGGAGGTGGGGGGATGGAGGGTACAGAAAGAGGCCACCATCTTTATGTGGTATGGTGTGTCCTGTGAGTAAAATAGTTTTGACTGTTTCCCTAATATTTCTTCTTCAATCAGTTCCTTGATATGGTATATTTTAATATTGTAAATCTTAAGTAATAAATTGATATTTTTTTTCCCAGACTACCAAGACTTTGGTCACTAAGTCAAAAGGTAACTATCAATACATGAACTAAAGCTAAGTAAGTTAATGGCTGCCACTCTTGTAGCCTAGGATATCTTGTTACATTCATCTCAATCCTTCTCGTGTTTTTAAGTAAATCCAGGGGTGTCAATAAAATTTGAAGTAGGCAGCTGGTTTGAGTAGAGTAACCGACTGTATCAACCAGGGGTTTGAAACAATCTCCCTTTAATTACTTTAATTTAGGGCAAGAAGTAGCCGACTGTTCTGAGCGAAATAGCCGATGTTTTTCGTCGGCGGTCGGTGCTAATTGAAAGCACTGTAAATCAATTCTTTAGTTGTGTTTTCCATTGTATTTTTCACACATTACACCAAGAATACAAATGTTAACCAACAAATAAGTCAAACACTTCTCAGTGGTGATTGAAAATGCTTATGGTTTCAGATGATGATTGCAGAATTGTGCCCTCTTCTCATAAGGAAAGGGACACTGGCCCCTCATCCATTGTTAAGGTAAGACTGCACCTACTTGTGCTAGATTAATAACTAAACAAAATGCAAGGAAAAGGCAAATCCATGTATTGTCTGAAGAAATATTTATAACTTTTAGCTTTGCAATTTAGAACCCTTATTGTAGCTGACCTTGCCAATAAGCTGCATCCAGGGTTTTGCGCAAAAGGTTGTGGTTCATACACTTGTGTTTATGTCATACTACTTATACACATAAATCAAAAAGGTTGCTTTGGTCGATTGGCATTTGGTGTTTCATGTTTGGACATTCATTACTCCGGGTGCATTCTGGAGCAAGACTTTCACATAGAGACTCTAGCTGATCTGTGTGGGTGACAGTCATTGAGTAGTGCAAGATATATACCTACACTATGATACCAAGATCTAAGATGGCACATTATATTATTATTGTTCGTGTGGAACGTCTTGAGCTATCAGTAGAAGAGACTGTGTTTTATCTTAAGCCTAGAGTTTAATCATAATTGACTTAGAATTAGAACCTTCATATGAGTGAACTTTATTCCCTGATTAGTTAACAAAATGCAACGTTTGTTGATTTTATTCCAATTTGTCTTAACATTTCTGCAAGATTGAACCGAGGCATAATTAAAATAAGCAAGACAACTTCAATTTGTAAGTGTGACTGTGAACACGGTTCTACATGGAGTGTTGAGCATTATCCATGTGGATCCAAATGCAGCCTCCTTTATTCATACAGTACCCTGAGGTTCCACACAAACCATATCATGCACCAACTTAGATCTTGGGAGTATAGTGTCTAGACATACTACGATCCCAGTGAGCCGCTGAGTAAGTCTTCCCCCAGAATGCACTGGGAGTATTGAATGACCAAACAGCAAACACCAGTCGACCAAAGCAACGTTTTTTGATTAAGATGTATGTCTAACCACACACAGATAACATATTTTAGTCAGATGCTGGTCTTCTCAGCACATGCTACCTGTTATGCCAGGGCTAGAATGACATACATTCGTGTTCATACTCCCAATTAAATTAAAGTTAATTAAGTTGAATAATAATTAATTATTATCCCAAAAATCTAACCAGAGCTTGTTTACAATTGAAGCAAACAACAACTTTTTAACAACTTTCAACATCATCTCATTCTGTATTTCAGAAAAAAAAAAGACAAAAAATCTTGATAATGCTTGGAACTTTATTACATGTCCTTGTTTTGGTGTTTTCAGAGCTACAATGGAGATCAAATTGAAAAAGGAAAGTGGGTGGCTGTCGCATACGACGAGGCGTATTATGTTGGGCAGGTAACTGCCATCATGTCTGAGGAAGAGATGGAGATAAATTTCTTGGCACAATCTCATGATGGGGTCTTTAAGTGGCCAAGGAAGAAGGACTGTGCTAAAATAGACAAAAAATATATTTTTTCTTGCAATCTACAATTGGAAACCGTTGGCGAGCAGTTTACTTTAAAGAATCTTGATAAAATAGAAGAATTGTATGAAAATTACAAAAAAAGGTTCATGCATTAAATTTTTAAAAAATATATAGATGTATACGTCATGTAAAGTTGAGCGCTGCTATATTTCAAATTCCCAAGCTAGATAATTGAAATTCATAGTTAACTAAAAATGCTCTTCAAGTGAAATGGGTTTGAGTTTGACAAAGTGTATGTGGTGGACATACTAATTGTAATAGCACTGTTAGAGTTGGTGGGGCGGTTGAATGTTATAAATCAGGGTTCCACTACATCAACGAGAACAAAATAATTGCACATACATGTGAATGGATTCATGGGAGTCTACATAAAGATTTCATTTCGATAAAAAAAAAAAATAATAATAAGATTAGGAAAAGAAAGAGTTGCAGTTGTGAGTACCAGAGATGAAAAATTATTTAATTTGCTAGTATTTACTATCACAGAAGAAAAATAATTGGATTAGGATATATTATGGTATTTTGTCATGAAACAAGTATTCAATCATGGTAAATTTAAACATGGAGAAATTGGAATTTTATCATTATTTATATTAAATAATTAATGCTACTATTTGTGATTATGTATTAACAGATATATTATAAAGATACATAATAAGCAAATTATAGATAAAATTATTGATATATTATATTTAATTATATTTATAATAACCAAATTATGCTGTACATTAATCCTTATCGGGACTCCTGATCTGAAGGGGAGCAATAAACGTGATATAAATTGAAGACTGATGTACCTGGATCATTTTTGTCATGAGTGAACCAATAGCGATATACAAGTCAGCAAATGGTAAGTTTTTAAAATTACATTGCTTGAACTGTAATTTTCATTTTCAGGATGTCAGCTGACAACCTGTACAGTGCCCTTAACTTACGTTTAATGCAATTTTCATGGGGTGGTTGCACCCCATGAAAACCCCATTAAATGACTTAAAACCAAGCAGCATTAGCTTTTTCATGGGTCTTTAAAATGCCATGAAAAGACCATGAACCTCCCTGGGAGATTTTCATGGGGCATGAATATTTCAATATTCACAGGATAACCATGGGTTTTTCATGGGTCATGAAAATTGGGTGATACCATGAAAAATCCATGAAACTACAGCATGGACACATGCCATTTAATTCATGGGATTTTCAACATCATTAAAAAAACATGAAAAATCAACATTCATTTTAATGGTTTTTTCATGGGAAATTCATGGAGTTCATGATTCATTTGAAATTTTCATGGGCCCTGAAAAATGCAATTTCCAGGGGATTTTTCATGGCATTTTAATTGGTTTTTCATGCCTTTTTCATGGTATAAAACCCATGAAAACCTGGTGGTAATTTAGCCATGAAAAGCCCATGAAAAACCTTTGAAAATCCTGTGAATATACCATGAATATATTCACAGGATTTTCATGGGTTTTCATTCCGTAGTGCCTTTTCACCTTAAATCAGAATGCCCATATTTCTCATGATAGCTCCTGTTCTGATGAGAAATTGCATAGTGTAATTTGGACATGGTATAATGCTGAGAAGTGGAACTTTCCCATGCACAGAATTAATACAGAATGGGGACAATACAATACTGGTTAAAGAGATGAAAGTCTTAAGGTTTGTTTGCATTAGTAAAATCTTGCCATATCAATGCAATGTGAAAGTAAATGACTGGTCCGGCTGCCATGAAGAAATCCGGTTCTGTAAAAAGAACTATCAGGTGACCTGCACAGTGAGAGTCCACATGAATTTAACTGTGGAAATTCTAGCATGGACTGGTGAGTAACTGTGGGGAAAAAATGGGGGAATGTTGTCTTCCAGACCACTGCAGACCACAGAAACCCTGAAAATAGGGGCAATCACATACCAGAAAAATAACTAAATAAATAAATAGATAAATAAATAAACAAATAAATAAAGCTTGTGAATCAAAGCATAGGTTATTCTGTGAAGTAAAGTTCATGACTGCAGTACTAGGTTGTAATAACCAGGCATCTATGGAGGAAATCTGCATATCGTTGATAA
>Ga0126336_10002354_pt1 | contig 10699 bp, 8 predicted proteins | sample SidCmetagenome_FD_92530 | JGI IMG/M metagenome (GOLD analysis project Ga0126336, IMG submission 92530) | Coral microbial communities from El Islote,Puerto Morelos, Mexico - Siderastrea C C metagenome | ecosystem: Host-associated > Invertebrates > Cnidaria > Coral | place: El Islote,Puerto...
AGCGCTGCACCGGTATCGCAGAGGTCAGGGTTCGAATCCCGGCAAGCCTGATTTTTTCAGGCTTTCTTTTCGCAACTGCATTAGTTGCGTTAATAACTGCGAGGATCTTCTTTACATTTATTTATGATGGAAATGTATCGGTTTTATATTGATCGAGATTTCACACCACCAGTGATTGGAAAAAAATATACATATAAATGTTCTAAACGAGCTTATAACCAACAGTGGCCATCTTGTTTTGAAATTTTGGGCCTTCTAAATTTGGCGAGAAACTTAACAGTGTTCTAGTTACGTTTATTAATTTATTACACTGGTACGAATAAACTATCAAGTGCTTGCCATGGAGGCTGTTTGGATCAGCAGTGATTATCATTAGTCCATTCTGAAAGATTGTTTGGATTGTGTTGGAGGTCTTCCCTGCAGAATCTCTGATGAAGGGATTGTCTCCGTGGCGAAGCGTCTGACTGTTTTTTATCCAGTTTTTCAAAACCCCAGACATACGTACTATGAGCATCTTACCCAGCTTATTCATCGACATCTCAAATTAAATTTGAGGCAATTACTTAGCCGTTGTTATTGTCGCAACAGACGCTTATGTTGTGGCCAATTTTAATGGTTTTTTAAAGTTATGGGAAAAATCAAGAAATCTAAGATGGCGGATCCAAGACCGGTGCCGTTTGGGAATCATGACGTAATCCCCACGTCATGTGACTCCATCAGGTCGTGTTGCGGTCGTCAAAGGAAATATTTAGCTTTAATGCTGTCAGAGGTAAGGGGCACCCCTTGAGGCTCAGAAACTCCAAAAAATTCTTATGGCTAAATGGGGTTTATTTCTAGCTTGTCACCATCATATTTGTTACCATTCCTTACTTATATGTACGTAGAAATGATTAATTTTCTGCCTTCCCTAGTGGTCGATTCTGTCAAGTGATCATTAAAAAGCTTGCAGTTGGTACCTGAAGCTCCTTGTTAAAAATGGCAACAATTCAACAGCGATGCCCAGGATTACCAATTATGTGATTCTTATTTCATTAGGGCTGCTAACGTCCATAACACTGTCTTGTTATCACAAAGGAAAGTTTATCGGTGTTGTTGGTACAGATATCAGCATGGAAGATCTCCTTTCCGAAGTCACCTACTTTAAAAAGGGCCAATCAAGTTACGCCTGGATGGCGGACAGTTCTGGAAGGACCATGATGCACCCCCTTCTCCCAGCCCCCTCTAACGCTTTTGTGGACACAATTTTTATGGACATCAGAGACTTGGAAGCAGAACGTGGTTTTGATGTGGTATTTCAGTCTATAAAAAGGTAAGTGCAGAGATGTTTGGAAAATTGAACTATTTCACTTCATATTCCGAGCTTGTCAACGTTACATATTAATTCTTTGTATTATGTTCACTTAATCAGCGGTGGATCTGGACAAACGAGCTTTACATCAAAGCGGTATCTTGCTCGTGGTGGGCAAGTCACGGAGGGGGTTACAGTGTTAGAGTTGCCATCGACTTATTACTGGATGCCAGTTGAAAAGACTAATTTCACTGTTGGAATTGTGGTGGCAGGTGGTGATAAGGAAGAAATTCTATCAAGTCAGGCCATTCCTTCAGGTATACTATTCTCCTTAGTTGACATGGTGGGATGCGGGATGAGGGATCCAGAATGTGGGATAGAGGAAACATGTTGGGTTAAAAGATAGCACGAGATTTCGGATTCAGTGGGACCCTGACATAACCAGTCCTGGCATAACGAAGTCCCCGCTATTACGAATGGTATTCTTCAGTACGGCCAAAGTCACAGTAAAATGTTTGGAACAGAAACTCGATTGAATGAATGGATGAATGAAGGAATGAAGGATGGAACGAAGGGAGAGAGGAAGGAAGGAGGGTAGGACCTAAATCACGATTTTTATTTAATCGTTTAAATGTGGGGCAGGATTCACAAAGCAGTCCTAGGTCAAGATGAATCGTAAGTATTGTTTCTTAACAAAAGGCTTTTGTATTCCGAGGGAATAGAGGGCTTTGTGAATCCAGCCCATGGACGGTAATTGTACGACACTGTTTAAAATTCACAGTAGAATGGTCATTATATCTAAGCCCCGATAAAACGAAGATTTGGTCATTTTCCCACGAATTCTATTCGTTACAACGGGGTTTTCTTGTATAAGGATCCCCCCTTATAACGAACACATATTTAGAGTGCCATGGCACTTCTTGTATTTCCCTATTCAAACAGGGCTCTGTTTTCTTCTGCGACAGGGGGATGGGGCGGTTCTGCGGTCTCCTTAACAACTTATTTTAGAGACCCTGCGTTTAATCGAGAAAATACAGTAAGATATAATTTACATTATTGTTGATACGAACATTTCGGGTAACCTGAAGCACTTGGATCGCTTCGGGGGTTTCCTTCCTTCCTGATATATGATGACGCTTTCCACGCCGGAAATAAGTGACTCATACCCGCGGAGCGTTTATTATTTTCTTTTATTTTGGTTTATTTCGTAGGTTTCAAGCTCTTGTGCCATCGTCTGGACTTGGTGAGGCCGGATAAACCATGTGTCCACTTCTCAAGATATGCATCTAGCAGTTATTAAATAACCATATTCGTGCATTTTTTTAATATAACACTTCCTATGGTAGGATAGCTCTTCACAGCAAGTATTGAGATCGGAGACGACAATCCGTGACATCCTTACTCACAGTTATGTTAAGACCTGTTAAAATGATAGCAGAGTAGGAAGCATTTTGCTGTCACGCCAAGAGTGTAGGGTACGGGTTTATACTTGGTAATTATCACGAGGTTAAAAGTTACTTTTGAGAATAAGTGGACAATTTTGGACAATCTTGTCGTTAATAGGTGTAAATTTTTAACGTACGTTCGAAATGGTACCTGTTCGCTACTGCCAGTGAGATAGAACGGTGAGATACCAGGAGCACTTTCAAGCGTCATTACATAGAAGTACTTAAGTTGATGCAACCTGACTGTGGTCCTCAACGTGCGAAAGAAGCAACGTTTAACCTGACTTCTGATAAACGTGGCCTAATTTATGACAAACAGTATTTGCATATACAATATTCACACAATGACAGAGCATGCTCCCACCTTAAGGACGGTACGTGCCTCCTAATTCAGACGTATTTTTGCAAAGGTTATGACTATGGGGGGAAATGTACATCTTATCAAGGGTCATTGGAATCCAAAACGAAAAATGTGGGTAACACGCATTTTTCAGAGATAATTTACCAACGATAATTCTAAAAAAGCATTAAAATACAAAGAATGTATGGCAATTTCTTTTCAAACTTATCCTCAACTATCTCTGAAAAATGCGTGGTTATCCCCAACTTTCTTTTTGGATTCTGATAGCCCTTGCAAAGATCTGATTTTTCCAAATAGTCATAAACCGCGCAAGAAATTTTTTGTATTAGTGGGCAAATTCCTTAAGAAATCCGAATGTCCCGAGATGCGCAAAACGTATGCGCAGTAACAAAAGGAGGCACCGTCCTTAAACGGAGACAGCTGGTATAGCGTGAGAGAATGGCCACGCAGACTATGGATAACGGTAACCATTTGCAAATACGATTGGTGAAAACGTCGATAACGTCGAAATATTTATATTTCGTAATCAATTTTCCATTCACTGATCTAGTCCTTAGAACTCGTATTTGTATGTTTCCAGAGCAGGTGTTACACTCACACAGCCTCATCAGGGAATGACACCAGATTGTTAACAAAGGCTGCACTTTCACTCTCAATGTACTTGGTGGACGTATTTGCTGTCCCATTCATAACAGGAAACGTAAAATGATGAACAAACCATACCCTATTTATTCCAATCTATGTAGCTATGTTCATTATTCACTTGACTCTGACAAGACGTCTTCGACACAGGCACTAAATCCCCCCACCCTTCGCACACGCGCGCTAAAAATCACAGTGAAACGACTGCTAAAAAAATACTTCTGGTTTTCATTGGTATTAAATGTGTTCTTCCAGACACATCCGTGGTGAAGTTTGGCGCAGAAGCATTCATAGACCCATACATGTACCTTGGTTTGGACGAGACGGTATCTCGTGTGAACGCGTATAAATGGTTCATGACAAGTGCAAGCGCTCACAATCCTGGTTTCAGACGAGGCATACGGGACACAGTGATTGCTAGTAGTAAGGTGGACGACATTTGCTTTCGAGAAAAGGCGGCTTATACGAAGTACCTTGTGTGGAGATACTTTGGCACATCGAATGGAGTCTTTAGAATGACGCCTGGGACATCAATTGCGAAATCATTCGACGCAACCAAAAGACCATGGTAATGTCAACCATTTTTTGTCATTTTTAACCGACGAAGTCGAATAGTGTAGCGGGGAAGACGGTGGATTGGTATAGACGTACGTAAAATTACATTGTGTAAGCCTCATAAGGTGTGTATTTCGCTATGGCCGATGGGATGGGATGGGATGACGTGAGAACAAGAGCGGAGGAGTCGCCATTTTGAATTGGCAGGTCAAGGAAGGTGACGGAGGTTTGGTAGAAGATTTGCTTCGACTGTGTTGCGATATAATTTTTGCTGACCTCTAAACAAATAGAGATGAAGGTGTACACAGACATAGATAAGTACACACGCGCACGCACGATGGGACAAGGGTCCACAAGAAAGTATTGTAGTTACACACGCACACGTTCGGCGATCGGTGTTAGGTTTTGGCCGGACCCTTGGCTGTTACGGAAAGAAATACTGAGATACTAGTGAAATAAAGGAAGAAGGACTGATAACGAGAGAAAGTGAAGTCTATTGGCACTGTTGATACTGGTGGGACCAAAGTGTTGCTTAGACATCGTGATAGAGGAGAAGGTGGATGTGAGAAGGTGAGCGATCGATAATATTTTCAGTTGGAAGTCATGATATCTCTAATGCAATATAGAGTCGTCGTGGGGGCCCATAATATTAAATTTTATGTAAGAAGGAAAGAATCTTTCTCAGCAAATTTTATAAAAGGAAACTTCTGGTGTATGTTGTTGTGGTTATTTTACTTTGAAATTATCTATCTGCCAACGTTAAGAAAGGTCATTCGCAGGTGGGAAATGAATAACTACACGAGGCTGGATCTTCTTGAATAGTATAAGCGGCACAGAAGGATATACCAGTCAGTCTTTTTAATTTTTCGGCTTTCGATTTTAGAGTTCGAAACAACTAGCTGACTTTTACAGGGAGTCCCGGAAGAGCAAACCGGATTTAACAATTGCGTCATAAGACATGCTTTAACGTTTTTGAGATAAAGCGACGACTTCACTTTTTACTAATTTCTCCAGATTCTGACGATGTGTTTGTCTTTATCGATAATCATGTTTTCATATTGCAATATTCACAACAGTATATAAATACATCGCTCATAACTCTCGCTAAAAGCGCGTTCAGTTGTGGACAAATTTTCATCGACATTCAACTTTTTTAGTTTAGTTCAACAAAATTCAATATTCAAAGAGATATTAGTCAGATGAGCTGAGTCATCAGAATGTAAACATTACGCCATTCGGTAACGCAAAAGGCAAAACGCTGTCACAATTTTCGTCACGCCAGTTAGCACGTTGACCCAAGCAAAAAGTATTTATCGAGGGTGGAGGGGTCAAAACAACTGGTGAAAGTAAACTGTACGACAGAGGCGAAAATACATTTAAGAGGGCCTGTAGTTTAAGAACGAAGCCTTTGTTTCGCGAAAAATGCACCTGATCACATAACAATGATTGATTTCGTATTTGCGTTTACGAGTTGGCTTAAAGGAGCCCTTGACATGATAAAGGGAACTGTTCACAAAGCGTGGTTCCGAGGTATGGGGGGGGGGGGAGTTAAATTCTTTTGCGTTGTTAAAATGCCCGTACTGGTTAATTGTAAGGATGTGGTTACTTTCATGGGAATTTTATCGCCCATTTATTGAAATGCGTCCGTTTTGAGAACTGTGACGTCTATTTTGTTCACGGTTTTGAGGAAGACCGACCAAAAGACAGCGAAAAATGATCTTGAGCAAAGAATGAAGTTGTGAACGGGGCTATGTTTAGTGAGGGGAGGGTGAATAATTCAGTTGACCTCCTTTTCAGGGTATTGGTCGTCTTTTCAGTTGGTCAAATTTCAGCGTTGGTTGCTGTAATTCTATAAGTCTAAGATAAAACTTTGTTTACAACAGCCACACCAGCAAGGGAGCCAGTTATGCAGCCCTCAGGACTACTTGTTCTTTTCATGGAACATAAGGTTACGCACTTTTGCTGTAACTTGCTGTTACAGACGGTTGAATGTTATCGAACGTGCAGTCGCGCACATGCTTGCTTTGTTTTCGAGGCGTACCAACACTTCGTCGGTTCTAACTTCCGCCGTAAAATATTTGAAGAGACATTTAATATTTCACCGAATTTGATTCACTTATAATTGTTTGTAAATTTGACGATTTTTACAATCTTGGTGTTAATTGGCACTTGCTTCTGTGCAACTGGCAGCCAAATGCCAAATGTCCCCAGCGTACTTGCGTATATTGTGACTGGAGTATGTGTATCTCGAGGGACGATATCACACTTTTTACACTTGCCTTTCTGTATGTCTCGAGGTTCCACACCGCATTGAGGAACACAGGGTTGGTTGCACTGTCAACTCCTTATATAGACGCGTTAGGCACAGGAGCAATAATAACCGCTGCCCACACAATATACCGCGGTGAGTTAAATCATCAACACACTACAAACGATCAAGTCATTGGAGTCCTGGGTGCAGACTTTCCTTTGTCATACTTTCAAAAGTAAGTTTGTCTTCTGCTGATAGATAAGCACAATCCCCAAGAAGAGTTCCCATGAGAAACCTTGAAAAATAGTTTTGAATTATGTAATCGCTATTTCACATATGTGCAATCCCGTTTAGGCGCTGGAAATGGTCCCCCCCCCCCCCCCCCCCAAAAAAAGCTAAAGAGAAAATGTTTCGTTGTAGGGACAGGGGGCCCTCACATCAAATAAGCAGATTGAAATTTGACAGACTTGCCTTTGTTGCACGCGTGTGTTTGATCAGGGAAGGTGGCCATTTTGAATAATTCCGGCGCGGCCATCTCTTCGAGGTCTGGGGCCGACAAACGTTCGGAAACCGTTCGTAGACAAGGGATGAAACTGGAAGGAGAGCCTTCAAATATCGTTTAGTTACATAGCTAAATCTTCCTCGTAATTTCACGAAAACGGGTTTGTGGCAAGGTAAGGTATTGAACTAATTACCTGCGGGCAAATTTTGTCAGAATATTTACAAATGTTTATGTTTTGATGTCGTTTTCCAGATGCTTGATTTCGTAGGATGTCTGCCACCATCAGGGGGTGACGGAAGTGAGAAATGCGAATACTTGATTGACAAATTTATGGCGGAAGCAGAAAGTTCCTACGTTCTGATTGGTGCATTTGAAGTCTGCAACGTTTTTCGTAGCAAGGCACGCTCAATTCCATGTGAGGTGAGAACGTTTTCAAATGAAACCTTTCGCTTTTTGAATGTACGCTAACATTTCATCGGACGAGTGAGGAGCAAACGATTAGATATCTTGTTCCAGCGCTCAGATAACGAATTGGCCGATTGCAGTTACGGTTTCTACAGTCTCTTCCTGCAGGGTTTTTTTTTTTCGCTATGTGGAACATTTCTTGTTTATAATTAAGTCTCATCAAAAGCGCTAACAAGTAACCGTGAGCTTAAACAGGGCTGCAAAGATGTTGATTTTTGTGCCTCTTCCTTAATGAAATCAGCCGATAATCGCTAGTATAGTTCCCGTTAGCCAATTTTAAAAAAGCTCGTTATAATATAACTCGTTGTACTATAACTTCCGGTCATCTTTCCCAATCTACTTCCGTCACCCCCTGATGGTGGCAGACATTCGACGAAAACTGTTAGGCAGTTTCATCCCTTGTCTATTTATTATAATCGACACGCAGTCGGAAAATCCGAAAAACATCCCATCTTCTTTACTCGCCCCAATCCTCGCAAAGGTGACCGCGTCGGAATTTTTCATTCCGGATCAAACACACGCGCACAACAAAGGTAAGCAAACTTCAATCTTTCATTCATGTCTACTTATTTGATGTGAGGGCCCCCTGTGTTGTGGGTGAAAAACATCGGTGGGATGGGGAGAGGAAGTTTTCTTTCTCAACGGGAATGACGTAAAAGCCTCCTAAGTTAAGACACTGTATCAGATATTATTCATCAAGTACGGTATCAACGCATTACACGCTTGTTTTGTTTATCTTCGATTTTTTTTGTTATATTTTTGAGGGACAATACAAGTAACATCTTTAATTTTGTTCCAAAGAAACAAAACTTTGGTTGCACCCCCTAACAAATTTTGTGTGCGTCTATTCCCAAGATTTGTGTGTTAGCGCGATCCCTTTCTGCGAAGAATGTTGCGTTCGACTCTCTGTAACACTGTCTGACAATCCATTTTTCGTCCTTTGCTCAAGACTATTTTTTTATAGGCCGCCGCTCAGGCCGATGTAGGTTAGATGCTGCTAATCACTTAAGTTGGTCGTCTTAGAATGCTCGTCTTTCCGTTTCTAATTAGACGTTCACATACATTTTTAGACTCCTGACGGATACATATCCGAAGTGCAAAGAAAGCACCTATGAGTGCTTCGTGTTAGATGGAGCTGGATTTCTCATCATGCACAAAGATTTCCTGTCACCTAATATCATAGCAAAGAATCTGGAATATGTCCACATTACTGCCAAAGAAAAAGACATAGCGGAGGACCTTTTACAGAAGGGATATTTGAAAAAAAAGCAATGTAGAAACTTGGAGCAAATTAACATGGAAAATTTCTATGAGCTAGAAATTCCAGGCTTGTCGGGTGTGAACGCGCTAACAAGTGGTCAGCGGTGCAGGCAGTACCAGCTTTCTAGAGTTGTTGGAAGTAATGCGTTTTTAGGTGAGGACGTAAGGTTGTTAGAATCTCTAAGGTGTGTGTAATTATTCCTTAAATTTAACAAAGTCAGTGTTTTAAATGTATGTCTATGCGGTTTGCTTGAACCCTTTAGTGGCTGCCCTTAGTTCTTCACACATACGTCGTATGCACCATTATCAAATACATTTAATGCTAAGACACGTTCATGAGTCACAATTATGACTTCACTTGAAATTGAGTACATGGTGGCAGGCTTGATTCAGGTCCTCATGCAATTGCCTTAGTATTTTTTTGTGAAGTGTATCACTGCCGTCGAAGAAAGGAAACATGTACCTAATACAATAGAATTCAAGAGTTATGTGAATTTGAATTTTGTTTGAAATGAAGATGTGACCATCGCAGTTCTGATCGCAATTTAAGTAATTGCGAATTAAGCCCGAAAAAAGATTTTCGAGGCTTCAACGGGATTCGAACCCGTGGCCTCTGCGTTTGCTCTGCAGTGCTCAACCCACTGAGCTGTGTAGACCCATACACTGGGTCGTGTATGGTCACATCTTCATTTCATTTGTATTTCCGCAGTTCATATCATTTCATTCTATGGTAAATTTTGTTTGATGGGAAGATTAACGTCCTGCCGCAGTAGACGATAAATAACAAGTTTTTTTAGGGATCAAAAAGCTTAACAGCTCCTGTCCATCAAGGTCGTGCATCACGTGCAGCTCTGCCAACAAAGAATGCTCAAATGTGCCTGATCTAACTTGTCAGAGTCCCTGCATTTCACGGCTTGATTTCCATTATTGCAGAAACGAGTTTCCAGCAAGCAAGTAAGTTTTTTCCTAATATATTTTCAGGCGTTGTAAGACTAATATGATGTTTAAAAGAAGGTGTCGCTCTGATCTTCATTAATACGTAGTCATTTTTTTTTATCAATTGCAAAATAATGCGCTTATAAACAAAGATGTCGTGCATTTTGTTGTCAAAAACTCGATACGTTTTAATTTTGAAGGACACTGGCTGCTAGAATATGCAAATAAAACGCTCTACAAGGCTCTACGGATCTTCTGGAGAGGGTCACTCTTGGTGCCCGAGGCGTTTAAAATTTTAGCTCATCAACTGAGTTAATATTAAAGTTAGACTGTCACCGTAAGGAAATTAAAAAGCTAATGTTCCTAGCGTTAGCCATTCATTATAGCGAATTAAAGAATTATTGGTTGTACGTGATTTATACATTGAGCCGTGGGGATAATTGTTTTCCCATTTCTTAGGTGATTTTTTTGCTCCAAATTTTTACGGCTTTCCGTACCGCCCTGATGTAGGGAAAGGCCACAGACTGTCATGTGTTGCCTAGAATGGCCAGGGAGATTGAAGTGTCGAGCGGCCGGTCACTGAATGCGCCTATGTCCTTTCTTTAGACGTCTTGTAGTTGTTCGCAAAAGCGACCGCAAAAGCGGTCGCCTAGTCTCTTCCATTTTTCTTTTTGCATTAAGTAAGCGTTATGCAATTAGTGCATGTAAAGCGATCATTGATTATAATTAGATTCGCTCTGACGAAGGACTAACCATGCTAACACTCGAAAGGCGTTACTAACTCAGTTGATAAATCTTAATTTGTGTGTTTCTTCTCTACCGAAGCAGGACCATTTTTTAGCATAGAAATTCACCCTTTATTTATAGCTTCTCTTAAAGTGCACCTAACCCCAAAATATTTTTTTCGCTAAAATAACTCTTTGCACCTGTTCGAAAAGCATTACGCCTTTTTTTATGAAATCCCCCTCAGTCTTGACTTTTTATAGGCTGTAAA
>Ga0126336_10002355_pt1 | contig 10693 bp, 7 predicted proteins | sample SidCmetagenome_FD_92530 | JGI IMG/M metagenome (GOLD analysis project Ga0126336, IMG submission 92530) | Coral microbial communities from El Islote,Puerto Morelos, Mexico - Siderastrea C C metagenome | ecosystem: Host-associated > Invertebrates > Cnidaria > Coral | place: El Islote,Puerto...
TTAGCAAGCTGCTACACACTGAAAACTGGAAACAGAAAACGAAGATTGCAACTAAAGGGTCTTGCCAACACTTAGTGGATTACTTCCCCACATGACTCAGTATCCAATTTCCTTATAAGGAAAAAAGCAGGGTTTATTCAGTGATAACTAAGGTGTGTGCACCAATGAGAGAGCGGGAAATTCAATAGCCAAGATTGACAATTTAATTTTAACTGTTACACTACAGTACACCTCAAGGATGTTCAATGCTCAAAATTGAGTTCAAATTAAGTTTTTAAAGTACTGGACCCAGGGGCAAAGTCACTGGTCACTATATCAAAAATTTATTCAAGCTTATTTACTCAGTTGTTTTGTTTTGTTTGTAGATGTATGTCATTGTAAGTGCTAGTCTATGTTTCCTTCATGCTACTAGGTCCTTGATCACCACCTCTCCTGCTTCAGTATTTGACACTTTTCCTCCACATCACTGAAGATGCACACAATCCTGAAACAACGTTTACCTGCTGCATGCAAAAAACGACAAGCCTGCCACATTGCATCCCTGATGCATTTTATGACAAGTCAAACACAGACGTTTAGCCGTTTTCTGCTTTCGTTTCTGCAAATTTCCTTCTTCATTTTTACATTTTTTGTTCTTTCTTGTGTGAGGAAAACAGAATGTTGTCACAGAAAGAGGTTAAGTGTTCTCGTCCATAGAATGAGTGGAAGAAAAACGCTATTCGTTTTTGGTGGTTTTTACTCATTTTAGATGAGTGAACGACCGTTAATTTCGAGCACCGTGTTACCCAGATTCAAAAGTTTTATGATTGGTGGTTTACGCTATATGTACATTACACGACTTGAGGACTCAGCAAGCATACTCACTTGGTGGGAACCTCTCTGCAAGACTCCTCAAGCTGGACAAACTATCAGTTCCCTGGAAGACAAAAAAAAGTTATTCTTACTGAAACTTCTGAAACAGCTTGTTGTTGGGCAGACAATGCAATAATAAGAGGATAAGAAAATTCCAATTTGCATTAAAACGAATTTAAGGGTACTTACAAGCTGATTCAAAATTCCAGGAAGCAGTTCAGTGATTGCTAAAAGACAAGAATACAACTAACATAAGCTTAGAAACACAAAAGATAATTTGTAAATCTCCTTGTCAGGACTGTGGACAGCTATTAGTGTGACATTATTGTGGTAGAATTTATATTAGTTTTTCAGCCACAGAACCAAGCAAACTATTTATAATAACGGAGTGTCTGCACTGTGAAGGTGTTGGATAGGACAGAGCTGGAAAAAAGTATTTTTGTTGCTCAGCAGGACAACATGTTGTTCCAGACCTGATGCATTTATCATACTGTGTGGTAGGAGTCCTGCAGCATTCTTACAACATTTGTCGATCTTTTGAACAAAATAAAGCTTATGTTCAGAGAAAATCGTTGTTCCTGAAATTCTGTTCAAAGTTACTTATTTGATATCCACAATATTCGCTTACGATTTAAAAATACTATTTACAAGGCTAAAAAGTTTAAAAAAAAAAAAAGAAAAAAACCAAATGTTTTCCACTAATTAAAAGTCATCTTCACGGTAAAAAGGACGTTCGCTATGTGCATATTTTTATATGTTTTAAGATCACTTAACTTCTTAGCTTAGTAAATCCCATAAAATGAGTAAAAACTGATTGTGACTCATTCTTTCTTGTCTTTTGACCAAAACACCATTGACCATACACTGTCATTTATCCTTGATACTGTAACTCAAACCATTGGTAACTTGAACCTCCGACTAATTCAAAGTACAGTACATCTGTATTATTCAATTTCCCTTTTAGTCAACAGTGCACCATGATCCACTGACTCAACTTACATAGGCAGGAAAATTCAGACAAACCATGACAGGAAATAAAATTTATAGTATTGCTGTTTGTTGTAGCTCAGTAAGACAGAGCATTTCTCATGACTTAAGTTTTTGCTTTAAGTGTTTTACTTACATTTATTTTCTGCTAGCCCTACAACAGCAAAAGTGTTGGCCCCAAGAGAAGCTTGCACTAAACAAGAACAAAAATAACACAAAGGTAACTAACGTGCAGAACAGAAATTGACCAGTTTCACCAAGAGTACAATAATGGCAAGGTTTGAATAATGAAAACAAGCCTGTTCTGTAGTACATGTTGAATAAAATAACACAAAGAGGTTTCCAATAAAATTTCCCTTCTCCTTGGGGGTTCCAAGGACTCATTTAAGCTAGGGTTCTAGAAGAGGAAGTGGAAGTCCCACATGAACCATCACTCACACTCAAAGAGAACAAGAAAGATGTAATATTCAGTTCAGTACTATGACATTTCTTTCCATTGTGTGACCCCTGGTTTTTTTTTTTGGGCCAAAACATGCACATACATGTAAACGGTATATAGAAGTTGAAAAGAGAAACATGTAATAACATTGACTTATCAGCGAAAAACCTGAAACAGAGTATCACAGAATTTTTACCTTTTGGGTTATTAAAATGAATAACCATGCCATCATCCTTGATCATGTTCACCTACAAAGAAAAACAATGAACAACATGTTCAACAAAACTTCTCCTTCCTCTATTACTTTAGAAGCAATGTAACAAGAAACTCTAAAGGCTGACTTCCAACACATGCAATCCATATTTATTGCGAAGCACAACTGTTTCCTGTGTGGTCCATTTCTCCATTTTGTGAGCTGGTTCATGATGTTGGCACTGACAAAATTGTGTGCAGACGGGTGGATATCCACAGCCTTCACAAAATGTGCCACCCACTAGAATGTATACTGTTAACTTAATGCTGTTTTTTTGTATCTGTCCCTAGAAAGCAAAGGGACCCAGGCAAGCAACTCTTGCTGTCTAATACTAAGGTCACATTATCCTACCTGTTACTAACACTGACAAAACATTTTGAGAAAGCTGCCCTCACGAGTGTCCATGCCTTAAGACTAGCTTTTGTCAGATCTTACTGGCCAAAATACCTTTTAAACTTTTACTAGTCACATTATCATGAACATACAAGGAGAGTCAATTATGTTCAGATAAAAGCTTAATAGCTGCTCTATTACCAGTTCAGGCTTGAGGAAATGGGAAGACACACCAGTAATTAATGAATTTCTTTCAGATGTCATTCCCTTGTCATTCAGCACTGTGTTTTTCCTGCATTCATGAAACCCATTTGTAGCTTGATTTCAAACCCACACTGTAGCATTTTCTGATTATCTGTTTTTTGGTATCCAAAATGGCTAATTGCAATGCAAAGTCTACTATGAAAACTGACACTTTGTGCTAGTTCTGGCTTGTTGGATATCACTAGTCTTGAGCTCTGAGTTTCTCTCTAAGGTTCATCCATACATCTGTACAATCCCATCCACTACAAAGTAACACCTTCTACAAAGCAGATATTAAATTACTAAATTACCTCTTCAATTCCAGGAATGGTGTTGACTGAGAGTTTCTTGAGACAATTCTGCAGTTTCTTGTCATCTGTTGTGGCTGTTCTGTGTACTACCTTCTTTTTTCTTCTTGGTGTACCCTGCGATAACAACATTTATTTATCAGATTAAATGATAATGAAGACAGGACAACCAACATCAAGGACAGCTAGGTTCTAAACGTAGGTGTGAGAGGCTGTCACAAGGCTGTTTGGCCAATACACGTAGCTCCCCACATAAGCAAAACATGTCAATTTTACACTGTAGCCTCATTACAAAACTGAAATTCTTAGTTCATGGACACTAAAACAGTTGCTTTTTTCTCCCTGAAGCTTGCAAAGGTGACATGCAATTCCTAAACTTACAAGTAAGCCTTGTATGCTTGTTAGTCTTTTTTCAAATGCACACTTGCAACATTCACACTTATACAAAACTAGTGACTGTCTTACAGTCTTTTCCTGCTGTTAAAACACAATTACTTAGCTCTCATTTAGTGTGTATTCAATAGGCCATATTCCAGAATACTAATAAAAGGAAGTCTTGAGATAACATGTTAACAGACACACTGAAACTGTTATGTCTGAAAACTATTTCTGACACATAAATTTTAAGTTAAATTTCACATCAGTGACCACAAAGTTCTGATTTAAGGAGCTGTGAATTTGTAGTAATCATTTGGTGTATTTTTATTCCAGAAAACAAGTCAATCAAACTCACCCCCAATGGCACTGCCCTCCTTTCTACAACCCTTAGGGCTCAAAAAGGTCTTCAATTCCAGCTTTCTCATTAGGTAAGCTGCTTCTGAGATTACATGTATTTGCTTGGGGGTACCTTTTTACCTGTTCAGTTCTGTACTTATTTAGAAGTAGGGGGGTACGGCAACCAAGCACAAAGAATTACTTACTTGATAACAAAATCAACTTGCCGGAACAACTGGACAGTGCTTGTTGTGAACCTTGAATTCCCATTTTTAAAATATGTGGTATAAGTACTATAGTCCACAAATAACGTTCTTACCTTTCCTCCTATTCTAACGTTATTTTGCAGTTTTGATAACTTTTCTTGATTCATTTTGCTGGCCTGCAGGTTAAAGAAACAAATAATAGTAGTAACGTCAAGTCCAAGCAGATAAAATGTGCTGCCAACTGACTCTGCCACCGGATAAGGGAGGAACCTCTTAGTTTAATTAAATTATTGTAGGTTAATCACAGAAACTCATAAGGAGTTGAAATGTGTTACTTGCGTTCAATGCTTGTGAATATTGATTTTTCTGAGTACCATATTTGGAAACCCCTCCGTCTAGTCTACGCACGAGTTATGAGCTGAAGAGAGCTGAACATAGCAACATACTTGGCAACATTGCTCAATAAATTATGAAGTTTAAGTTTCCAAACCCAACGTTGTGAAGCTTAACTGAACAATTATGAGCTTACTGATGTAGTATTTTTTTGGCCGGATGCCGCAGTTCATTTCGCTTTTGTTGAAATTTGAAATTATAAGCAATACAAATGTGCAGTTGATTCAAAACGCAATCACCAGTTACCAGGAAAATCAAAAAGAATGAGAAAAAAAACGAGAAAGAAAAAAAAGAAAAATAATCCATCACATGACTGAAAGAAAAAGGCACCAAAACCTTGCGAAGCATTGCAGCATTTCTTTGCAAAGCTGAATGGCTCAATGAAACTGCTCCGGCCTGAATGTCTGGGAATAATTTTTTGAAAAACTCTTCCAATTATTGGCTCTAAAGGTACAGGTTTGATGTTTCCTGAAAAATTGTCGTATTCATCGTCCAAAGCGCATTGAAGCTGTATGATTTTAGCATTGTAGACGGAGAGTTGACACAAACACAAAACGTAGTGGTTCGAGGTTCAGAGGCCGCCAATGCAAAACAACAATAAATCAAACAACTGGGAAAGTGATCAGTCAACTTATTTTGCATTACGTTCTCTATATTTGAACACTTGGAGCTGCTTGAACTCAGAGCTACATCGACTGCAGGTAAAGTGATGTTATTCTGTATGGTATATAGCCAAAGAAAATGTTGTCCTTTCCTATTCAGCTTTTTTTAGCTAGATTTTGGTAGCGAATCACTGAAAACGTGTGACACTTCAATATTATTAAATGATTCTCTTCAATGTTGTATAATAAGAGGTTTACTGAAAAACTTCAGTAGGAAAATTAAAACTAACGTTGCCCGACATTTCAATGGTTCTACCATCATTGTAAAGGCAAAGTGACTGTTTCATCATGGTTTGAATATAAATGAGTGAAAACAATAGTAGACATTTTGTTTCTTTGTGATCGTGTAAATAACCTAGCACGGATAGATAATAAATTTGACTGCTTAATTTACGAAATGCTGATTATCCAAGATCTAAAACCAACTTTGAACGTGCAAACTGACTCTATCCGCACTAAGTTATTTACATGATCACAAAGAAACAAAGTGTCAACTATTGTTTTCACTCATTTATATTCTCTTCAATGTTACTGTTTTATTTTCGTATCATGTCTTGATATTTTGGTGACAAAAGTTTTTCGTATAAAACCTACCTTTTGTGAAAATTTGTTGATAGCACAAAGGTGAAAGAAATTGTAAACACAATGCTAAAGTAGTTTGGTTTGGTTTCACAGTCTGTTCTACTTATAACCCCAGCGGTTTGCTCCATGTAGTTTCAGTTACCAATTTTGTTGCCTCAAAAATTTCCTGCTTGGTCTTCAAAACCAGATTTCTTATAGCTTTCTGGTTCCAACATATGAAAGCTTTTTGGCTTCTTTTTCCCCAATTTGTTGGCCATTTCTGAACAAGAGCAAGAACTTGGTGTCAAATTATGTCACATCATTCACAAAGATTGACTGGTCAGTTCTTCCTCTTCGTGTTCCAAATATGGTACTTGCGAAAATGAATAATTACGAGCATCTGTCAAAACCTACACATGCAAGTTACATGTTTCAAGTCCTTATGAGTTTCTGATTCTTTATTTTATTCAACAGGTAAGTCAACACTCAAAATTGGACCAGCACACTTCTATTTATACTTGAAATCTGTCAAAATGCATCAAGAGGGTTAGAGCTACATGTGACAACAGCAATAATTCGTCTCCTGCATTAACATTTGGCAAACCAAAAATTAATTCTGCTTGGCCTCAACCTGGATAAGGCAGTTTGTTTGTTTTGATGTCTGTGATTAAACCTTCTGACACCAAAACATGTCAAAGAAAATGTAGAACATCCTGTAACCACCCTGATATCAATGTTTACCCTGGTTAGAGTCCCTTAGAAGTCTTAACCCTTTAACCCCCAATATCAATATGCATATTCTCCTCACTGTTCTCCATACATTTCTTATGGCAGTAGTTAGGAGAATTTGCCCAAACATCAAGACACTTTAGCTTAGGTGATCACTCCTTTATTCTCATGACTTGTATGTTTGATCGAGTTGTGATGTTGTGAGGAGAAATCACAAGCTTGGCACAATTTTTAAGGTCCATTCAAATAAGAAAACATTGCTGTGCTTCCAAATATTTACAGATTTCAATGTTTCCTTGTATTTAATAAAAGGCAAAATTTGTTTCTGAACTTTTTCAGAGACCTCTTGAATCCACAACCAGTGTTTCAAATGTACCAATGGAGATGCATTTTAGGAAACAATATTTATGGGACTTTTCCACATTTACTATTTATGGGACTTTTCCACATTTACTAAGGCCTCATACAACCTGTATGTCGGAAAATATTGATGTCTTGATGGTTTGCAATATATATGCCCAATATTTTTATGTTTCCAATATAACAACCTAAGATAAAATCATTTTGCCTAGAGATTTGGCTGTCTCCAGTCCTGAACATTACATCCAAAATTGAACAAACACAAGGTGTGAATACAAATATTAATATCGCGGCGTATGCTTTAAAAAACAAAAAAAGTGAAAAATACGCTCTAATAACATGAAGCCAAAGTTCGATGGAGCGCATGTCAAGCAAGACAATTTAATTGATCCAAACAACAAAACATTGTTTTTGCTTTAGGTTAATACACAGGATCTCGACAGATTTACCACGGCACAAAGCAAGTGGAAGGATAGGTTTCCAACAACACCAGCTTCCTCCAAAACCCGTATGCTGAAAGGCAGAGCCAACATGCTAACACAAAACATGGTTTTACGGGCACGTTTTCGTTCTATTTGCCTGTTAAAGTTCTCTGAGAAGTCGGACATTTTCTGCTAACAGCCTTCATTTTTCCCCAGTCTTTAAAGGAAAGGGAGGAGGCTCAGTTTCCCAATATATGATTAGTGTACTGCTTGATTTTATACTCAACCACTTCACCGAACACAGCGTGCACAAGGAACGACTGCAAGAACAACATGTGACTCATGTTTCCTGAAAGCTTAAGCCTTGGAAACAATTTAAACGAAACGACAAGTAAAACATCGCTGAAACTTACCTCTGTTTGGTTTTTTTAACAAAAAGTAAGTCAAAGTCCCGCTAAAATGTCATCAAAAAGGTTTTCCTTCGCTAAACACGAGGATGACTTGATCGGCACGATGGCGTAAGAACAGGCGTATACTGCGCAGGCGCTGTATTCCAGACCGCGCGGTATTGGTGGGAACTGGGGAGAGGAAAAGGATGTCCTTGGTTCCCAGCTGGGCCCGGTTGTTTGAAAGCTGGTTAATACTAACCCCGGGATTAAAATTTAACCATGGTTCCTGTTTCTCTTATTCAAAAGAGTTTTGACAGCAAATTCCAAATGGCAGTTTGAAAGCAACCAAAGTCAAAAGGGGGGCAAAAAGGATTTACAGAAATCCGTATGGTTTGGCTGTTGAAATGAATTCAAAATTGACGCTAATCCAGGGATAGCTTAATCCAGCTTTGAACAACCGGGCTCTGGTTCCTTGTTTCCTGCCGTTCCTCGTAATAGATTTGAGAAATCCCCCAAGGGGGAGGGGGGTGCACAACCTTATATGGCCCTGGACAGGGGGTGGTTTTTGGCCTCTCTGTCCTAGGCAGAGTATATGTATAGAATTTTATGCGAGACTGTCCTAAACAGGCAAGGGGGTTAGTTTCTAAAGAAGCTGTGGTGCTGTGTCGGTGGGGACGTGAAACACAAAACTTTGGATTTATCAACTGAGTTGATAACGTAAATTGGCCACTGTAAAGAGATTGACACCGTCAATCTAAATTGGCCATCGTCAAACTCTTTACGGTGGCCAATTTACCTTCTCAACTCAGTTGATAAATCCAACGTTTGGTGTCCTAAACAGGGTCTGAACTTGTCAGGAGCCCATTAGAGCTCCTGACTTGTCCTAAACAGGGTATGGTTGCATGATCGGTCGTCGTTAAATATACCTTATACAGTATTCAGCAATCCTAGATCGGCCCTGTTCCATTTCTTCTCCTTAGTTCCAGCCTCCTTGACAGCGCCACTTTTCTGCCTGCCTACCGCATCTGGTCTTCGTCCCCTCATGCACCTTCTCCATCTTCAGCACCTCCCTCAAGCGTCTCATCTCTGCCATCGGCCTCGATCCCCAGCATTTTTCCCAGCACAGCTTCCGTCACGGTGGCGCCACTTTCGCCTACCAGTCTGGTGTACCAGAACACTTGATAAAACTCCACGGGGACTGGCGCTCAGACGCCTTTCGGGCCTATTTGACTTTGCCTCTAGCCACGCGCTCACGAGTCGCAGACATAATGGCCGCAGGCCTATATTCAAACAGTAACTGAACTCTACCTCGGCTCTCCTTTCCTGATAGCGTAGTGTTAACACTTTTGACAGATCCCTTTTATTATTATCATTATTATTATTTTTTTTTTCAATCTATACTTTTTCCCTTTAATTTTACTATTCAGGGACGGCGGAGGTGGGGGGGCTGGGGGGACTAAGCCCCCCCCACCCACTTTTGAGGAGGATGACATTTTATTTTGATTTAGTATATTTAGTGTATTTTATCCAGGCTAATTATTTCAAGAAGTATCTCGCGGAGAATGCTGTAAATACGATTTCCGAGACTCTAAATTTCAAAATTTTCTGGGGGAGGATGCCCCCACACCCCCCTACGAACTCGCGCCTCCGGCGCTCGTTTTCAGCCCCCCCCCCTCCCCCACTTGAAAATACGCTCCGCCGTCCCTGCTATTATTTCACATTTTCAATTTTCCCTAATCACACGTTTGGGCATTTTTTGGGACTCAATTTCTTAATCTGTAATTAATTATTATCTTGATCGATCGCGTCATAGCTGTAGGTTTCTGGTTACGTTCCCTCGTGGTCCAGTTTTAGTTCGCTGTGTAATTTCGAAACCCTCCCCCCCCCCACCCCCTCCCAGGGGACTCAATTTCTTAATCTGTAATTAAACGAATATTTTAGTCCAAACGTGTCTTTCATTGATTGATGTGGTTAATAATTATTCCTGAATAACAGCAGGTTTAGTAAATATACAGCTCCCATATGAGCAGACACCCTCGCGAGAACCAGAAATTGAACAGTCCGTAGATAAACTGAGATGGCCGCTTACAGGAACGTGTAAATAACATGATGTGTGTAAGAGTTTAGACAAAAGGAGTTTGTCGCGATCTCCTTTCATAGAGCTGTCCTCTGACGAGAGTGTCTGGTCAAATAGTATTGAAAACTGTCCTTGCCTTTGTCGTCTTGTTGTTCCAAAAGTAAACTTTGAACTTCTTTTTATTTCAATTTCAATAGTTAGGCCGTCTTCGAAGTAAAAGCGTTAAAGCAGAAGCCTGTTTATTAAACACTCAATATTCTATTGCAAGTTCAAACTCCCTCCTGATTTGGGATAACTGGCCACGAACACGTCGTCTTTCCTCGTTTGAAATCGTTCAAGATCTTCGCCGAAGTTTGTATCCAGCAAAAATGGAGCTATTCTGACGCCACGTACAAGAGAATACTGAGGACCGACCCAGTCGCCATCTCTTTCTTGTACAGTCACAGGCAGCCCAAGCTAAGGTTGAGAGCTGCGCATAAATTAGACTATTTTCCACGCTATGCATAATAATGACATCGGCAACATTTAAGAGTTTATATGGAAATGATACAAAACGTCTCAAATTGCCACAAATCAGAAAGAAGTCGAAATAAAAAAGATTTGTCTTATTTCATTGTTTTATTGGTCTCTGGAGGGCTTCTGGGGCTGGTTTGAAGCTTTTTGGGCGAGAAATTGAGGTTTATATTTTTCATCAGTTACTGAACGTTTAGAATTAATTAAAGGCAGGAAACAGTTTCGCACTGCACCTCACTTGAGGTTCGATAA
>Ga0126336_10002356_pt1 | contig 10693 bp, 5 predicted proteins | sample SidCmetagenome_FD_92530 | JGI IMG/M metagenome (GOLD analysis project Ga0126336, IMG submission 92530) | Coral microbial communities from El Islote,Puerto Morelos, Mexico - Siderastrea C C metagenome | ecosystem: Host-associated > Invertebrates > Cnidaria > Coral | place: El Islote,Puerto...
TCAAAATATGCAAATTACCTTGAAATTACAATCAACAAGGAAAAATTTTTTGTGACAGTTTACTAACATTGCAACACTCTTTGATGGTCTAATTTTTGGTCAGTTCAATGATGTAACTGGTTGCGATAAACAGGATTTTAAATTTTTAAAGTCTGTCAGTTTTCAAGCCGAGTTACAGAGATTTAAATTCGACCACTGAAATTCGATATGTTTACTGTAATTTTAGACGTGTCTACCCCTCAACTGAGACAGCATCAGAGACCTTGAAAAGGTCTAGGTCTATCTTAGTGCAGGCCAGTTGTTCGATAGCCACCAAGGTGTGCCACATTGGCTATGAACTCATTAAAAGTGGGAAGGTAAAGACAACACCTGAAGTGTAACAAAGCTTATCTACTACCCAACAAGAACATTGCCATTAAAAGAAGTCCTTATCATCACCATTTAGTTTAACTTCTCCACTAATACGATATGAGCTGATAGTTCAGATGTAAGAAACCAATCGCAGCACACAGTTGCTCATATCCACGGACAGTCCATATTTTGACTATTATATTATAATGCTGAAGAGTTCCCTGTGGTTGCTCTTAATAAGATAACTAAATGAAAGCTTCTTTACTAAAATAGATTCACCTTGGCCAAACACACACCGGCACTAATCAAATGAACCTTTAAGATCACAAACCAAAAGGAGTGAAGACTAGACTCAACAAAATAATTTTATTAAAATTTTTAAAAATCTAACCCTGTTGCTTTTCCCTTGAAACTTTACCTTCACTTTTTTTAAGATAAGTTTTAGACATTTAATATTTAAAACTTCAGAATATGCTTACCGGTATTTCAAATAAGAAAGTCAACATTAAATAATTATTATTTTTGATATGCTAGACGGCAAATGAAAGAAAATGGACCACAATACCCCAGCTTAGAATGCACAACTGAACAAAATACCAGGTTAAATTTTAAATGCAATCAAGAAGTTGTTAGGTAAAAACCAAGCTTGCTAAAATAAAACAACATAATGTCAAAAAAATCTCAAATAAAGTAAATGACTGTGCCGTACATACCATAAGCAGTCGTGTCATGTTGGGGGTTTCATGTTGTCCACAGCAGTTGTGTTGTAAAATAAAATGCCAGTCTTCTATGAGCTGTTGACGAATTCTTCTGTAGACACTGTTTTTTGCAATGATGTGTACGCTGTTATAGAGCATATTTCCTGCAACCACACTTCAAAAAAGTGCTCAAAGCCATGGCTGTCCACGATTACAGTAACAGACAAGGTCGGTTTGCTGCGGCATTTGGTTTTTGTTAAATGCAATGTATATAGCAATATCCTTTAGCACAGGTTACAACGTGACTGTAATTAGATTGTGTTGTTAGGTGTTGGTTATTGAAAATAAATTAAATAAATAACCAAAGTAACAAAACAAAAAACAAGCAAACAAACAACCAAACATAATGCACTAATCAGCAATGATTGCTACTCAACGTAAACCTTAACAATTAACAATACCCAAACAAATAACCAGAAATGCACACTTTCAGGAACATGGCCCTATTTCATTTCACAGGCAGCCACCAATGAAACCTTCAACAATTTATTACTTGAGTGTATCTTTTTTGCACAAGTGAAAGTTTACAAAAATGGTGTTGAGCTTCCACTCTGATATAATTTTAAAGCTCTATGGCTATGTAACACTAGCTAATTTTTGAGCACCTTGTCTGATGATTTCTACTGCACTGTGACAGTTGTGAGACAAGTTACACAAAACAATTGCTAGGGGTGTTACGCTTCACCAAACTACATTGCCTGAATTGAAGTAGGAAAGTTCAGCTTTCAGTGACAAAAGCATACAAAAGATGCATGGTTTTCACTACTTGTTGGCAACCAGTAAAATTACAGCTTAATGCTACTGACAGTGCCTGTTTGATTATCCCAACCAAACCAGCAATTTTACAAAAGGTTTCTCACAATTTTGCACCCTTATTTAAGCTACTTATCTCCCCACTATAAAATAACTAGTAAGAATATTAAAGTTGATTTTACAGTGCAGGCACATGGAATAACACATTCATATTCCTTCCTTTTGTGGGTGTCTAAATTCCGAGGTTAAAAATATCTCCATATTAAATGGTTAGATTGTTCCATTTATTAGAAACATTGTTTAGAATAATACAGAAAAAAAGAATGAACTGATTTCTTGAAACTGATAAAAGCAAAGCAATTGCTCCTTTTCACCAGAACTACCAGAAGTGCTCCTAGCATAAATTTACTGCACTTCCTTTCCCCACTGCACTGTGAAAAACAATTTACGTGATACTAAGATACAAGGAAGAGCTCCCCTGTACAGACAAATGTCTAATAAATAATTACTCATTCCAAGTTGACCATGCTGAATTTGTTCTACAATCTTTCCAAAACAGTCACTCTTGGCCGCAATGCAATTAAGCAAAAATTCACCTGGCCTTGATTAAAAGTTTGTGGTTCTTAGTTTAATTCCTTGACACTGATGAAACGTTGGCACAATCAACACTTTTAACAGCCAACTCCTAGGTGTGAAGAAAACTAAGACAGAAATCCTGACTACAGCCTCAGGAATTTCAAGAAAAAGTCAATGATATGGCGATACAGGTTACTGCACAATTTTTGTTTATGTTACCAACTCAAACACACAAAAAATTAAAAATGTCAAAGTTACAAAACTTTTTCAGGTAATAAAATGAAGCTGACATTGAGTCCTCTTTATGGCAAAGTGAAAATGCTCAAAGGAAGTCACAGCAATGTTATTTAATGGAAATATGGAAGCAGCCGTGCACTTAAGCTATGAGGTTATTTACTCTTCTGTTGAGTACACAAACTTTTGACTTTAAAAAACTTTTTTTGGATGATAATAAACAAAGCAAAAAAAGCAACTGGAGAAAAACTAAACAAATTCAAAATTCTCAGATGCATATAAAACCTTCTACCTGCAAGTTCAACTTTTTTTAGTGAAATTCGAAGTCTCAAACAATCATTACTCAAATGTCAACCTTAGACAAGTCTCAATGTCAACTTTGCCTTAATCCAAAATAGATTAAAACTTCTTACAAATTCAAACAATCTCCAATCTGCCATTTGTGGCAAAATGATCCACACTGCTAAGTAGCCAAGGTTTGAACAAAGGCAGCAAAATGTGATGTTTGAATAATTTTCTTCTGGTTCATTGTTACACATCTCAGATGCATAAAAAATGAGCCTTTTTGAAGCAAAATGAACGACAGATTTTGTAAGCCAATGACAAAACAATTTAAATCCATCAAGAATCATAAGCTAGGGTCACTTGTAAAAAACTGCCAAATTTTGCTTGACCAAAACACCGTGACAACCTTTGGACGCAAAACAGTTGCTTCATTCCGTACAATAAGTCATTGGACCCTTGCATATTCTTTTGTCCATAACAACATTTCGCGATCAGTGGGGAATCGAAACCTGTAATTAGTCAAAAACAGGGTAAACCTTCTTATTCCTGAGTGCCATAATGACTGGTGTATCATGTCAAGATGAAAACACACTTCAGCCGATTCAAAAATTAATTCCATGAGCATATGTGCAGAAAGCTTTCTTAGTCTCCGTTTCTGGAGACTTGAATTAGCTACGAAAGTTAAGACTTAGTAATAAATTATTTATTGTCAAACTATTTTCAATGCTTGCAATACGTTATATGATTCAAATTCCACTTTTTAAAAGTACATATGCCATAAGATCTACATAATGAACAAACCCATTCGCGTTACAGAAACGGAAACAAATCGGATCGTACAATATGACTTGAATATTCCGCAATGATGCTAAGCCCGAAATTTTGCAGTCCTAAGCAAAGCATTTGTGACACCTCTGAGCGATCAAAATACAGACCTAAACCAACAATAAATGCTTTCATTGCCGCGCAAACTGAGAATAAAATTCATACGGTTTTTCCATCGAAACAGAACTCCCTTAGCTTCGATCAAGTAATGTTTTTAATAATTCATTTGCCACGGTTTGAGAAAGTCATATAAACAATGCATTTGCTCCCAGAAAGAGGAAAAAAAAAGAAGCCTGGGATTGCTCGATTAAAAAAAAACCACAAAAGATGGATCAGTGTAAGTTCAATAAGCCAACTTACGCGGAACATTTGCTGTTTTTCAAAGCGTGGGAGAAGCAATCTTGAGGCACATTTTCGAGGAATGCGTTCACACGTAGCTTCAACGACGTAACTCCGTTTCAAAGCAAAATAAATCACCTGCACGTAATTTTGCTTACCCCTTTGTTAGCTAGAGCTCCAACATTACAGCAGTGAACTTCTGTTTTAAACAATCAAGTTAATTTTCGCAAACTTGCTTGACGAAAGCGCATCGCTCTGCATGTATAAAACATTAAACATGTCAACAAACGTAAGGAGCGTCTCGCGAACTTCTTTTGTCGCGCAATTCAAACACGTCGTGGGATTGTTAACCCATTTCTTGGTTATAGAAATTTAATGCCCAAGGCTTGCGAGCAATTAAAACTGATGCAGCACTAAAAAGCTTTCACAAAAGGGCTGGCCACGACTGCAAGTACTTTCGCAAATGTACAAAGAAAACGAGAGCAAAGTGTATAAAGGTCGGTATCGCAGCATCAATTGCAGATCTATAAAAGCTGAACATCGAAAAGCGAGTTGAAAATTGCCCATTCGCAGCGAAATACCGCAGCTGACCAGCAACGAACCATAGAAAATTGTTTTGCTGATTGATGCCTGTTCTTTGAACGCGTTCAGGTTGGGAAGCAAAGAGGTGGCGATTGCAGGTGGAACAAGTTTTGCCCACAACTCGATCGACTTATCAACAAACATTCGGTTTTGCGTGGAGAGAAATTGAGTAAGATTGTAAAATAACCGGCAAGCAATAGGTGTTTTGAACAATTTAACCTCTTAACGTTAGCACATGAGGCTTTTCTAAGCTATTTGTGATAGAAACATGGAAGAACTACTCACCAAACGAAACGACCGTCCCTTCCACCTACTTGCGAACAGCAGCCACAAGCAAGGCAGACCGTGACTCTTTGACGTCAGAGAATTTGACGCATGCGTTTTGAACTAAAACCCTCGCGCCCTCGCGCGATAAAAATCAATACAATCACGCGAAAAATCAACAAAAAGAAGGATTTTCTTTTGTGAAAAAAATGATGCAAAAAATAAAAGCTTTGAATTTGAACCGGATAAAAAAAAAAAACTAGGACATTTTTACAAAATATTGACTGGATATTCTGACTTCTGGATCTCACATTGTTTCTTTTTTCTTTTTCATGGACGGAGTTTTAAAACTATGTCAGAATTAAATTTCAGTTCTTCAATCCCAGTCAAAATAGCACCTAAAAGTTGGCACAAGCTCATACAGAAAATCCTCAAAGGCACGCTCGAAAGAAGACCTCCCTCTCGTCACAAGCTGTGTTCGAGTTTTAATAAAAGATGACAATAAGTGACAAAGAACTTACATAGTAGATATAAAATCCGTTTGAATTCAGTCCATCTAAAACGGATCGATTCACTTTCCAATGACCAAAGATTTTGTCACTTGCCGTGTGAATAGAAGAAGTAATTTTATCTTTATTTCTAGGTTTTTGGAAAGTAAATTTGGAAACAAATCGGGTATAATACATAATACTATTTTTAATTTCTGCTAGTGATGAATAAAAGTAAAAGATATTCGCCGCATGGCGTCAGAAATAACCCTCATTTTGTCAATAAAATTAGAATAATGAAAATACTATGTTGTAAGTTATTTTGGACAATTAATTTTAAAACTGAAGCGATGCTCAGGGATCTAAGATCGACCAATTCTATTTTTCCAGCATCTCAACTTCTCATGAAAGTACAATTTTCCACTCAAAGCCACTTTCGTTGACAGCTATTAAAATCCCGGAAGCCGCTTTGTTTCGTGTTTCGTTTGTCGCTACTAGATAGCTCTTTCATCGATGCGGATTTTAAATATTACTCGTGTCTTTTCAAGGGTTACCTATTACAGTGTAAACAGATGAAAATTCTGTGCTGGGGGGGTCAAAATTTTGCAAATTTAGTGGTTATCGATTCAGCGTGCGTTTTTTCGTTTCAAATTGGGCTCTTTGAAGAATATTATGGAAAAGGAAAAAAAAGAGAGAAACGCCGCTAGCAAATTAAAAAGGATTTTGTAATCAGTGGTTTTAAAAAGTAGATTTTCGAGTCGCTTTTAGAAATGCCCTCGGGTCACTCGACACCCACCCATAAAGTCGCCGCAAAATAAAGGTTAAGTTGATGTTCGCAGAAACAACAATTGCGGGAGTTAGTGGCAACGGAAATTGATTGTTGGAATTATCTCGATAACACACACAGGCAGTCAACATTTTGTCAGTTCTTAAATAGCACTCAATCTGAATTGATTTCCCTTCTGCAACTTCTAAATGGAAGTTCACTTTAAACGCCAGATATTAAATATCCATTTAGGCCCACTTTCCTGGAGATTTTATCAAAAAAATAAGATCCTAATTAATTCAGGAGTCCACGGGTCTTAGATGTTACTAAATTGACACTTAAAAGTGTCATACCCGACTTATAAATATGCTTAAAATAATAGGATCAATAAGGAATCTGTTCCGCTAAAACATGTGCTTCAAACTTAAGAACTTCGGAAATGGCTGAGAGAATGCAAAATGATGAGCCGCTGACACATCACCTGAATAACTGAAAACGATCGAAGTTCGCCACTTCCTTTTGTTGTGAAAACAAACACCGATTTGAATGGTGTTAATTATGTTCTATTTTGAAGGGATTATCCCAGTTTTCAGAACTGTTTCTTAAAAACTGCAACTTAATTGAGAAAATAATAGTTGAGACTGAAGACTCAATCGCGAGTGAAAGAAACTACACATCCCTGAGTGAATAGGTGAATAGGTTGATATACGTGTGCATGGCAAATTCGAACAAACTTAAATTTGTGTATGCATAAGAACAAGATATTAAACCCTTAATGACGCAAGCATGACGTAACCCAACAAAAATAGTGAGCCCTGATTGGATGATTTTTGCAAGCTGACGTCAAAAAGGACTTCACCTTTCACCTGACGGGCTCCAACGCCCACAGTTTTCTTGCAATTACCTGAAATGCTCCAGCAATTACCCAAACAAGTTGTTAACAGGTTAATTACTTTAACAGCTTTATTTAGCTACTGTTATGAACAAAACGAAAAATGTGCTCTGCTCCAAAGTACATAAAATGCTTACAGGCCGGTTTGGATTCCAAAATCTGATGGGCGGTCGTTGCATCGTACGCTCGAGAAAAAGACCTCCCTTGGATCAATGAAATTTTACTAAACAAAGCTACCAAAACAGACTTTTCTGTCAAAAGAAGCATGCGTGTTTTTTGTTTTTGCAGGTACGGGCAGATAGCCTATTAGAATGGAAGCCAAGGGAACCAGTCAGAGACCACATTTTGCTCATTTCCAGGGGGGGGGTGGTGTCTAAATAATAAAAGTGGGGGGGAGGGGTGTCTAAATAATAAAATTGGTTGATTTGTTAGTAATATGGTGTTATAAAAACAATATCCGATTACTGAAAGATATTCAGAAGATTGTATGGTAATAAAAATACTCCTAGAATAGTGCATAATTCATTGTCTGTCTCAGTAAGTCGAGTATCAGATGTTGTGCCTACTGAAAACCAGCGTATTCAGCTAACTTTAGAACGCGGGAAAACAAGCAACCGGTGCCAAGCGCGGGAAAACCTGTAACCCGTACCAGAAGCGAGCATTATGCCGCATTATTAACAAGGCATCTTCTGGGAGAATTTGGTTATAATAAGTCTAATAACGGAGGGAACTCGGTAATAAAGTATAACGATACAAAAGTACCGAAAATGGTGGTAACAAATGCAAAATGTCAGGAGCATATCTGAAAATGTTAGTAAAAGTACCGATGAAACAAATGGAAGTGTAAGAACGAGAAGTCCGCCAATTCAATGCGTACACTATAAACTTGAAAGCGCCCACAGTTTACTTTAAAAGCAAAGTGTAAAACAAAAACGGTTTTACTGAAATTTGGTTGATCAGAGCAAATTAAGTCAATAGTTTACCAAGCATAATACGAGCAAATATGTGATATTCAATTAAATATGACCGAGCAGAATTGACAAAAATGACAATGACAAACAGATTCCAAGCCTCCCGGTTTCGAAGCACAGAAAAACGTGTGCGTAAATCGCGCGTAAAAACGCGATTCAGCCGGCTTTCTTACGCGATAAGCTGGCATTTTTTACGCCTGAAATAAAACCAGAAACGGTGCAAATGAACAGCTGGCGAAGAAATGTAAAAAGTGGAGCGCTGTTCAACCTTCTTTTACGCAATCGCCTCTAATGCATAATAAGAGTAAATAGGTGATATTCAATTAACTATGACCGAGCAGAATTGACAAAAATGACAATAATAAACAGATTCCAAGCCTCCCGGTTTCTAAGCACAAAAAAACGTGTGCATAAATCGCGCGTACAAACGCGATTCAGCCGGCTTTCTTACGCGATTAGCTGGCATTTTTTACCCGCGTAAATAAAACCAGAAACGGTGCGTATGAACAGCTTGCGAAAAAATGTAAAAAGCGGCGCTGTTCAACCTTCCACTTTTACGCAATCGCCTCTAATGTAGTTGTTTGGGGCACGTAAAATTACGCATCAGTGGAAGTTCAGTTTTCGATTTGCTGGATCTGCCGCATGTGCACTTTGGTTGACTCTAAGACTTTCTTTTTTCAGTGCAGAACTCAGTAAGCCCCCCCACCCCCCACCCCCCCAAAAAACGTCGACACGCGAGGAGAAATAGTAGTTGTCTGGATACCTAATATTGTCAGTTTTGTTGCTAATACAGCCCAAAGTCGCCGACATATCCTACAAAAATCTTCGTTCAAATGTTACAGTTACATTTTTTCATTTATTATATCGCGGACACTTCACTTACGAAGTATTTCGAGCTTTCTGATACACATGTGGTGCAATACATCACATACACCGACTCTCGACGCTGTAAATCTTTTCAAAGTCGTTGCAAAATCGCCGGAAGTTTACAGAGGCGATTTGAAAACTCGCTGCAAAAATCGCATAAAAATCGCCAGTTTGTACGGGCTTTATTACACTTCGTATCCTATGACACATCGTTTCTAACGATTCAAAGCAACTCAGTTTTCGTTCTCGTATCGACGATTGCCAGTGTAAACGGGCAAACTACTGTTCATGTTATAACCCATTTCTCGTCATTTCTATCATTGATTCAAAGAACCTAGTTCACTTCTTGTTTATTCCCGAAGAAATCAACGAAACTACTTCTCATAGCTGTCTTCAGCATCAAGGTATCTTGAGACAGGAAATATTAAACCCGTCTCCTCGATGTTTAGACACCAGTTCTAAAAGCTTTTGCTTCTTTTGCAAACTGTAAGAGGATTCAAGTTCGTAGATCGTACACAGGTTGAAGACAAGTCCTTCTTGTAGGTTTGTTTTGGGGTCCTTCCAAATGATTCTTTCCAACATTGCAAGCGCCTGAAAAAAAAAAATTACATGGAGAATTAAGCCCAACAACAACAAATACGGTGATACCAGTTAACCCTTTCACTCCTAGACCAAGTTATGGTGAGATGATTTGTCACTCTAATTTTTTAATCTGTTGACAAAATCCTATCGTGTTACCATTCAAATGAATCCTCTTTGGCAGAACTTTTGCATAGGACTACTGATTTCTTAGGATCTTACGAAACGAAATTTGGAGTTTTTTGGTGAATTTTTTTGCTTTGGACACTTCAGGAGTGAAAGGGTTAAATTGGAAAAACAGGATCGGTAAGATGGAGGGCCCCACTCCAAGATTCCACCATACGATGAATAAATAACACTTTAACTTTTTTTTAGCTTACCTCTTTGAGTTTTCCAAGGAAAAGCAAACAAACTGCTACATTATTAACAGCCTGTGGGAAAAAAAACGTAGAATGGTTAGTTGACATAATCAGTCTTAAGATATTATTGACCATGAACTATAACAATTGATAAATAACAAAAACTTTTACAAGAGACAGCCATAGCACCTACCACAGAATTGTAAGGATCCAGCTTTGTAGCGGCTACAAAATGTCTATGAGCTTCATCAAACGACCCCGCAGACAGCGCCAACAAGCCCCTGCAAAAAAGAAAAGAGAAAACCGTTACAGGGCGACGTGCAAAAGAATGACCACTTTTAATTAATTTGCATACTTTTGTGCGATTGATTTTCCAATCAGAATCTGAGCCGGATTGCCTCCAGAAAACCAACTCAAGTTCCATTCGCGGCTCTTCGTTGGTTTTCCGGAGGTTATTAGCAAATTCGGTTTGGATAATCAATCGCACGAAGCACGCAAATTAATTAAAAGTGGTCATATTCTTTTGCGCGTTGCGCTGTAACTTTTCACGGCTCTCATCACTGGAAAGCCCCGGCTAAACGATCAAACGTTTCCGTCCAACATCGAGTGGGACAAGAGAAAATAAGGGGACAGAGAGGGATTCTGAGGGCGTTGGCTGGGATATGTCAATTCCACAAAAGGTATTTATAGACTGGCTTTTGAACGGAAGCCTGTTTCCCGAAACGTCCGCATCAATACCATTTCCCTTGTTTTTCGAAGTCGTTTTCATCGACAAAACGTAAGACCACTTGGTCCGCCATTACA
>Ga0126336_10002357_pt1 | contig 10693 bp, 4 predicted proteins | sample SidCmetagenome_FD_92530 | JGI IMG/M metagenome (GOLD analysis project Ga0126336, IMG submission 92530) | Coral microbial communities from El Islote,Puerto Morelos, Mexico - Siderastrea C C metagenome | ecosystem: Host-associated > Invertebrates > Cnidaria > Coral | place: El Islote,Puerto...
AACTCGAACTCGAACTCGAACTCGAACTCGAACTCTAACTCCAACTCGAACTCCAACTCCAACTCGAAGGTCCTTCACTCCCTTTCGCCACATGTGGAGGCCCAGATAACACATCGTTGAGCAATACGAGAGTATTGTGCAATCAAAATAGCCGGAAATTCTTAACTCAACAAAACATTAGAACGCTCTCCCGCTGTGTATGCGAGTCTTCGAACACAGGTATAAAATTATTTCCCCTACGCCATACCGGTTTACATATATCAAACGCCTTTTTTGTCATTATCATCTTGCACACACATGAGCATGCACGATCGCAAGTTGCTCATTCAAACGCCTAAAACCGCAGTGTAACTTGTGCAGGTCCACAAATTTGATGACATCAAACTAAAAATATCACACACAACAAACTGTCAACAAATCAACTCAATTGTAAAACAGCTCGCCTTACAACACAACAGCAACACAACGTATTCTAACAACAAACCGCGTTCCATGAATATCTTTGTATTCTAAAGCTATTTATCTTAAATTTGAAGGAATCCTCATCCTCCATTGCACTCCTAACGTCTTGGCATTCGGCAACTGTGATTCGTGAAGCTTCACTCCGGCTGCTCGATCCTTCTCTGGGATATCTTTTAACACTTTTCTTTTCTTTGGGTCTGGAAACCAGCGTCTGAAATGCAGTGCAGAGCATTTCCGCTGCTGGGAGTTTGTCTCCAACATCTTTGGCGTAACTTCTTTGTTGTTAGAAGGAGAGGAAAGTCGTCTTTCTAAGGAGTAGCAAACTCATAACGACCTCTGACCTAACGTATTGACTTTTTCACCTTTGTCGTGAGTAACTGAGTTTTCTATCCTGGTTCAACTGAATTTCGAAGTCGAAGTTAGTCAATCTCCTATATTTCTTGCAATTGTTCATCAAGGCGTGTCTCAAGCATTGTCTCTGTTCGAAATGTTTTAGCGTAAGCCATTCTTTGATTAAAAACGAGAGTGGGTAGACGTCCAACGCTGGTACCTCCTAAAAGTGTTTTCTAATTGGATCAGAATGTTCTTCAAATGCAAGGGTATGTTAAAGATGATCTGATTCGATCAGAAGTTCAGTCATTTTTCTCGCATGAGTTTTAGGAAACGTAATGTTCTTGACATGACCCCACTTGACTTTGTGCTTAGTCCGGAAATTTCAGGCCTTGGCACTTTTCTCGCTGCGTCCATGCTTCAGTTATTGACTGAAATTCTCAATTAATGCTCTTTATTGTCAACGGCACTTTTTTGTTTTTGAGAGGTACACAACTGTCACTGAGAGTTGACAACCTCAGGTTTATTTCGTCTGCATCGAGGCCAAGAGCACTAATTATGTCATCTCGGGAATAATTCGAATCTGACCCATCGTCTAGGAAGCCGTTAACGTATTGATCTATTGTCCCTCTGAGCCCACGAGCCAAACTGGAATTGGTCGCGGCACAATGTCTCATGAAAACTCAGTCTCGTCGAAGGTTGTTCGTGCATCAACAGAAGTGTCTAATTGCTCAGGATAGTGAAAAATAACCTTGCGTTGGTTCACAGATTAAAAATTTCTTCTCTCATATTTAGTTCATTATCTCACTCGTCTGCTGTGCATCACTCGTGAGTTGTCGAGTTGAACTTGGTTGAACAAACAGGGGCTTGAATTATGTCTGATCGGCCACAAATGTTTTATTATCTATTTATGTTTCTTACTAAGTAGTTTGTTTTAGAAAATCCTACTTCACAGAAAGACCTCGCTCGTTAGCCAATCAAGATTTGAGTTGGCATATACGATATGCATGGTTTTCTGATACTGATATTTGGGTCACTGTGTAACTGCCATCCACAGTAATTGGCTACCCACTGTTGTGGTAACCCTGCCGTATTTATCCGAGTTCTGTGTTTTGCTTTGTTTATTGTGTTAGTTTTATATGTAATTTATTTAACTTCCTTTTCTTGTTCTTCTCTTTGTTTTCTTTATGGCGAAGCTAATAAAATAAAATAAATAAATCTCACGAGTCTGAAAGTCATTTAAGCCGCAAGCGATTGACACCTGTTTCCCTTCACTGACAATGAAAACAAAGAGGTAAAGAATAACTTAAGTAAATTTGGCTGTTTAAATTCAACTTTAATGTTCCAAATGCGGGCTTTTGTACAAGTATTTCCAAATTAAAACGCAATTGGTATGTACTCAATGAAATAATTTGGAAAAAAATAGGGTTGCGTTCACCTTGACTTCTACTAAGTGTGCAAGACTTTCTTCGCCAATCAAGAGCTTTCCTAAAATCCACAAAACAGGCGTAAACGTTTTCTTGGTGATGGCAAACGTACTTATCTATTAATGCTCGCAGTTTGAGGACATGGTCTGCTGTTCTGTTGGTCGGAAAGAATCCAGTTAATTTGGGATTTTTGAAGTACATTTAGCGAGTTCGAATGCTCGAGAAGCCATTGGTTTAAAATAGAACAAAATAGTTTACTCAGACAACTAGAAACACAAATCCTTCGGTAATTTGACAGGTCATTTCTTTCCCAGATTTAAATATTGATGTAATGAGACTACCACACTAAGTCTGAGGTATTATACCAAGATTAAGAATAGTATTAAAAGTTTCTGTTGGACAGGCATCATTTCATCTAGGCTAGCTTTAATATTAATTAATCATTTCGTTTTTTATTTTGTCCGAATAAGAAGATTTGTTATTCTTTAATTTTTTTCACTGCTGTACGTATTTCAGTTTCTGTAATGAAGTAACCGACGTTTGCTTACCTCTAATTTCCGTAACTCAGTGGTAACTTTCTGCTGATCTGAAACAATGGATCCGTTGGTGTGAAGTGATTGGAAATAGGGCAGATAATTGTCTTCCGAAACTTGCGGAGTATCTTAATTTCACAGAGTCATCCATTGATTTTAAACAATTCCAAAAGTGTTTCTTGTCAGAATTGACTGCCGTAACTTGTAGCTCGGAAATTTTTGTATTGTAGAATTCATTTCTTTTACGGTTCAGCAGTTTCTTGTACTGCTTTAAGATAGTATGATATTCTTCACGTAGAGCAATATTAAAGAGATTTCTGTGTTTTTGGTTTGCTAATTTTCTAAATTCATGTCTTTTAAAGCGACATTCTTTATCGAATGAATTGATATGTTTATGATTTCTTTAGCCGTTTCCAAGGGAGTTTTCAACATTCTCATTAAGTGTGTTGTCGCTCTACATATACTCTCGTATTAACGTTTGTATATTTGGAGACTGTAGCTCATCTTTGAATTTTTGTGCACAGTCGTTTTCCCATAAAAGATGACGTCAAGCATGCAGCTAGATAAGCCGTCTGTGAATATAGTGTCCTCTAAAAATAAGGGAGATGATTGCTCACCTAAATCATGTATGATGATGTATTCAGTCTTGAGCTGTCTGAAGAAAATGTTCATTCTTCTAATTCTTATCGATAGTCTGGCCTCTCAATTATCTGAAATATTTTCGGTGGTCCCATCGAGTCCGTTTAATCGAGTGTTTTACAGTGTTATATTGATTTATCCACTTACGGCAGAGACAAACTAGATTCTTGTCGTTTTGTTATATTGATTACCCTAGTTACCCAACAAAATCTAAGCTCTCTGTTTCGCGCGTTAGCTAGTGAAGATGATAGTCTGGTTATGTCTCAGAGTTCACTCAATCCATCTATAAAAGTGTTAAAATTTCAGTTATCTCTTGCCAGAAAAACTGGGGGACCCGGTTGGCTTAATTCAATTTGATGAGCAATGGAACAGTTATTACATGTAGCTGTGATTAATTTAAATGTTTACTTCAAAATATTCACGAGTTGTATTGGCTACAGGATCAGTTTCCGACCGGTACCAGTATCCGACCGATAGGACTTTAACTTAAATTTTCGTGTCGCGCTTAGTTTTCTTATTTTGCGCAGGCAACTTATTCCGGAAACGAAGCCAATTATTTAAGCCTTCGAGTGGTTGTTTCGGTGGGCTTTTGGCTCAACGGGACAACGGGACGACGGGAACGAGAAGGCGCCTGGTTCTGTTCGGACTCTGTTCAGGTGAGTAAGACTTCGAGTGTCAAATTTAACTCTTTTCACCGCGCAGTGAAATTATCGATGCTCAGTTAAGGACGTGGACTTAACTTATTAAAACACAGAAAATATACAGTATATTGCTAAAAGAAAAATAAGAAATTAATCTAATACTTTTTATGTGAGATGCACAGACTATTTCCTTTTCACTCCCTAATAAAGCCAGCACCACTCACTTGATGGGCACATTATTTCTTGGAAGGGTCGCTCTATAACTGAACTACTACTACTTCAATACCAGTTACACCAGTCTGACCTAGTAGTCTGTCGAGACACTATTTGAACTCAGTCTTAGCTACACTAAGGCTTAGTGTGTTTGCCTGTAGCCAACTATTAAGACTACTGAGTTCAGGATTTCTTTTAATTTGCGTTACTTACGCAGTTGGACCTAGAATGCTACCTTGAGATACAGCGTAATTGCTATCAGGTGACAGATTAACATTAACGTTGCTCTTCTGACTTCGTTGCTAAGAACATTTTGTTCATCTCCAAAGTCCGATGTTTTGCGCAAAATAATTTCGTGATCAATTACATTAAAAGCCTTTTTTGAGGTCGGTATTTCTCGTGCTAAGTTATGACCGATATTAGTAAAGTGCATATTGAGAACTTCTGCTATATTCAGAGAACAATTTATAGTGCGATTTTCAACTTGGATTTCAGACGTATTTTAGCAGCAAGCTTCAGAGTTGTTTTAGAAGCAAGTAACTTGATGCTCTGAATTGTGCGAACTTAGGTCGTTTATAAATTTTGTTATTATTTGGCTGGAGTTCTTCCAGATACAGCGCGCGCTTTCATTGGCTAGTTCGTGGTCACATGACATCTAACAATGAAACTTTTCCCGCCGTAAGGTCTAGCGGGTAAGATTTGCAAAAACTGTGACGCTATTAATCTCGATATGGACGTGTTTGAAGGTAGGAATGATATTGTTTAATTATTTTGTCCCCCTTTTTTTATTTTTTGTTTAATTTTTGTTATTTTATTTTTTGCGAAATGCAGAGATTGCGGAAGTCAGGTTAAAACTCGTTAAGCTCTAGCGGGTAAAATTTGCAAAAACTGTGACGTCAGAGGGTAACAAGGCAAAGTTGTCCGCTATTAATCTCGATATGGACGTGTTTGAAGGCAGGAATGATATTGTGTAATTCTTCTCTCCCCAGTGTTTCCAGAAGAAAATTTGGTGGAAGAACGTAATTCGGTGCCAGGAAATTTATTCCAGCACTGACTACATAGGAAAGAATCTTTTGCAAGTTTGCCAATATTTCCAATCATAACTTTTCCGTACAATTTTCTGTCTAGCTGCTAGCTCCCCCTACCCATCCCCCCCCCCCACGGGCACACACGTTGCGTGCAAATAACTTGAATCACTGAACCTCAAGTTAACCTCAATTTATCACCTATATCAAAATGTCAATAGGATTATTGCTATTTTAGTCTAGACAACGTCAACGTTTTAAAAAGAGAGAAATTAGGCTATTTACAATTACTGTGATACTGACCTCGTTCAGGTTATAAATTTAATTATGGTCAAAACAAACCTTTCGTCTCAGAGAAGCAGCGCACGCAAAAAAAGATCAGCTTATATTTGGTTGAGCTTGGCTTGACGGAAAGCCACTGAAACAATGAATGGTAAGTCCACTCTTTCCTTTGCGTCGAAAATCCCAGTCAGCAAGTGTAACCCAGTCAGTCACAAAGTCAAAATTCTATTTTCGTTTTATAGCCGATTCTAAAATATAGCAGATAATGATGAGACTTGTGTCGTGGCATTTTTTTCGAGTTCCTAAGAGTACAACCACTGAGGGTGCAGTCGTCACCGACATGTTTCTCGCCGTTTGCCATTGATGCATGTTTTTTTTTTATATTCGTTCTCAGACGTCATTTTAGTTTCATCTTATTTCTGGCATCTTCAAACTTCGTGAGGACACGGGTAGTAGTTTGAGAAGACGAGTCTTGTAGACTCGCATTATGCAAGTCTCCAAATATCGGGATAACTGTGTTCGAAAGATACCAGGGTAAGAAAGAATTTCTCCTGACCCCTATCTCTATTTTGTTGTCTTTTTTTGGTTTATCCTCTTACTGCCTAGGTTAAAAGTGTGGTCTGGGTACCAGCCTGCTCTACCGCAGTGGCCAGTTTTACCTTAGCAGCTCATTTGATAAATCCGACATTTTTGTGTAGTTCAACCTGTTTGCAACCCAAAAAATCGAGAAGTAGTCTTGTTCGCCATCCACTTTTTCAAGAAAGCACGCGCCAAAGTTAAACCATTCTTTTATTTAAAATCGCGTACATGCTGGTGCGTGATGTTTAGGAAGAAGTTTTAAGACGTGTTTTAGCAGCAAGTAACTTGCTGCTCTGAATTTTGCGAACTTAGGTCGTTTATAAATTTTGTTATTATTTGGCTTGAGTTCTTCCAGATACAGCGCACGCTTTCGTTGGCTAGTTCGTGGCCACATGACATCTAACAATGAAACTTTCCCCGCCGTAAGGTCTAACGGGTAAGATTTGCAAAAGCTGTGACGTCAGCAATGTTGCCCGCTATTAATCTCCATATGGACGTGTTTGAAGGAGGAATGATATTGTTAAATTATTTTGTCCCCCCTTTTTAATTTTTTGTTTAATTTTTTTATTTTATTTTTTGCGAAATGCAGAGATTGCGGAAGTCAGGTTAAAACTCGTAAAGCATATATATATATATATATAGATTTTTTCAAGAAGAAAATTTGGTGGAGAACGTAATTAGCTGCGAATGGGAAATTCATCCCAATACTGACTACATAGGAAAGAATGGTTTGTAAGTGTCAGGCTGCTAGCTCCCCCTACCCACCTCCCCACGGGCACACACGTTGCGTGCAATAACTTGATTCACTAACCTCAAGTTCACCTCAATTTGTAACCTATATCAAAATGACAACAGGACTGTTAATATTTTGGTCTAGACAACGTTTTAAAAAGAGAGAAATTAGGCTATTTACAATTACTGTGATACTGACCTCGTTCAGGTTATAAATTAAATTATGGTCAAAACAAACCCTTAGTCTCAGAGAAGCGCGCACGCAAAAAGAAAAAAAAAACATCTGCTTATTTGGTTAAGCTTCTCTTGACGGAAAGCAACCCAAACACTGAATGGTAGGTCTACTTATTCCTTCGTAAAATTTATACCGACTTTGCGTCGAAAATTCCAGTCAGCGAGTTGTAACCGAGTCAGTCACAAAAGTTAAAATTCTATTTTCTTTTTTTAGCCGATTGTATAAATATAGCAGTTAACAATAAGACTATTTTGTAAGCATGTGACTTCCTTGAGCTGACCTACCTAGGCGTTTAAGCTTAGCCTAACGTTCTTTAAACTTTACTCGGTTGTGTCGCGGCCATTTTCCCGAGTGCCCAAGAGTGAGGGTGCAGCCATCACCGACATGTTTCTCGTCGTTTGTCGTTAATGAATGTCTTTTTTATTTGTTCTCACCCGTGAAGAGTCACGTTTGTTACTCGATATCAGGAAACGAGAGATTACAGTTTTCTAACAAGTATCACAATATTCTCTAAGAGGAACAACGTTCTTTTTAAGGAATTAAACCGGGTTTTAAACATTTCAAAATCTCCTTACGTAAACAGACAGTTGCTCTGCGACATTAGGACTTTAAAGGAAGATCGGTTCGCTTCCTTTCAAAACACATCGCGTTCTTTGTTGGTTCAGTTGCTGTTGTTCACTAGTTGAGCAAACCACTCAGATTCTACACACTAGCACACCAGCATGTGCGCAATTAAGAATTCGAAACAACTGTTTCAACTTTGGTGCGTGCGTTCTTTATTCTTCTTCGCATAAGCATTTAACGATTCTTATTAGCATATAAGAATCGGGGTTTGTGAAAACACTCTAATTTAAGGACGGTGCCTCCTTTTGTTACTGCGCATGCGTTTTGCGCATCTCAGGATGTTCGGGTTTCTTAAGAAATTTGCCCCGTAATACAACGGTTTTTTGCACGGTTTATGACTATGCGGAAAAAGCAGATCTTAGCAAGGGCTATCAGAATGCAAAAAGAACATTGGGTGTAACCACGCATTTTCAGAGATAATTGAGCCTAAATTTGGAAAGAAATTGCCATACATTCTTTGTATTTTAACGCTTTTTTAGAATTATGGCTGCTAATTATCTTTGAAAAATGCGTGGTTACCCACATTTTTCTTTTTGGATTCCAATAACCCTTGCTAAGATCTACTTTTCCCCCATGGTCATAACATTTGCAAAAATACATCTCTATTAAGAGGCACCGTCCTTAACAAACTTGCATTTGCCAAGTGACGCCAGAGTCGAGGTAAGTGTGAATGAATCGCCATCAGCCCAAGTCTGCCGCCATCAAGAATTTGCAAACTTTAATTTTGCCGTATAAAAGCACATTAGAGGTAAAACTTTGTCAGTTGTTGCTTAATTGGACGTGAACGTGTTCCTCCATTCAATATCACGTTTTTTTAATATTGCTACGTTGTCACGAGTCTAAAGGAGTCTCGACAATTATAGTGTGGAGTAAAAAATGAATACAAAATGATAAATTTATGTACAACTAGAAAAAGACCTGCAATTAAGTAACACTTTAGCAAGTACAATTTAACCTCGCTCATCAAGTCACAGATGTGGGTTGAATGTCTACCAAAGCATTATTTCTTAGAAATAACGTATCTGACAATGTCCTTTGTTATTTGATAATTCCCCTTACCTTGGCTAAATAATGCTGCAATAAGTATATGAAGATGAATAGGACCATCTTCATGGCTTACTTATTAGAAACTGCAAGGCATGCTTTAATTACAAAGCGTGATTAAAAACTTTACGGTCATCTTAAAAATGTGGCATATAGACAACTATGATCAGTATCAAAAGTATCAGTCGAGACCAACTGTCTGCTTGCTGCGTTGTCAAAGGAAAAGTGATAAGAAGGTTAGTTTTACAGATCGGAAAACGTCAGCTCCCTATTTTTACGCATCAGTTTCTCGATGTTTGGATATCCTGATGAAACACTCGCCCTCGTTGTTGATATACTACGAGAACAATTTTTTTGCAGAACTAAACAACCTACAATGAAGCTACAAATTGATTTGCCAGATTCTTCAAAGGTCACCTTTCAAGGGCTGTTTTGCTTTGAAATTCAGTTATTACTCGCGATCAGGCACACAAGTGTAATTTACACCAAAAGAGCCAGTTTTCTTCATGTAAACAAAATAAGGCGTGAAAATTTTCCAAACTTTGTATTCAGTTGAATAATAAAAGGATTTATTATCCAGCCGAAGGCCCTGCTGACGCAATTCTCTAGAAAACGCATTGCAGGCATTGGTGTCAAAACGAATAACATTTTCTAGTAAGCTAAATGCATATGGTCTTAGAGCTGGAAGCGGGAGAATCAAGTTTGTCATGCAGTCTTGCAAGGAGAACAAACATAATCAGTGTACAATGGTTTCTGCAACTGTTACAAGGGAACCTTGTAGAAAAGCGCCCCGATTTTTTTAAGTTACTATCCTTTTCCATCCGGACCATCCGTGGCCGAAAGGCTCTTACTTACAGTTTCAGAATAGTTTTAATCAAAACTGCACCGTTTTGGAGGGTTTCCATTCATACAAACATTTATTCTCAATTTTAATTTATTACTTCAAATTGGTGTCAAAACCCGATCACTATGCAAGGTTTCAAGCTAGCTTTCACCCTTTTTCCATTCTATATGTGCTCTTTCTGATTGTAATGTCTGTTGGCTTATTGGGTAAATTTCAATTTTCCAGATGTTAACAATGGAGTCATCAACGACCGCCCTGTGGTATTCAGATTAGTACTCAGCTTCATTGCAAACGTTCGCTGATTAAAGCCTCTGACGTTTGCTTAACCCTCAGACGTACAAGGTGGGGGTGGATGTCAAACCCCATAAGGTTTTTTTTTTTTTTAATTTTTCCGGAAGGCGATACATCATCTGCACCTGCCATTTCCAGCAGCTATGCGCATATGCCTTAGACACATTTTGAAACAAGTTTGGTCAGAATCGTTTGCTATGGTCATGAAGGTATGACGTCATAAGTAGCAGGTGGTCAAGCCATTTTTGAAGAAAAATGCTTGTTTTACCCTTCTTAAGTCCAGAAAGCACAAAATGTCGATAAAAAGCAGCAAAGTCTTCAATTATGTCATATTATAAATTTCTAGCAATCAGATCTTTTCAATTTTTGCTCAATTTTTTATAATCTCTGACTTTGGGTAAAAACCAAGATGACGGCGCAACCCATTAAATATACCTGTTAAATAATTTACCTAAATATAAAAATACATACACCTAAAAAACCGGCTGAATCAGATTTTCAAAACCACATTTTTATAAGCATAACATTGCTTACCACACAGCTCCCGCTTGCAGGTTGCTTTAGACATTAGTGCTGGTTCCTGCATAAAGAGCTAGAACTTGGCTATAGGCAGCGTGTGTATAGATGGAAAAACCACAGAAAAGTTTATCGAAAAGTTGGTTGAAAACGTAACCTGCGATCAGGCTCTATTTTCGTTTCGCTCGGTGAAACATTCAGGCGGGACGGGCGAAACGAAAAATAGAGCCTGATACAATTCTTCTGCGGAACGTCTGCCGCCCACTTTTTTGATTG
>Ga0126336_10002358_pt1 | contig 10692 bp, 5 predicted proteins | sample SidCmetagenome_FD_92530 | JGI IMG/M metagenome (GOLD analysis project Ga0126336, IMG submission 92530) | Coral microbial communities from El Islote,Puerto Morelos, Mexico - Siderastrea C C metagenome | ecosystem: Host-associated > Invertebrates > Cnidaria > Coral | place: El Islote,Puerto...
CACTTTGAAGTAACCTGGGACTTTGCATTCGCAGTCAAATCCACCAAAGTAGTTCTGACACAAGCTATCATCACCGCATCTGTTGGATTTGCACTCATCTTCATCTAGGTATCAAACGACAGAGTTTTATTACGTATACTTAGTCCACTGTTAAGGAATTTTATGACGGTGATCAACATTTCTTTCTACCTCACATTGTTAACACAAAGGCAGTAAGATTTAACTGGGTTACCTGTGCACTCTGTATCATCACTTTCTCTGATCATCCCTCGTTTGCACACAGGAAGGGTTGGTGTTGCAGTGGTGCGAGGAGGTAACGAATGCTGTAAGATGTACTCCACCAAAGTGAACAGTCTCTCACTGCCAAGACTCTGTAGTCCTATTTCTCTGTAGTAGAGTATGTCATGCAGGGTGTAGTTCTTGAGTTTGGCCTGTTGCCTTGCGGTCCAGTTAAAAATAAAGGAAACATTCTGTATAGGGACGCTCACAGTTACATCAATGGCATCAAACACGCTCTCGTTTAGGAGTGCTGACAAATTCAGACCCTTGGATGAGGCTAGGCCTGATAAAGGAGAATTTATGAAGGCCGTTTTAGCGACGATGAAAGGTTTGATGGACTGACTCAGAATATCTTGATATTGTTTCAAATTCATGACTTGAATAGCTGCAGTCGAGCTTTGTAACAGAACTGACAAACGATTGCGATCTATCCCAAGAGTTAAAGCAGCCGTCAAATAGGCGTCCCTCACTATTGGTTGCACCATCACAGACCATTGTGATGGTAGTGTAAGGTTGAATTCGTAATGAGACACGTTTAGTTCATTCGGTAACTTATAGGGGTCAAAATCAACTAGCAGATTCAGTTGTGTGAGGGAATTCCATAGTATGTCCACAACATTACATCCATAGCATATCGTGGAAGAGTTAACGCCAAACAGATCGGCTGCATTACCTAACAGGATTGAGCGATAGTCATTCATCATTTGGGCGTACGAATTCCCGGGAAGACCTAACAGCCGCATTGTTATCTCCCTAAATGACTTCTGCAACTTCATGTTCTGTGTAGTTTCTGAGGTAAGCGTAGCAATATCAGTCAATGTCACTGCACCTAGCATGGGCCAATCAGGTAATGAGGCATTTACGGCCCATGCAATCTTTGGCCACGGGAGCAAAAACAGGTTTTCAAACATCGTTAACAGGCTGATGTCGTCCTTCACATCCAAGCTGAATTTAGCAGCCAATTTGGCGACGGAAATTGTCGCCGCCGCAGCTACCAATGCTATCTTTCTGCATGACATGTCGTTGTCGTGCCCCAGCAAAGTCACTATGATTTGATATGGCCTTTTGTTGAACAGATCCGACTTGGATGATCCACAGAAGTCTGGGATTTCCACAAAAGTGTAGTTGCGCAGAACATCAAATGCAATAGAACTGAAGTTGTACAGCAGCAACATTTCTGATTTTGTAACATTGATCCTGCCCTCAATAAAATTTAGAACGTTTATATCGTCCAAAGAGTCCTCTGTGATTCCAGCGGAAGTTATTATGTGAAGCAGCGATTCTGACTCTATGGCTGTTTTCCCTTTCAATACCCTGGAAACCACACTATCCCATTTGGATTCCAGCTGAGCAAGGTTTAAGCCCTTGAGGCTCACAGGCGTTTCTTCCAACATATTCGCGAAATTGGACATTGATACACCTAGCTGATGCTGACCACTTCGAATGACCTCATCCTTTACAAATGGTATCAACTCTGGCCACTCGGTTGGTGAAAGCTTGTAGATATCCCCAGGTTTCAAATCTAAAGACGCTTCCAACTTACTCACGGATACGTTAAATTTGCCAACGAGGTAAGAATTAATCATAAGCGAAAACACTTGCGTCGGAAGCAGCCCATCATACTGGGCCTTGGTTTTATCTCCAAACTGCATGAGCTCATTCTCATTCGTGTTGAACAACTCGTAAAGGGTGTCCAAAGTTGAGGCCCTGTTTTGCTCTATCTTGTAATCAAGATTAGCGTCGTTTTCTTGCTGTAGTTGAAGTGATTTTTCAAATATCTGCAGGAGCGTTCTCGACAAATATGGTTCTAAATTCAAATCAGCGGTAACCTCCTTATACGAGTCTTTACTAAGAACGTACAACACCGTCCAGTCCTCCATCTTCAGCCCAAAGACCCAAACGTTTCGTCGCCATGGGAGACCTGTCACCATCTCCACGAGCCTCACAAACGAAACGCTAGCGTTTCTGAATGGACTGAAATCTGTCTGTAACTGAGACATGTTCTTGTAGCGAGCTGCAATGTAAAATCTTGTTCTTCTGCACAAGGGTGGGATTTCTTTTGTCCCAGCCAATTCAGCTGTAATGTTGTATGGAGTCCCGTGCTTGATAGCGGAAGTATTGAGACCACAGTAAAGAGGGAGGTCGCTAATTCTCATCAATCCAAAGAAGAAAATTTCCTCTGAGTTGTACCCATACATGAGTTTGAGATTATCAGAACTATAACCACTGGCAGCTAACACCAAGGAGAGAACAGTTGAATTCAGATAATCTGCATCAGAGACAGAATTTTGGTTTAAATACTTGCTCATCGGGTAGGTCTCAAACGCTTTTTTCTTTTGCTTTGTACCCAGGATTTGATTCTTAATCAGCTGTTTTAACTGGGCAATGGATAGTTCAACAGATTCTAATCCTAAATATTGTAGCAAGTTTTCGGCTGTCATCTGCAGATCAGCAGCCGCCGACTTCACCACGCGATCAACAATGGCAGGAATCAGGCTTTTCCATCCTTGTCTTGGCAAGTTGAAGAGTTCATCCTCGGAAACTTGCACAAAGGCCATAATCTCGCTTAAATTCAACCCAAAGAACGTGACAGTTGCATTCAGAAAGCTCCTGAACAGCCACGGGGAAGAAGCGTCCTGAAATGAGGCCTTAGGTATTCCAGTCAAGTTGGCCACTTCCTTCAACGTCAAGTTGAATATCTCTTCCAGAAGACTCCTAACAAATGTGCGGTGGGCATTGGTCTTGTTTGTCAGTGAGCCATTTTCTCGCATTTTGAGAACAAGCTCCACCGCCTCATCTACAGAGTCATTCAGCAGTGTTTGCAGTGGAACGTCATAGAGCTGGTTAACCTGTGGCAATGTAACGGAATCTAAAAACTCCCAGTCTGACAGAGAAGCATTTACAGCTTGATAAACAGCACGCCAAGTAAGATTGGACACTGCTGTTAGAATTTCCAGGACAGTGTTATTCTGTCGGTTGATGACAGAGTCAAAAGACGCAATGGATTTTCCTTTAATGGCAATTAATACTGGACATGGCGGGGTTATATAAACTGATCCAACAACACTCCACGAGACTTCAGGCAGCGTAAAGCTCAAGATCGTGTCGGTTGAAATCCCACACATGCGAGAAATTTGGTAAAAGGTTGCTTGGTCAATCGTTTTGGACTGCGCGTTTGTAAGATTGTACATAATGCCGAACTGTTTGGATAAAAGCGTTAAATTTTGTTGCTGGTGTAATATCTTTGTCACCGTGACGTCATTGTAGAGCTCACCAGGGATAATACCAGAAGAGTTCATGAGATAAGAGGTACTGTTCGAGTCAAGAATTGCTTTCGTGAGAAGAAAAGGAAACACTAGACCTTCAAAACTGCTTAGGTTGGTGTTGAGAAGGTCTTGTATCCGCATACCAATGAGTTCCGCTAAGGAGTTCTCCGAGGGGAGCTTGAGGAGATTCGAGAATGCTAGGGAACTTTCTCGAATTATTGCACGAACAACTGCTGACCAGTTAGCTGGGTCGTAGGAGGTTGATAAGTTAGCGGCCGGGATGCCCAGAGTGGATGCCACATCATTTAAATTGATAAAAAATTTGTTGCTGACGAATTTTAACAATTCTTCTTGAAACACTTTTGGCGTTTTCGAAACAGCAAATAGAGGCTCAGAAAAAGAGCTGTTCACGGCATTAAAAGGGATAGTGTAAGACCAGTAGTAATCGAGATTAGTCAAGTCAGCAGCAGTGAACGATATGCTATTTATAAATGAGCTCTTTATTAGAATTTCGTCCATGATTGTAGAATATACATTTTCCAGAGACCATTGTTCTTCATCCCTCACATGTTCTGAAGTAACTTTGTAGTGTTTCTCTAAACTCCCAAGAGAAGTCGGAAATAATGGCTTTAAAGGCATGTAAAGGAAAGGCAATATGAATTGCCCCATGGCTGGAAAAGGAGAAACTAAGAGAGTAAATAGGAAAACTTCCCCTATCGTCTTCAGTGTAAATTTGCGTTGGGCCATTTCTGGAGACTCGTGAAGCTGAGTATAGAAAAGAAAGATTGAATGAAATATTAATTTATCGTAATCATTCAAACTACGTTCAAAGTAAAGAAATTGACAATTTATTTATGACTGCTGTAAAAGCAAAACTTTAACCAAAACAAGTAGCTCAATAATTCAACCAGGCAGCAAGTAGCCCTAAGGGCTACACAGTTAGGTCGTTTGGCCCCATTCCTGTCTCTGCCGCTCCCGCCTAAACTCTTTTAGCATTACTGAAGATGTTAAGCAGCCAACATTCTGTAGTTTACAGTCCACAATTCACCATCAACACTCAACAGTCCATAGTCAGTCCACAGACGACAGTCCCGCCCGAGATTACAATCTACAATCCCCATTTACAGTCTACAATCTAAATTTCAGTACAGTCTGAAGTTAGCAGTCAACAAGCTAAAGCCCAGTTCTCAATACACGGTGCCCAGTCCAGTCCACGTTTGTTTTTCAGTCCAAAGTCAGCAGCCTACAATTTCAGTCAGCAGTCTATTGTCCAGTCCACAATCTAAAATCTGCAAGCCCCAGTCCAGTTAATAATCAACAATCCATCATTCATAGTTCACAGTATTCGCTTTTTTCTGGTAGTGCAGTCCCAACTCTGATAACTTTCAATGGTGCCTATCTTAACTTCCACTTGCCTGCATAACAGGTGATTATTTAGCCGAGCGCGAACGTTTATTTAGCAAACGCGGATGTCTCGCGCTTCATGTTCGGCTGAATAAACTCCTTTGGCTAATCTTTCACAGTCCAAAGCAGCCTACATTCCACAGTGCACGATTCACGAAAGTCTATTCGCCAAGTTCTTATTTTTTCTTAAGCGCTAAACTTAAAGTAGCGAGAAGTGTTAAACAGGAATTTCAAAGAATCGGTTGGTGTCGAGAGGGTCTTGGTTCTGCATTCCTACCAGTTCCGAGTGGAGCTTGAAGAGACTCAAGAATGATATGCCGGGGAACTCTCTCGAATTATTGCGTGAACAACTGCTTCCCAGTTGGCTGGGTCTGGGTTTACTAAGTTAACTGCTGGAATGCGCAGAGTTAATGCCACGTTGTCTGCATTGAAAACAAATTTCCGGGTGAGAAATGTGAGTAGCTCTTGTTGGACTATTGCTGGCGTCCTCGTCGCAGCAGTGACTCAGAGAGCTATTCACCTCATCAAAAGAAACTGTGTAAGACCAAGAGTAATAAAGATCATCCAAATCGGCAGCTAAGGATGCCAAAAAAGCTATAACAAATTAAAGCCTGGCCAAGAATCGTTTGCCACTTCTGCAGAGTATGGACGCTTCAGAGACCGGTCCTGGACAGTTCTTGCATGCTGTGAAGTAACCTTTTGGTGTATAGGATCGATTCCAAGAACATTTGGAAACAACGCCTTTAAAGGCACGTAAAGGAAAAGTAACATATACTAACCCTTGACTGGAATAGGGTAAAATAACAGAAGAAAAAGACAAAATTTTCCTATCTTGTTTATTGTCAAGAGTTTAGCTTTTGGCCATTTTTGGGGACGCAATCAGCAACATTTCTCTTCTTAATCAAAGCTGAGTAGAAAAAAAGAAGGACATAATTTAATGTGCAGATCGTAAATATTTGTGCAAGACAATCAATTAGAATAGAAGTTTCAGATTTAACAAATACAAAAAAAGGCACAGATTTTTATGCTGATCAGATTATTAAATCGTTTAAACCGAGGGCGATTCGGTTAAACAGCAATTAACTTAATAAAGCAATATAAAAACATGGACCTGATGTTAAAAGAAGGAAACTGCGCTTACTCCAATTCACTACCCTGGTGTTGCTTTTCAAAATAGAATCGATATTACCGTGTACTCAAAAAAAGGCAAATAGAAGCGAATATTTTGCAGTTTTCGTTTCATGCACTCAAAGTTTGTGCACAGCTGGGACAGGACTTAGTGTCCATATTATGACAATTTCTGTCCTATCTACAGTCAGACAGTGTTTTGTATGAATTTTGTTGTCCCGTAAACCAAGTAAACTGTCGGTAATAGAGAGGTACCATGACGAGGGGGTTGCTTGTACTATGTTCTCACTTTCATTCGCTTTTATTCGCTTTTGCTTCGCTTTAATTTTTAGCACATTTAAATTCGTATCAGCAAATATTTCTTAAAACGAACGTGATTGATTATGAGCCAGTCCTTAAACATCGGGCAAAAAAAAAACAAACAAACAAGAAGCAAAAACAATAACAAAAGAGGTTGGGAGCAGCAATGTCCAAAAGCCAAATTTGTACGCCCTGAATCGAACCACTGATGGAGCCTACTAGACACAAATAGAAGCAAATACTCCCTTTCGTACAGTGCAGTGAATGCACTGGGAATGTATGTTTAACTCAGATCGCGCCCAATATATAATGTACACTCTAAATGCTAACCACTGAGTTTTAATTATTGTTACAGTAAATTAAAAAGAAAAAGAGCAAATTTCCCTTCACTGGCTATCACTTGTAAATAAAGGGTTTGAAAGCCACAGGAACCCACTCAAGGTAAACTTCATGCAGTTCAGTATTATTCTTGTGAACAAGGCGTGAAAAAAACAATTTGAATGAACCCAAAAGTGACGGGTTTTATTTATAGATTATGGTGCATAAATCATCGCAGTCTGCAGTTTTTTTTTGTAATATAAAATCCCAGACCAACATGATTTGATCGCTTCGGGATTTTCAGTACAAGTTTATCTTTCGGTGGGATGCGAAAGACTAGTAAAATTTCTGGTGTTTTTGAAACCGATTACTATTTACAATAAAGCAGACAGCGGAAGATCAATAATAACCGTATTAATAAACGCTCCTTCCGAAGAAAAGTGTTTAAATTACTTATCTTTATCTACTGAGTTTGTACTCAGAAGAACCAAAAAGCTACCAGGGTTGCCTTTGTCTATAAAAAGCCTCTTTCCTCTCAAGGAACTGAGCCAAAATGAAATAAATAACATTACTTGACTGAGTGATTCCCAAGCAAAATCTAGGAAGCAATTAAAGCACATCAAGACCTTCTCACTTACAATCACTACGGCACATTCACGATGCTGTAAATTATTTTTGTCATGCCTAGTTGGTTTAATTAAATTGAACTTGTTAGGATTTGTTTGCGTTTGGCTGCAAACGGCAGCTAATTATTTACAGCCAGCTACGGACTAGGAAAGGTTATTTAGTTGCAAGTAGGTCTTTGTTTATTTCCTTGCAAAACTTGCTTGTTGTCGTCTAGGCTCAATTTTCTAGCCATTTTGTGCGTCTGCGTCCTTCCGAGAACGATGGAAAGTTAACCGAGCTTAGTTGTCGATGTATTAAATGTAAGGATCTCCATTCCTCCTCATGACTATTGGGAAATGCATGAGAACTGTCACAACATGCAAATCCCTCCAATCCCTCGAATGTCTCAAGTCGATAATGTGTCTTAGTGAATTTCGTGTGTTCGCAGGAGTCGTAGGCCTTTCTTTTATAGTTCAAACATTGCCTTTTCTGTGAAATTTCGTATTCCGGATATATAAGGTGAACCTAACCGGCTCACACTTAATCATAACAACCGAAGGGTATTTTCTTCCCTTTAACTTTTCAACTAATTCGTCTGCATTACTTGGACAAAACGTTTATGTTCCAAAGAAAGAAAGGGGTCACAAATCTACTCCTCCCGTGGTGCCGCAGTCAGCGAATGATAATTTTGTTTCAGCTCTCGCTCCCGCAGTTCTTCAGTCCCGTAGTCGAAGAATAGCTGATAGTGTTAGTTAAACTAGGCGCTCCGCAGCCCTGCACTCCCGTAGTCGAAGAGTAGTTAAAATTAAGCTGGCAAAACGAGTGCTCCTGCAGTCCTGTAGTCCCGTTAATAATGACTGCAGGACTGCGGGAGCAGCTTTTGAAGGCGAATATTAACTGGCGGGTATTCTGAAATCTAGCGGAAAGAAACCTTGATCTTTCCCTAAAATATTTCATTCTGGAAAGTTCTGAGTCAACAACTGTTTTTCCTGTAGCTCTGTTAGTGTTCTCTCCTTTTGATAATTGGCTAACCTGTTCTTTCTTTTTAAGCTTTGTGCACGTGGTGTCAGCCAAATGTAAATCTCTTGGGCGTATCTTCGTTCCGAAAAGTTTCATTTCCTTGTCAGCATTACTGTCCCATGCATGTGGTTAATTATTTGTCCATTGGTACGTTTCAGGAAGCCCCCTGTTTACTTCCTTCCCTCTTTCCTTTTCCTATAATCGCATCCCGTCACCAGTTCTTGCTAAAACCTAGAGTACATATAGAGAACACAAGCACGCAAGAAGAAGTAGAAATGAATTTCCAGCTTACCTGTAGGCGTAACAAGTTTGTGTCCCTGCGACGGCCGGATAAGAGTTGAATCAGACCTTGTTCACACCAGCTGCGGACGCCCTACGCCTTTTTAGAAACGCTTCTAAAATTCATCTCTGCAAACGTAGCTGTTCCCTTTTGTATTCAACTCAATCGCCTACTGGACCGCGAATTTCACTCATTTTGCCTTGCGTGCAACTGAGAAGAGTCAAGTTTCATTGAAAATAAATTCGTATTTCCTCCTTTGCTATTGACGCAGTTTAGAATTCGAAGTCATGGTCCAGTAAATAACGACAACAATCGGAGACACAAAAGGATTTGCATGTATAATACGAAAACAAACTGTTTCACTTACAGCAACGAATGTCAGTTGTGTATTTTCGTGCAGAATAATAAGAATTTCCATATTGTTTTTAAACTAAGAATGCTAAAATCATTGAAACCTCTGGTTCATTTGGGGTGATTTATTTCCCTTTTAAGTACATACTGAATCCAGATCGGTCGTAATTTGGACTTTCGGCCAGATCCCCCCCCCCCTCCGGATTAACATTGATAGGTGCCATCCATATTTCAATATAATCGGTGAAGAACGATCGAGGATGGAAACAAGCTACAATTTTCCTTTGCGTAATATTGTGACGTACATCTTGTCTGGACATAGATGACAAAAAAAAAAATATATCAAACGGGCAGTAGTCGGTGCTTATCGTCGCCGTCGTTTCACGCCAGTTTTTTGCTTAAAGACGGTGCCTCCTAATACAGATATATTTTTGCAAAGGTTACGACTATGGGGAAAAAGTAGATCTTAGCAAGGGTTATTGGAATCCAAAAAGAAAAATGTGGGTAACCACGCATTTTTCAGGGATAAATAAACAACCATAATTCTAAATCAGCGTCAAAAAACAAAGAACGTATGACAATTTCTTTCCAAATTTAAGCTCAATTATCTTTGAAAAACGCGCGGTTATCCCCAATTTTCTTTTTGGATTCTGAAAGCCCTTGCTAAGATCTGCTTTTTCCACATAGTCAAAAACCGCGCAAAAACATTGTTGCATTTGTGGGCAAATTCCAACAGAAAGCTGAATATCCCGAGATGCACAGAACGTATATCCGCAGTAACAAAAGGAGGCACCGTCCTTAAGGACGGTTCCTCCTTTTGTTACTGCACAGACATTTTGCGCATCTCGAGATGGTCCGAGAGAATCGGGATTTTTTTTAAAGGTGTTTTGCGCAGTTTTAAAAGATGAGGGCCGAGTGTTGAGTTAGATCAGACTGCATCGTAGCTTCATTCTCTTCCCACTTCTTAATTAGGGCAAGCAGCCACAGAAAAAATGTTTCAACCACAACACCTATTTTATATAATGCGCAGCGACGCACGAGGCCCGAGTATGTACTCCCTCCCTCTCCCCAATCACTTTTCGTTTTTACTGTTGTTTTCATAATTTACACATTTCCGCTCGCACGTAGGACCTGAGGAAAATAGGCCGACTGAGCGCGTCTCGAGCTCTCTAGTGACCCACAGTCTGCAATCTGTCGCCTTACTAACTGATGCGCGATTGCAACAGTATCGAGAAGATGCGAAGCGGGAGGCACTTTCCTACCTTGTGCACTACGCATTTGACTGAGATCTTGACGCCTCTCTGTGAGGCAGCGACTACACCGTAAATCCAGCCACAATAGTGACCCGCACCGATTTTCACCAAGCTTGTGTCAAAATGTGTCTTCGGGATAGGCGCACAGCTACTGAAAACGGCAGGTCTGGATATTAATTCGTCTCGGAAAAGGTCAAGAAAAACCTAAGTGGGGGTGATTGCGCTGAATAACGTCTGCGCATGTGCAACACATCATGTCGCGCGCCGACTGGGTATAACAACAAACCCTATGAAAGTGGCGGCGTATTCAAAATTTTGCTAGTAGACCCCGGTTTTTCGTGAAAAAGAAGAGTTTAACAAAAAGCAGTAGCTTGAAAATTTTAAACTACCTTCTTCGTTAATGACCCATCATAAGTCTTTTTGTACACTGGGGTTTTAAGTTTGTACAAGGAGTGAAAATACGGAGCGAAAACGAGAAATTTATCGC
>Ga0126336_10002359_pt1 | contig 10690 bp, 4 predicted proteins | sample SidCmetagenome_FD_92530 | JGI IMG/M metagenome (GOLD analysis project Ga0126336, IMG submission 92530) | Coral microbial communities from El Islote,Puerto Morelos, Mexico - Siderastrea C C metagenome | ecosystem: Host-associated > Invertebrates > Cnidaria > Coral | place: El Islote,Puerto...
GAATTTTGGGGGGGGGGGGGGGGGGGGGGGTCTCCCCCTTTCCAAGTTAAAAGGTGGTTAAAACACCCTCCCCCCCCCCCCCCCCAAAAAAAAAAAAGAGAAAGAAAAAAAAGAAAGCGCTTGCTACGCAGGCTAACCCACCGAATTTTTGCTACGCAGGGTGAGTTGTATATAAGCCTAGGGCTTACGTGCATGACCGTGATTTTACAGTATTCTATCCACTGTTTTGCAGAGTTTACAAAGAAAAGATGACCCACACGAAGACCGTTCAACGGACAGCGTGTTCATTAACACCACACACGTGGTACAGTCTGTGATTGGCTTGAACAATGGCCTTCCGTTTGCTCGCTCTGAAGACTACCCAGCGTTTGTCAAGGTGGGAAGAAAGTTTTTATATAACAGGTCACAGAGAATTGTCACCAGAACTTTCTACTTCTTATACCTACTCTGTTAACCCTTTAAGCGCCAATAATGATCAGCATCAAATTTCTCCTCATCATATCAGTGCATTATAACACTTAAAGGTCATGAGTATCAAGGAAGTGATCACCACAGATGAACTATCTTGATGTTTAAACAAATTCTCCCAACTACTACTCAATGAAATGTATGGAGACCAGTAAGGAGAATTTGAATGACGATGCCAGTGCTTTAAGGGTTAATGCATCTACCCCGTCATTACAGACACTTCTTTGACCCAAAGAAAAAGCTCTTGGAGTGGTTATCTTGTGAAAAGTGATGTATGAAATGAATCGTAAATATGAACTTCGGGAAAAAGAATACACCCTGGAAAACATTTAGGCTTCAACGGGATTCCGGAACGTAGGGCCTTTGTGATGCCGGTTCAAGTCTTTTCCAGTGAGTTGTGAAGCCATTCAAGGAAGCTTGGTCTAGTTTGTTACTTTATACCCCATATATGTATGTGTAAACTGTGGGAGAAAGAATTAAAGAGGAAGAGATCTTCACAGTCATGCGGCAACTTCTGAAACCTCGTTAATCCGGCCGACTTCTTCACTTTTACGGTCACTTTTGACTGGAAGGAAAAAAATCGTGCATTGATGTTTGACGAACTAGCCACTAAATACCACTCTAATATTGTCATATCTTGTTTTGTGTAGAAAATTGGTCTTTCTTTGAGAGATTTATTGGCGCATGTTGATGACGAAATTCACCGATTGGATCCTTCATCACACAAGGAGGTAACTTTGTCTTATTTGTTTATTCCAAACCTCACTCTATGTGTTGTATCCTGCATTCTTGTTGCGTTTGGGCTTCCTTATCTATCCACTGGTCTTGAAACTTTGTGAAACTGAGTGAAACTCTGCGAAAGTGAATAGAGCATAGTTTTCATCGATCATTCACCCCATTTCTTGTGTATTTGTCGTGTCTGTACTTGATCTGTTCCATACTTAAGTTTTAAACTACTTAAAATGGTCGTGTGGGTACGTGGGATTCGTTTGGCCGTGTTTCTCATTTTTAGGCCAAATATTTGCATTATTACTTGTTATATGGTTAGAACATACTGTGGAATCCGACCACTTTGTTATTACGGTCACTTTTTGGATTCAAACAAAAGTCCATACCGTCATTTTGTTATCTGAAATTGCGTGAAACTCACCTCCCCATTAACGTGACCTGTTGCGACAATTGTTTCGGTCCAAACAAAAGCTTGTGAAGTGTTTTATTATGTGTAAGCTGTATTAACCAGAGCACCACTTTAGTACGACTAACTTTTTAAGGCCGTGGGATGTCTCATTTACGGGTTTGTAGTAACACACGTATGCCTTACCGTACCAATTTTGTACCCATTCGCTGATTGATTAACTAACGGGCTGTCTAACTGATTGATTCATTGATCGACTGACTAACTGATCGATTGATTGACTGAGTGACTGCCTGACTGACTGACTGACTGACTGACTGATTGACTGACTGAGTAATTGATTGATTGATTTATTGACTGATTGACTGCCTGACTGACCGATTGACTGATTGGCAGCTTAACTGGTGGACAGACAGAGTGATTGATTGATTGACTGCCTGCCTGATTGACTGACTTGTTGATTGATTGAGTGATTGATTGAATTATTGTCCCAGGTGGAAATGGCACACAAGGTGCTGTCATCAGACATGGCTGAACTGATTAACGCCATGAAAATGGCACAGAAATACAGCACTACCACCCTGGACCAGGAATATCGCAAAGGAATGCTCTCTGCTGCACATGTACTGGCTGTGGACGCTAAACACTTGTTTGATGTGGTGGACGCTGCAAGAAAACAATCCGCCAAGTTATCTTCAAGTGTTTAGAGAATTGTGACTTCAAAACTTTCATTGAAACCAGGCTCAACCATGTGTCAGGCAATGCGGTTCTAAAATTTGAGTCACTGGATAATATCCCACAATTTGGCAATTTTAGGAAAATTGTTCGAGCAGTACTTTTTTTGTGGTGGTGTTTTTTTATGTGGGCAAATTTTGCAGAGTGAAGTTTATAATTTAGGCGTTCATAACTTGGATATTTCTGAAATATTTCAAAAGATACTGAAGAGCAAGACACTACGCGGTAAGGAACTACTCAATACCTTAGGACTTAAGGATTTTATCCGCAGACTCAGTTTGGAATCATGATACGCGACTCAGAGGTTGAAGAGCTGAGGGCGGAAAGTCTATAGAATGTGGCGTGGAAGCTGCAAGTCTCGTGAAAAATATATCAAGAACTTTGAATTTATTTGTTGAACGGATTTTCAAGACAAATACACCCGTTTGGCGAATAGAATTTATTATTGTAGCTGTACAGGCCAACATTAGTGAGACCTTGGTAACAAGTTGGATGTACTGCTGTGGACGTTTAAGTGACTCTTACATGACAAAAAGAACCAAGTACCAGTTGTGTGATTGGTAAACGACACCGTGCGAACGTGATTTCCAGTCATCGTCACTGATTGTATAAATATTGCATTTGTATGGGTTTGGTTGTGGCTAAAGATTATCTTATGGCTACTCAGTGACGCTGATGTAGACAGATTCAAGCGAAGATATCGATATGCAGACCCATTGCAGTAAAAATGTGACGTCGGACATAGGTTGAATTTTAGGGAATGTTTTAATTTTTTTTATTTTAGACTTTGAAAGTTGTTTACTGTGGGATGGTTCTTGAGCTGTTCAGTTTGGTAGTTCATATTTTTAAGCGTACGGATTCCTTTTTTTCGACGAAATTTGCGTTCTTACGTCAAATCGTTGGGCACTCTCTTTGGGACAGAATGTGTATTTTACAGAGAGTTCTTTGAAGTTCTCTTCAAGTTATGAATGACAAACTGAGCGACTACGTGTCAGAGGGATTGCATCTTTGTTACGTAGCAAGATTTATATTATTACCTTTTGCTCGGACATTTTTCCTTTTAGCATCGTTAATGTTCCATCGGTCGATATTGTTAGGATTATTGTGGAAAACTAAAACATGCTGTTGCGCATGTGTTATTTTCCTTTGTTTTTCTGTTAACGGTTTAAGGCTCGCGAAAGTGATGTTTTCAAAATAACGGTCGGATTCACTCAAAAGTGAAAACATCGTTATCGCGAGCCTTAATCGCCAAAGTAAACGCAGAATAACGTGGCAGCAATGTGTGTTCTTATTGTTTCTTATTTCATTTTCATCGATTTAAAAGCCCTAAATTCTGCTTTTAGCCTTGTTAGTCCGATTAACCGACACAGTCATTATAAATGCACAGCACACTACACAAACAGATGATTTTAATTTTGCTTGTACCGCTCACTATGGGTGACGAGGCTGAGTAAGGGCTCAATATTTGTCACCTGAATGTCTGCTCTTACTGAGCATTTCACACACAGACTCAGAAGTTAGAACCACTATGCATATAAGTGAAAGGGTCTCTCGGGTTTCATGGTACGTACTCAGTCAGTGAGTACCTACGTGAAACGTGTTGGGATTTTCTCTCTTAAAGTGGAGCTTCTTGCGTTGTATCCAAAAGCATTTTAGTTCTCGAAAGTGATGCAATTTTACGCAAGCGCTTAGGATAGTCCTTACTTTGGGAAACATTTTACATGAAAATTTTGTAATTTTTGATCAGCAATATTAATATTAATAATAGGTAACAATGGGTATGCAATTTGTAAGGATATAAAGTTAAAAGCTATTTTTGAAACCGTAATGTACAAGCTTTGCAAGTTGTGGATAGTAATTTGATGTAAATAAGAATGAAATGTTCTTTAGTTCAGCCATATGTACATTCAAGCGCTGTGCTGACTGATTTTATGGAAAGAAATCAGCATTAGAATTGAGTATAATTTGTGAGTGGTTGATCAGTCTTCGAGATGCGCGAATACGCGTGAATACGCCCGAAAGACGTGCGAGGTTCTCGTGTAAATGAACTACGAAGGCAACTGCAACGAAAACTCAAAGGTTTATTAAACAGGTGCCTTCACAAGGCAAACTGAAGTCAACAAGCTTGTGTTTGCAAATAGGCTTGTGTGATCGTCCAATAAATGTTGGCAAACTTGCTAACACAAACAGTTCGCCGAGTGAAGCCGCTTTGGGGGATCTATATTTCGTGTCTTGAGACACGAAATTTGTACACGTGCTTTTTAAAGGGGTCATGTCACGAGGATTTTGCTATTTTGGGCCAATTCTGTGCTCAGTTCATTAGTTAGTGCCTTTAGTCATACACAAAATACTCCTCTAAAACTATGAGGGAGATATCAAATGAATTTTTTCAAGGAGAGCTAACCATAATATTTTTGGTGATTTTTGAAGATATAGTTTGAAAACTTGAAAAAATCAGTTGGCCCAATTTTTTCAAGTTTCAATCCATTTCCATCCTTGCCATCGGTAGCAACTGACGACAGGAAACAGTTTCATTGTCGTAAGATAGTCTTTAGTAACAAAGCTAGCCCATTATTTTTGGAATTCAGTTGATACGAAGACACTTTTGAGCTTTTTAAAAAGATACTAAAATAGCGTGACATAGTCCCTTTAAAGACGTCGTTCACAGTATTTCTACCCTGGTTTCCCAAATTCCCTCATGAGGATTTCCAGCATTCTTACGTTCGTAACTTGCAAATGCCAAGTAAGTTGGTTTCCTTATCAACGATTTTTGGGTTTCATATAGTTCAAAGAGCACTCGATGTGATTAAAATTTAATTGGCTTAATTCGTAAACCCTGTTGTAGGATATTATTAGAAATGTCCTTTTCGTTGGATTATTTTGAATATTTTGTCTTACTTTATAGTTAGGCGGCCAAAGTAAGAATAAACTGCGAAGAAACGATGTTCTCTCTTTGATTAGAAATTAAAGCGGAGCGGAGCTCGGCTTGAAATGTATATGTATCTATGCGTGTCGAATTTGATGGTTAGCGCTGTTTTTCGCTTCCCTCCGTGTTCCATGCGCGTGGTCTCGTCTCGCGCTTCCTAATTTCTCCCTCCCTTCCCTTTTAGCGGCTGCACGCAGGCTCCCCGTCTCTCTCTTTCTTTTGAAACCTGGCAAGCAAACGCGTTGCGAAAATCTGGCCAAGTATGTAAAACAGTGGTATCCTTGGGAGCTCCGCTGTTTGGGATCTGTTAGGCTAGCCTATTTATATAACGAGCGTTCAAGCACACAACGAATTAAATTCTGAGAGTGAATATATGAAATTATATATGTAAACTGCTGACGAAATAAAGCAATGATGACCCTCCTCCTAGTTTGAGGATATCAAGTTTTAAAAGCAGTTGATAAAAGAAGAACTTGAAAAAATTCAGGCTTGAACAGGATTCAAACCCATGACCTCTGCGCTCTAACCAACTGAGCTATCTGAAGCCAAGTGGGAGCAGGTCATTTGAGAATTCGCAGTGATCCGTAGGTGATGAAACAAATTAATGACGGTGAACATATGAAATAATCAAAGCAGTTGATAAAAGAACAACCCGAGAAAATTCAGGCTTGAACGGGATTCAAACCCTTGTTGGTGGTGGGTTCGAATCCCGTTTAGGCCTGAATTTTTCCAGCTTGTTCCTTTATCAGCTGCTTAAGTCGATATCCTTAACTGCGAGGGTCATCAACATTTCTTTGAGATAAATTCTCTTGTTCCAATCTTTGTGCAATGATATCTCAAAGAAAAGAGGAATTTTCCAGGATTTTTCGTTGCACTAGAAAGAGCGTAAGAGCTGGAGTATTTTGTACAAGTCTCAAAGTTGGAGATGCAATTGCCTATAAATAAAACAAGACAAACTTGTTACAGCCAAATTGATGTACCCTCGAAAAAGGTTTGTGAAAAGGGGGAGATTTTAATTTCCAGGATTTCATAGTGGGCATTTGAAAAGAGCCTGTAACTTTGAATATTTCATGAAGGCATCAAAGTTAAAGCTTTTGTAGAAACGAAGAAAAAGGGCTATGCCGATAGAGTGATTCTACTTAACCCGTGAAATAGGTACTAAACTATTAGGCACGATATTACACCCTAATTCCATTGTTTTTTGTTGTTTAGTTTCGACTATTAGACACCCTAGGTAAACATGATTTCCCCAGTATAATTTTTTACTGTTACTTAGCTCTTTCATACGCAATATTGTTCTTTATGAAACAAATAATAAGATGAAGAAACCATTTCTGACGGATACCCTACCGAATCTTTCCCAGTTACATTTCCTGAGATGTAAAAATTTTCGATACACAAAATAAAACCTGCTATAAACCTTAGGTTCCGTTAAAATTTGGTACTTGCAGCATTGTTCGAGAAGAAGCCATCGCTGATGTTTTCACAAGGATGAAGCATACAAATTAGGTCAATTAGCTGGTCACGCAAGCTCACGCCCCGCACGTGCAGTGTCAGACACTCGGCTTCTCACTGGTAGGTTTACATAGGGAAACCGAACGACCATTCATACCACATAGGGTTTTGCTTGGGGCCTTTTCTATTGTTCTCAATCAATTTGTCATGAAAATTTATCTGGGTAAATTTTCCCGTGGTAAAATCGGTTACACGGAAAAATATAACTTTACCCACACTGTAAATTCAGAAGTTCTGTTTTAGCCCCAAAATGGGGCCGTTTCGGTGAGTAAAATACAGGACCATTTTGGGGGCTAACTTGGCTCTCTCGATTAAGGCCATAATAGCCCTATTTACACGGGGCTAGGTCGGCACCAAAGGGTAAAATTGGGTCCTGCCGTGGGCTGTTTCGGTTTCTAGTGGGGGTTGTTTTGACCCAGCTATGACTGAAACTGCTCTACAGTGGGCCGCATCAGTTTCAGGGGCCTCAGGGCTAATTTGGCATTTTGGGGCCGAAACAGATCTTTTGAATTTACAGTGCAGGGAAACCTCCTATTTACCTAGGTAAAGTTGACTAGTGTAACCACGTCTATGGTTTCAAGGGTTAAGCAAAACCACTCTATTCAAATAATTGAAATTTGTTTATGAGCCAGATTAAGCTACTCTAGAAAACGTCAATGGAGGCTATATTCGAACTCATTAACCTGTTTCTACTGCATGATATTTATGCGTCAAAATATTCTACAAGGTAATTTTTCAGGATTTTTGACTCCTGTCAGAGACGTGAAAACTGTCGCTTATGAACATTTTGACAATACTTGATATTTACGTTTTTACCATGTAAAGGTGCAGAAAATACTTTACCAAGTCGTTAAAAGAGGAACAGTTTTATTAGTAATCGTGTCTGGTCTCTGCATGACGTAAAATAATGAAACAAATGGGTGCAATCTACTATTTAAAACTGGTTAACTAAGAAATATTGTTGCGGAAACATTGTTTCCTCTCAGTTGTTTCTCTCCGGCTTTGAAAGTGGGAAAGAAAAGTTTATTTAGAATCGTACTTCGTGCCTGGGAAGCAAAAGACTTCTTCTGTTGTATTTGCCTATTCCGGGGCGTATGTTTTCGCAAAATTTTCCTGAACTGATTTACTAAACCGGGCCTTAATGTAGTATAATTTGAAATTTATGACATAAACAGGACTTAGTTATCGATTCCTTTCCGTTTCCAGTGCATAACTAACTCTCAATCGGAAAACTGATTTGGCTTTCTTTAACCGCGCAAAAAAGCGGTCTTTCATTGAGTTTCGTAGGTAACTATGTAGTTAAGAGAGGATGAACTAAGAGAGTGAATCCCGGTGCCCCATGATAATTGTTTGAAATTTATTATTAGTTCGCATCCATGCTGCGAAGCTTAATTTATCTGTTGTTTCTATGTCAACAATCTAAAATTACATGACGTCATGCTAACTAGCCAATGAGGTTTCGTCCTTAAAATAACCACGCAATGCGACACAGAACCGAAAAATAGATTTCAAATAATTTTTATTGGAAGAAGCCCATGTATGGGGGATTCGCTCTCTTCCCCTGCTCTCTTCTTTCATCCTTTCTTGATGTAGTACAAGCCCTGTAGCCGGTGTTGGTTGTGATTTTTTTATGGGACAGTTTCTTTTTTACAACGGACATTTTAAAACCCTCTGATAAAACGTGGAATCTACAAAAGGCGAATTAACCGCAAGCACGCCAGCTAGTATCGGTTTTAAATAAAAACAGCCAAAGAAACTTTCAAGGAATTTTCAACAATTTGGTCATCACAATTTTCAGTCAAGTTTGGAATAAATCAGGAAGAACAAATTTTAGTAAACTTCGGTGGTCTAAGTGGTTATGCTAGGCAATCTTCGAGGTAAGTCTTCGGACTTCCTCTGCTTGACTAATAATATTCTATAATCAGATCACGTGAAAGCTGCTTCTTTGACAACCAGTCACAGCACATGACTTAGCATTTTTGGTATGTTGTCAAACAAACAAAACACCAAGGTGAGAAGGTCAGAGGCCAATATGAACAAACCGACAAACCCTTTTTTTCTGCTCTGTAAAGAAAATGCAAATGTTGTCGGACAAAAATTTTAGTAAAACACATGCAAGAATAAAATTGTCTTTTAAACTGGACTATCCTATTATCATTAAGACCTAAAAAGACTAAGTAAGAATACCTTGGCTTCAGAGTCCCGCTAAGGCACGTTCCCAGGGACTCTCCTCTTCTCATCCCCTAGAGCGAGAGAGAGAACGGAAGAGGAGAGACCCTGGGAACGAGGCTGACACCCATTAGGTAAACTCAACCACTCGTCGTCACAGCCTTGCCGCTTTGAATCCCATTATTTCTCACAGAAAAAAATTGCAAACGTACTCTCTGTAAATTCTTTTTGTAAGATTTATCGTCAATAAACTTGTTTAGTGAGAATAGGGATGAAAGAAACAAGAGGACACGAATACACATTCTTCATGCTTTGAAATTGATTTCTTAAGTTCCGTTAACATGTTCGTCTGTATAATGCGTCTCGTGTTAATCTCGATGATTTGTCTCAATGGAAAAAATTCATCTAAAGATTACTGGCCGTGTTTATCTCGATGAATAATGCATCTGAGAAGAATAATGCGTCTGAGACGCAACTTTGTCTTGCAAGATAGATACGGCGAGCAAAAAGCTATGATTACTTCCAGCGAAAATGTTTATTATATTAGTCTTCTTTGTGTGATGGGGCCTTCAGCCGTTCACAAAAAGAAGTGAAATCTTTTTTTTTCTCCCACCAGAGGGCACCACTCATAAGCAGACATTCATTCCGTTAAGGAGAGGATACCAACATACAGATGAGTCGTATTTTAAGTATTAATAAAACGTACGACCGCTAAGAGGACACACTACTTTCTAAAAACTGCAGTATCAGATTAAAATTAAACATAAATGTACAGTCAAATTTTTTTAAGAAATGCGTTTAGATTTCCTGATTACAATTTCCTGAAAATAAATCACTAGATGCTGCTCATATCTTTAATGACTTGATAACATTCATTTTCATAAGAGTCGCATCAGTTACGTCCTGCAGGCTGAATCCCTGATTGTCGGCTCCTTTAGCTTGGGCAGCCTGTTCCATCAGTTTGGTTCGTCTGCGTTCTCGGTTATTCATCCCCCTTTTCCTCCATCTTGCCTTCTTTGGCTCTCTTTCTCCTTTGCTATCCAAGTACTTCTCCACAATGGTTGCCCAGTCGACCACCGAGTAGATAAGACTCCATTCTTGGTAGAAACCTTCGCCGATGGCGTCGTCTCTTTTGACAGTCTTACGCCGGCGCTGCGACCCAACGGAGCCATTTTTATCACTCGCCTCAATGGCTATCCCCGAATTACGGCACCGGCATCGTGTTTTGTACATCACCTTAATTATGTGGATTAGCTTGGTGAAAAGATTGATGGGTGTTGGGTTAGACGTCTCGCGTTCCATGTTTCGAATCAGCTTGGCTCGCCCAAACTTCCATTCCACGTCTGATTGCTCTTGAAGCCTCTGGTATGTGTCACTCATCATGGCGATGAGAAGATTGACGAGGACAATGATGATGAGTACATTGTACAGGCCGAATACTACTTTTGTCATGCCTCTGATGTGTGAAGGTCTGTCAGTGGAAAACTCTCTTTGATTCGCCAAACCGAACAGGCCAAAAAAGAGAAGCTCCACAACTGTCATAAAATCTGGGGATGTGCTCACTGTTTCGTATGACTCGGCATCCACGTCCAAGGGCTTACCAAAAGAAATGAACAAATGAATAATTAAATCAGTGAAGGATAGAAAGGATGGGAGGAAGGAAGTGAGAAGAGAGAGAAAGAGAGAGAGAGAGAGAGAGAGAGCGAGAGAGAGAGAGAGAGAGAGAGAGAGAGAGAGAGAGA
>Ga0126336_10002360_pt1 | contig 10687 bp, 4 predicted proteins | sample SidCmetagenome_FD_92530 | JGI IMG/M metagenome (GOLD analysis project Ga0126336, IMG submission 92530) | Coral microbial communities from El Islote,Puerto Morelos, Mexico - Siderastrea C C metagenome | ecosystem: Host-associated > Invertebrates > Cnidaria > Coral | place: El Islote,Puerto...
ACAAAAGATATGCAGAAGAAAAATACGTGGAAAGACGTAAACGGTCCTGAATGCAATCAGTAGAGGAAATGGGGAGCTAAAACACACTTACCTGACAAAGAAGGCGGAAAAAGGTATAAAATTTTAGCTCCGAAACTCAACAAATTGCTCGAGGCTAGATCGCTAGAAGCACATGGCATACAGGTCTAGAGGGTATACCCATTAACCAATTCAAGGATACCCCTAGAGTATTGTCCTTCCCTCACGTGTTCAAAATTGAAGTTAGTCAATGACAGCAAGGGATATCATAAAATTCTTATTGTCAGCCCAATAATGCCTTTACTTTTTATTTACTCTTCATGTTTTATCAGATACACCAAATACATTGATACAATATTTGCATCGCGTTACTTTGTTTCTTACAACAGCTACATAGCTACGTGCAAGACGTACTTGATCTGTTCACATGCACACATTCTCAGGATTTTCTCATACTTAAATTGTCGAACGCACAGGTGAAATAAAAAGCCCCCTGCCATAGACAGAGCTTAGAGAATATTAATAAATGTAAGTCAACTGAATATTTGGGAATTTAATTATGAAAACAAGTCATAAAACACTAGGCTTTATCACACTAGACAAAACATGACATACTGAACTCCCTTTTCACTCCATATTCTTGATCGCTACTACTGATAACAGTAATGCACCAAGCTTACGGAAAATATCATCAGAACTATCAGCAACTGTTTCTATGAAGTATTTTAGTTTGTTATTTTCAAAAATAGCAAATGATAATACTTGTGTCCTCACATTGTCAATGAATTAAGTTGCACCTGTAGCTTTTAAGGAGGCTCGCAACAGTTTTTTGGACTTTGGACAGTATCTTTTGAAATCAAAATTTCGCACAGAAGATAAACTTAGATTTCCTTGATACCACACCACCTTTTCAACATATGACCAAATGGTATTTTCTCATTGGTTTCCTAGCAACAGCTGTCACCATAGCAACGGTAATGGACAACCCCTCATTTTAGATAATGTCGAATATCTCGAAAACTAGTCAGACACGTTATGACGAAACTTGAACTATTTAAACTACTCAACCTACACAACTTGTATGCCAAATTAGGGAAAAATCTGTAAGAGCGTTTTCAACTAAATCAAATTAAAGATGATTCAGCTAAATCACTACCTTTTTATATCTGTCCATTTTAGAAACATGAGAGAAGATTAAAAGTAGCAACTGGAGAGGAGAAAAAGGAGCCAGTGTACGAGGCGCTGCACATAAGCCTGGTGTCCTCAGATAAATGAGACGCAGAGGAGGATGCCCTAAAAACCAGACCCTTAACCTGAAGGACAGAAGAAGTGACAGACTTCTTCAACTGCCTTGATTAAAGATGGAAGGCAGGCTTGTCATCTCAGCAAGAGCGGCAGTTTGTAAAGCGCTGCTTGGATTGCCAAGTGAAAGAACCACACATAAGAGTCCCACAGTAATTGCTTGGGGCTGTACGTGCCGTGTAGGTGCCGACCAGAAAACACGAGTTTTCCGTCGTTTGTGGTAGAAGAAAACTAGCGGATAGTGGAATGAATACCGGAATTCACCGACCCGAAAACATTTCCGGCTGGTGAACAACGGAAAATGCTAGTAAATGCCGCGTTTTATGTAAATTCGCCGTGCGTTTTCTGAACCGGACAACGCCACCTTTTTTGCCGCGGTGGTGAGCTTGACTGCTTTTGTGCTGCCAGGGGAAGGGGTATGAGGCGAGCGATGCACAATGGCTGGGTATCACCAATTTCATGACAAAAACAAAACAAAAATCGCACACAAATAACCGATCAATTATAACTGCAAAGAAGGCTATGATGGTAATTAAAGATCCAAACTGACTGCATTGGCTAGGAAACAGCAGGATTTCAAATCACTGCGGAAAAATCCTTATATTTGATGGAAAAGATTTTGACTCAGTTACCTAATATTACAAAAGAATTCCACAAAAATAGACATCGGAAATCACTTAAAACTAAAGTATTGTTTTACCAAACCCATAAATTGATTGCGTCTGTTTTGAAAACAGTAACATATGCTTTCAAATGTTTTGAGAATTCTAAACCCAAGGGTCAAAAACGTAGTTAAAATACTGTTTGCTAAGGCCATAACCATTTATGATAAATCGATTATTCACTAAACCCTTTCTGTCCCTAAAACAGCCAACATCGACAGACGAAAAAAGTCAATTTCTCTTTCACAGAACATTTAGTATTTATAGCAACATATGTACAAGAATATTGTGCACCACCCTTTTTATTCGCACTGCGTTTTTCCCTTTTATTGAATTTTGTTAAATACCTACAACATCAGCAAAAGCAGCATCAACAACAAGAAAAAAAACACCTCGACATTCCGATCAGACTGCCTTTTAAAATGTTTAAAGGTTCTGATTTCTACATGTCATTTTTTTCTTTTCTGCGATATTGATGCCATTATCGAAAAATTGTAGAGAAATTATACAGGCAGGCAGGCACTCAAAAATCACAGGAAATATTCTAAATAGATTTAAAAGACGTAGTGAATCAATAACTGACCCGAGAACCACTTGAATTCCTTCAAGTCCTGTATATCACCATATGCTTATTATTTCTTTTCCCATGATTTTTTTATTTATTCATTTTTTAAATTTATTATTCATTTTTTTAATGGATTAAATCACACAAAGGACTGCTTTCGATGGAGTTAAGGCATTTACAAGTAATTGGAAAGGTGGTAAAAATATCTATCTATCATTCACATTTTGAGTTGATATTAATTTTTTTTAGCAAGTTATGCTTAAATGTTGAACCGGCGCTTGAAATGGAAATTCTGCTAAAATTAGTGTTTTTGAGTTTGTTGTGTTGGTAAAATTAGTTTCTAAGACCAATAACATAACATGATTTGGCAATATCGCAACTTTGTGGGAAACTTGTCAGAAAATGCACACCCCGGCATATTTATCCAAACATATAAAAGCACCAGTTTGTGTTGATATCGAAGCAGAAGCAAAGAAGACGTTAAAATGAAGACATTGATCCTTTTACCTCTGTTTGGCTTTGTACTGACCGTGGGCTTGGCTCTTCCATTGCGTGAAGATAAAGGTGAAGTAAACAATCCTGAACTGAAGAAAATTTCAAGCGACTTTCCAGCAGAAGACATAAAAAAGTAAGAGACAATTTTGGCTTAAAACTAATTGACAATAACAATGCAGAAGTTAGGACTTCTTGTAATTTTCAGTAGTTCTTCATGTAATGCTATTAGTTGTTGAGAAAGATCTGTATTAGCTCTCTCCTTATGGGCTGCACAGTCAACTTTTTAGTCAAATACTTTTAATTCCTCTTAAGCTATGTGCTGATAGAAATCAGTTGTAACGCCCTGTAATGAGAATTATCTTCTCTCGCAAGAAATGAAAAGCAGAGATGTTGATTTTTGCATATTTCGACAGTGACGCTGACTTCCAAGATGAAGATGAGGACTCGGATGAGGACGAACTAGCTGAAGATGAAGAAAATGAAAATGGAAACGACGAGGATCAAGATAACAATGAAGAAGATGAAGATAAAAACGCTGATGATGAAGACGAAGAAGATGATGCAGGGGAAGATGAGGATGATTTAGACGAGAATGAGAATGCTTTGTCCAGTCCAGTGGAGAAGTCAGCAGATCCGATTCGCCGTCATTTTCAACCACATCACTTAATCCGGAAAAAAATTCATCGTTTCCGTGGAGCGTGGAGAACGGCGTCGGGACGCCGTGGGGGTCGCCGTGGACGCCGTGATCGTCGAGGACGTAGACGCGGTTAGGCTGTACAAATGCTCCCCATTTAAGGCCGCGGGTGAGAAACTAGGTCATCAGTATTCGTTTATTTAAAGCGTATGCACGAAGTGCGACGAATCTTAGCGACATTGCGCGAAATATTCATGAATTGGTTCTTCAGGAAAACTTTCAGTTACTGAATCAATAATTGCACGTGCTTTAAATTGTGTACCACGGATAAAATACTCCCGAGGTCCGGCTTTTTTCCCTCAACGTCAGTAGAAACTTTTTAGAAGTTTTCCATCTAAACAAAACAGAAAGTAAAATAATACGCTTATATTCTTCAATCCAAATATTTGGGACCTCTAAATTGCAACGTATTGTTCTTTTTTGGACAGTGAATAACAGCTGCTAGAATATGATTTCCATAATTAGCGTAATCTTACCTTAAACATATTCGTGTTTATTCGGTAAGCCTTCGGAAGCCCTAAAACCACCAATTTTGTGCCCAAGAATACAGCGCGGATATAGAATTTTCTGAACTGACACTAAAGGCAGATAAACTAGGTGTATTGTAGATTGTCACAACAGAAGCAATTTTTTCAAACAGGCTTTTTAACAAAATATTGAAGGCTTCACATTTCAACAAGGACGATTTTACTCATTTACAAGCTTACAACTTTCAATGGAACTCGAAATCCTATAATCGGCTTCTGTTGTGACACAATAGAGGTTGTAAATGATCAATGAGTGGTAAAATCAAGTAGTGTTGTATTCTCCACGAGGAGAAAACTTGGACGCGGAGTCGCGTTTTACGAAGTCTTACCTTTGGGAGCTCATAGCATCGCAAAGGAGCGCAATCTTTTAAACCAAAGACGACTTTGCTGCACTTCCACCATTCCTCAAGCTCTCTTCTAAGTTTCAACGGAATCAGCTTCCCAGCGTTCAAAATATAAAGTTTTTCAACGTAAGACCTCCACCAAACTTTTGCCTTACAAATTTATTCATGAGCAGCTTGTCACCAGCGGCCTTAATGTAGGCTACATTATAAAAAAAAATTTCTATCTCCATTAGAAAGGGTAAATACCGATTAAGTCGAAGTCATAAACAACAATTGCCATTATGACCTATTCATTTTTTACACATTAATCTAAACTAGTGTTGCAAGAAAAACAATATAATTTTAAATTTGTTTTTGAAAAGTGCTTTTTCAATGCAGAAAAGGCATCAGACGTTTCAAAGGCATCTGAAACATTCTGTGCCTTACACGTTTCTATTAAGCTGTGCCTGTTTCTTTGCTTTTTACAGATTTACCGGAATATTCCATCTAATAAAGAAGAAGTGGAACGTCCAATTTGTGAAATACATTAAAAGAAAAGTAACAGGATATAACTAATTAATTCAAAGTCACAAATTCCGTGTGATTTAAGTGCCATTGTTAGAGGCAACCAAGTCGGCAGTGTTATTCTGCCTGATCCATGCAATAGTCGCACAAAAGTTAGCGTGGGGTGTAAATGGCAACCTGTGACGTTGAACTTTCCTCAACCACTATTTTACAATTTCAACGCTAAGTACTCGGATTGTTACGTCTTGTGCAACTCGCCCCACTTTGACACCTTGCCATTTCGTTCAGTTGGTGACTTGCTATTTGTTACTCTAAATGACATCTTCGATTCAAGAAAAACAATAGCAATGTTTTGGTTGTAACATAGGAAGAGCACACTGCATTTTTAATCAGTAATGCTATCCCTTTTTTTCGTAAAAGTACATGTCTTAAATTCACGTTTCCCTTATTTTAACAGTTCATTTAACATATTCAGATCGGGGTAACAAAACAAGTCAAGGGTGATTGCTTTTCTAAGGGTCATCTCCTTCTGTTGCTCATTGATGATGATAAAAACCACTAGTGGAAAGAGCCACAGAATCGTGTGATTTAACGATGGTTGGGCGCATATGACGTATGAATCCAATTTTTATTGCTTTGTAGTGCTTTATGTCTCATCGTATTATGGTTTTGGAGGGAACGTATATTAGTTACTACTAAAATGACATTGCAGGGACTTTCGAGGGAAAAACAGGAGACCAAAGGAGACAAACCAAAGGACAAACATGATTCGCGTGATTTTTTCGCTAAGTAATGTCTTGCTCGTGTTACAAGCGAGGAAAAAAGCCGCTGCGTGTTTTACACGCGAGGTTTTCAGACCGATAACTCAGTTTTCACTAGCTTCAGTTGTAAATGAGGAGTTGTTTTGCTTTGGAAGAGTTTAAAAGTAAAAAAAAAAAACATTTTACTTCAGTCCGGGGCCAGAACCAGAACTTGATATATAGTTTCCTGTAATTTGATTGGCTCAGACGCTGGACCAAAACATTGGCTTGACCGCGAAAGGACTAAGTTCCAGATAAATTTCTTGTGCAAGAAATACAGAACGCTAGTAGGATTACCGTGAAAATCAACTTTAGTACGGATAAATCTTGACGATTTTATTCGCCCAAGGATTCGATTCACATATATCAAGATGCTGAGGGCCCAGGAAGCTTTTTGTACAAGCAGTACGCAGGTGACCAGTGCAATTAAACGTTTGGACTTGCGTGAATATTTCAAGAGACCGAAGCAATAAGCCGAGAAGAAAACACCGATATAATGCATGTTTTGCAGTGAAAACGGCTTGAGTACAGATACATACGCAGTCAATGAGCTTTTAAAAGTCGAGTAATAGTTTATGTTTGTTGCGAGCGAAGATATTTTGGCCTGGAGTGGTTCCATTCTATTTTGCACCGGACGCATTACCCTACTCGCTTGAATACAACCTTGATCGAACAAGACTCCTGAAGTATTCTCTTGCTAGACATAAATTTATCAGAGTTCGAATAGCTGAACCTGTGTGAAGAAATATCTTGGACTCATGGTAACTGGTACGTACGCACGAGTTGCACTTGCCAGGTCACAGGCATGCAACGCTTACGAGTTTCTGTCGTTTGTTCACTGCAAACCCTAAATTAAATGTAATTGGCAGTAATGGCCAGCTGGTGCTTAGATACCGAGTCGACATGGACAAAATTTGGCAAAGGCATTTCACATGGCAGAAATTCAGATTTTGAAACAACCCTGAGAAACTGGATCCTTTAGCTTTCATAAATGAAATGGATGTGCAGAGTGCATTGTATGTTGCAAGTAAAAATACTAATTATAAATATGTAAATATCTAAGTAAATAAATTGGTTTTCACAAGAGACAAGAAAAGAGTTTTGTTTTTATTTGTCCCTTTGCTTATTACTTAATCTTGCAGAAGTTTTCCTCAAGACTGGCATGCACTATGAGGGGCGTGGTAAATGGTCCTCTGGAAAACAAGGGTCACAGCAATTTTCATTTTGTCTTGAAAATTTCGCACCACCAAAGGATTGCTCTCGGATTCTTTTTTATGTGTTGTCACTTATTGTAAATACTTGAATTAGCACCTGGACCACCTACTTCAATATTTATAGGATGAGGCGGGGAGTCCTTAGTCAAAGGAGGCATTTATTTGAGGGGAGGCACTTATTTATTTTTTCACAAATCGTGACCAGTACGTTGGATAGTCATTTGGGTAATTTGCTTGTCGAGAACCTTATCACATAACAGAGTGGCTTACTACTCGTGTTAATTTCAAAAGTCGTTTGCATTTGCTGCAGTTTGCTTTGCTCAAGAGCAGGTAAACATTCATTTAGGATTACCAATGACTAAAAAATGACGACAGATAAACACGACGAACACTATACCCAACCTTAGTTGTCTCATTAGTCGTCTACAAAAAGCAGGCCAGGGGAGGGGAGTGCTTACCCAAGGGGAAGTGCTTAATTTCAAATTTACGATAAGGCTGGGGGCACTTGTTGTTTTCAAAGGAATCTAAAACACTGGGACACCAAAAGAACTATTATTTTAAAATGGCCTCATCCAACTGGCATTATGATTAATTAACAAAACCAGCATATACTTATTTGGGGTCTAGCATTTAAATCCAGAAAACAAAATAAGAATTTGATGCAAATTGAACTGCAATCACTTCATATTCAATTTACTAGATCAATACATTAATGTGGTTTTCATAAGTCATTTTTGGAATTCAGACCATTTTCACTCACCTTTACTGACGGATGGTTGGGGAAGATATAGTTTTACTAGAAAAAGCCATATGTCAACTTTTGTGCAAAAATCTGCCTCAAACTGAAGTTTTAAAAAAATATTGATGTAGTGAGTTGAAAGTTTACATTCAAAGTAAATTTGAGATTTTATTGGGTGGAAAGAAGAAAGCAGTTCCATTAATTAATTTCATATTTTTCCTCAATTGACTGTGAACATTTTCACTATTTGTAAGTTTCAATGAGCTCATTCAGTGTCCCAGTGTTTAACTGTTTCATTTAGAGCATAAATTCATAGCTTCCAAAACCATGAAAATATTATTTATGGTTAATTTCCTTCAGCCATGTTTCACACTTTCCATCTTGCAGGTCATAACCTAAAGTAAAAGGAAGAAGAGATTAAAACGTGCCAGTAAGAAATTTAGTGCATTTGATATCACAGAAAATACAATACAGAATCATTAGGATATACAGTAATCTGTATTCTTTTAATTCACAGAAATGAAAGGGATATCATGAAGGGATAGCCAGTGCATTTAATACATCTGTGTTTTCATTTTCTAAAATGTAAATTGCAAATTTAGACTAATGCATAACATAAGTGGTAATGGTTCATACATTAGTGAGCTTCTTCTGTGATAGGCAATAAAAAAACTAAGCTTATTTAGTATTATTACGACAACACTAGTAGTAAGTACAAGCTTTATGATAATAGCCATTCTCGTAAGCGACCAGCTCTAGTTGTAAGCACTTGTCTGAATTGTGAAGATGTTATTTTTGAAAATACAAACTTTTGTGAGAAATGTTATGCCCTCTCCCGGTGGGGCTGTCATTTGACGCTCCTTCCCAGTGGCGGCCGAGGTTTTAACGGTCGAGCTGGGCAACTTTTAATTTCCCAGGTCACGGATAAATGATGTCGGTTTTCGAACTTGTGTTAATGTAGGGAATAATCAAGGAATACTCTATTAGATTTCAGGAAGGAGAACTTAAGGCACTACTTTCTTTTAGACAAACAAGTCGCTTAGTACATTGAGCGTCAGCTCAATCTGCTTAAGGACGGTGCCTCCTAATACAGAGGTATTTTTGCAAAGGTTATAACTATGGGGAAAAGTAGACCTTAGCAAGGGTTATTGAAATCCAAAAAGAAAAATGTGGGTAACCAGGCATTTTTCAAAGATAATTAAGCACCATAATTCTAAAAAAGCGTTAAAATACAAGGAATGTATGGCAATTTCTTTCCAAATTTAAGCTCAATTATCTCTGAAAAATGCGTGGTTACCCCCCAATTTTCTTTTTGGATTCTGGTAGCCCTTGCTACGACCTGCTTTTTCCACATAGACATAAACCGCGCAAAAATATTATTGTATTAGGGGACGAATTCCCTAAGAAAACCGAATATCCCGAGATGCGCAGAGCGTATGCGCAGTAACAAAAGGAGGCACCGTCCTTAAGTGGGCTTAAATTATTTTATTTCAAAAATTTGTACATCCTTAATCTTTGTACATAGATCCAATTAAAATAGTTTCAATAGATTTGGCTAAGTTTAATTGTTTCATAAATCCTTCCACAAAGCACTCTTAATATTTCATGGAATTCCAGTTCAAGTTTTAATTCGCATAATTACTTGCGTAGCAGTGCATGAAACAGCAACAAATTTCTTCGTTCACAGAAAGTCTCATTGTCTTTCTCGCAACTGTTTTCTACAACTCCAAGTTGTATTTGGAGCACTGGTAGGTTGACCTCGCCGGGACTCTCAGTCTTTAATGTTACGTTATGCTTATGCAGCCTTTTTCACTTAGCTTCAACTGCCGAGTTGAGGTCAAATTTCGATGTTCTTCTTCAAAACGTTGGCGCCAGTGGTCAGCCGTGGTTTCTGCTACCAGGCAAGCATGGTTTGCGTCAATCAACAAATTGACTAAGGCTGTGTGCTGACACCGATGAAAGTTATAAATATCCAGCGTAAATGCTTGCTGCCGACGAAGGCCATCGTCGTTAACAGATACCATTTTGATCGTTTCCTCTTCCAGCAACTTGACATGATTCATCAAGGTCTGAATTTCTTCTTGCCGTTTCTCCACCATTTTTTTCGCCTCATAAAGAGAAGTTTCTAAATTAAATATTGTAAATGTTGGATTGAGGGAATAGGGCGGTACAACAACTCCAAGATTCGCTTGCTCTCTCTTTCGCTCGTGTATTTGTAAATACGCTCCAAATCTGAATATTTTTTCTTGATATCATCCAATTATTTTTGAAGCTCCGTAACTGGTTTTCTGGTATGTTCATCAGGTTGCTGGTTTTGTATCATCTTGATCGTTTTCTTTTTGTTATCAAATTTTGTGACCAACTGACTTTTCGAGTTAATTCTATGTTGAGGTAGCGTTGACAAGAAAGAAAACTCAGACTTTACTTTCAAGTGAAATAAATATTCCTACCACAAGTTGAATGATACAGAATAACTCAATTTTCGCGCTTTATTTTGATAGCATAATAGATTCTCGAGAACCAGTCAACGTGAGAAGACAGCAGGCAAACGACGCTCATTGGATGTGGAGGCAATTCAAATCGTGACGTCAACCTTTTCACGACGTCACGTTGCTTTTTGTTGCTAGGCTGATAGTTTATTTTTTGCTTGCTATGGGAATTTGGTTGCTAGCTAGTATATGTCACATACGAGCCCACAATACTACTGAGAGTATAAAATATCTTCTATGAGAAAAGTAACCAATATTGGGTGAAAAGGAAAAAATGTTGGCTAGAGAAAGGGGCGAAGAAATTTTCTTCCGTCCCCCCCCCCCCCCCCCCCCC
>Ga0126336_10002361_pt1 | contig 10686 bp, 7 predicted proteins | sample SidCmetagenome_FD_92530 | JGI IMG/M metagenome (GOLD analysis project Ga0126336, IMG submission 92530) | Coral microbial communities from El Islote,Puerto Morelos, Mexico - Siderastrea C C metagenome | ecosystem: Host-associated > Invertebrates > Cnidaria > Coral | place: El Islote,Puerto...
GAAGTATGCACTGTGCATCTCTTCTGCTCAGGGATGGTTGAACAAAAGGAACGTCTAAACACGCAGCTCCACTACATCCTAAAAGAAGAGACTGCTAATTTGTCATTAATTAGCCCTGCTCTTTTGTGTGGGACTCCCCCCCCCCCTGAACAGGAACCTCCTATCTGATCAATCAACATTTCCTTGTGATGTGGTTTTATCTACAAAACTTTCTATTATTTTCTTACAATTTCCTTACCCAGCTCCCTTTCTCTTGAGCATATGAATAATAGCATAATAAATTGTTTTAGACTATATATAATGAAATCTTTCACATTGACATACTGCCTGTTTCCACTACATGCCCATTTTTTGAGGACTGAATATGCTATGTACTCCTCCTATTCTCTTTCAGGAGAGTTCACATATAGTGTGGGACAAAGTTGCCAGAGTTGATGTGGTAGATTTAAGATTTAAGAATTAAAATTTAAATAGCGAATTAGTTTAAATCGACAGATACAGCAACCATATTGGTTTTGCCCTCGAAGGCATCAGACCATAATGTTTATTAAAATCGATTTTTTAATGATGCATTGTCACAATAAACCAACTTTAATGAGCATTGTGGGCTGCTTAGAGGGCAAAATTGATAAAAATTAAAACAGAATATATCAAGAACTGTCAATATGAAAAATGTTGAATGTCATAGATAAATTGGGTATCTCTGTATGTAGAAGGCTCTTGAAACCATTTTATTGGGTTCACTGTTGTCTTTTCCTAATGGGACAGGAAATGTTGTGAACTACCTTAATTGACAAGGTAAAAAGTAACAACAGATTTATATTTAGTTGTTTGCATTGTAAAAAATTGTAAGAAGGATATAAAATGTAAAGAGCTGTGACTAGAGAGACTGAATTGTCTTACAAGATGTATATTTCATTTGCATTTAAAAAGTTAATTTTTTTTTCTCTTTATATATACACCTAGTAGAAAAAACGTTGTCGTGTGAAAAGCATATACTATGAACAATACAACCCAATGGTTTTCTGGGAAGTGGGAAAACTTGCTTCTATCCTCAGGGATCATGGAAATAACCTTAACACAGTATACCCAAATCTATTCCAAAACCTTCTTGGGAATGAAAATATCTTGAATATCAATATATGACAACACATGGAACTGCGAAGCAAGCTTGTTATTGCTGTCTTCCCAGAATTCCATCGTGTCGCATCATTCATGGTGTATGCTTTGTACCTGACAATGTTTTATCAATCCGGTGTATATATATATATCTGAAGACCGGCTATCTTTTGTTATCATGGTCTCATGGTTTTAATTATTGACAGTACTGCTCACTGCACTGTTATTTTGTTAACCCTTTAAGCCCCGACATCTTTATTCAAATTCTCCTCACTGGTCTCCATACATTTCATTGGGAGAACTTGTTTAATCATCAAGACAATTGATCTCTGGTGATCATTTCGTTAATTCTCAAGACCTGTGTGTGTTATAGTGCACAGATATGATGATGAGAAAATTGGTGCTGATCACCATTGGGGCTTAAAGGGTTAACTTATTTTTGACATCTTTTTGTAAGACCTGTGGGAGGCAGAGTTGAAAAATCCATATTTTCAGTAAATAATTGATTACTTAATAGGTGGTATGATCACAACCCTACCAGTTTAGAGTAATTTTACATAAACCATGAGATATCTTGTAATAAACCAAAACTTGGTTTTTACAGTGATTTCAGTTCTTGGCTTTGCCTCCTTTATTTTGTAAAATAGAAACTATTACACACTAATTCGATTTTCTTTTGTTTATTTTTGACTATTGTGGGGGTGTGGTGCTGTAGTGGTTAGTGCTTTGGGGGAGCAGCAATACTGTCAGTTGCTTTGTGCTACAGAACCTGGGTTAAGCTCCGGCCGTGTGGGCCTCCTTAGCTCGTGTGCGACTTTACCTTACCTTTGACTATTAGACTAATATTGTTGGAGTGGTTTTACTTAGTGAACCAATATCTTACAATTAGTGTCTAATAGTCGAAAGTGAACAAAAGAAAACAATGGAATCACTGTGTAATAGTACCTAATAGTTTGGAATCTTTTTCACGGGTTAAGTAATATCACTCTGACTAGCTACTGTTTCATGGGTTAAGTGAAACCACTGTAATATTTTTAATTTGACAACAATCCACGAGTTGAATTTCAGAAAGGCAAGGCCTTGGACTCTGGAGCCATCAGTTTTGTCCCTTAGCATTCTTGGCATGTTTCGATGACGCAAAACTTTAAATGTATTTTCTCCTTTGTCCTTGACACAAATGATAATTTTTCTATTTCGTTACAGAAAACCTATTGATTCTACTACATACAATAAATTTCGTCTTGGGAAGGAGGAAAAATAAACTCGAATAAAAAGAAATAGTTAGTCTTCTTTTTATATTTTCTTGCACATCAGAAACTTGTAGGAATATTTAACAAGTACTCCTGTGACACTTCGTAGTCAACCATTTCATTGTTCTCGAACTTGTTAAACTTTTCCCTTTGAAGTTCTCAAAATCTCTTGTGAAGGTGGCTTGTTTGGCAAGAACTGTTGTGGATGCTACCTTGAGGGTGTTAAGACAAGTCTGAGAATACAACCACCCTTTTTTTGCTCCCGAATGCTGAAGGCATTTGCAAGAGAAAGTAAATTCCATTAGCAGTTGGAGATGATAAGACTTGGCTTTACTGAGTTGCACTTCATTATCTTGCAAATGTGATGCCTGCAACCACCCCAGGTATCACACAACAAACGAGTAATTGCCTTGATACTGGACTGTTGGCCAGGGCCCGGTTGTTTGAAAGTTGGTGAATACTAACCCAGGATTAATGTTGATCATGGTTTCTGTTTTCTTTGATTGAAAGCATTTTCACTGCAAGTTAGCAAGAGACAGGATGCAAACAGCTCAAGTCAAAATGTGGTATGAAACAAGTTCTCAGGAATCTCTGTCACTTAGCTGCAAACTGGATCTAAATCTGTGGTTAACCTTGCTTTGTACAACCATGCCCAGAATTACTGTATATATATAAGATAATTTTTTGAAAAAAGAAACATTTAGAAATGTAGTCTCACAGGCCATTATGATCACAAAATGTTTATTCTCCTTGCAATTTAATTGCACTTTAAAGCTTAATAATCCTTGTGTCTATTGGCAGAACTACATGTACTGGTACACGTAATTTACATTTCTATAGTGTTGTACAATTCTATAATAACTCTTAATAAATAACAATAATGTAGAAAATTCTAAATGGTATCTGCAGAAAATTTCTGGGTCAACCAAATAGACCCAAAACATTCAGTCTTAAATTTCTGTGTTCTCTCACTGAACTGTAACAAATTAACATTAATTCATGCCAGGAGTGGATTTTAAAATAAAGACTTAAGTCAGTGACCTGTACAAGCCAATCGCTATTAATTAACTTATCTCTGGTTTCAATTGAAAAAACGTACTAATGTACCCCTGTGATGTACAATGTATGACTTCGTTACTACAAGGATGATCTTATGGCTGGACACAATAATCGTTCTTCCCCACAAATGTCAACTCTGACTAATGGCACATTCACATCTCTTTGTTCCCCAAAGCTGCTTTCAATTGAGCGTCAAAAAATCCAAACCAAAGCAATAACTCGACCCAATCAGAAATCAAAGCAGATATGTGTGAATGGTGTCCAGCATCAACGAAAACCTGTTCGAACAAATCATGGCTGGTTTTGGGTTTCACTTCTCTAATTTATTGGTTAAGAAAGTCGCAATTTTCTAACAACTTGAAAAGGGTTAAGTAAAACAAAACCAAAGCAAACACAGATTACACTGAATACTCAATTGAAAACTGCTCTTAAAGCTAACCATCAACAATTCTTTGCTTATTAGAAAGCCATTCACGAGCTGGCTTGGAGTTTTAACTAACTCCCATGAAGAAAAATATAGATAACCTAATAGGGACCTTTAGGTGGTCAAACAAGAACAAGATTTAAAAAATGAATAACGCTTTTCAAACCTAAAGCAAAAATTTGTTCTTTAGACCATTACATTTCATACATCAACCTTGTGCCTTCAGCCAAGAGTGGGAGATATCAGGAACAAGAACGCTTTGAAATTTAACAGTTGTACTTAAAACAAGATGTAACCACGGTCCCTAATATCTATTTAAGATAAAAGAAAGATTGTGATGAGTCAAAGTGATGTCTGTAGGCAACTGCTTTTAGATGTTAAATACAAGAAATTTGTTACTGGCCTCAAAATGCTTCCGCCAAGAAGGATTTTTCAAATTTCAAGAACAAATGACAATGGTGAAGCAAAGAAAAATGGCAGATGTAAAGTACATTGCTTTCCTTACAAAGCAATTCTACACTGGGCAATGTCGTATTGTAAGCAATTTATTACTGGCATTGATAAACTTCAGCCATGGGAAGATGTTTATTTCTACAAACAAATGCTATTGGTGAAGCAAAGCAAACTTGCCAAAAAATTTCATGTCACTACCCTTCAAAGCAATTTGCCACTGAGTAATGTATTGCACTCGTCTTACAGCAGTCAGTGAAAGTGTGTTAATCGCATTAAATTTAAACAACAGGAAGACAACTAAAAACAGAATTATTGGCAGACTGGTTTTGGCCAACAATTGATTTGTGGTGTTTGACATTGTAACGAAACACTCAAATGAAAGCTTATTTTGAAAATCAGAGTTTTTCATCTGATATCAAAACTCATCATGGCATGTGATTTCCATTGTATAAGGTTCATGAATATGTTTAACAAGTGTGTCAAGTGACACTCAAAGTTGCACAATTTTTTTGCCAGTCATGTTGATCACTTATCACATATTGTGAAAAATTTCTTTTTACTTGTGTTTGCAAAATTGTGACAAAAGACTTTGAAATCATTTTTCAGTGCAACATCACCTTCACAGAATTGCTGCAAACAGTTTTATCTGGCAAATGTTTATGGCTCAGGTTTTTCAAAGCCAACAAATGTGAATCAAAGACTTCTCACAATAGATACTGTTTTTGTTATGCTAGTTTGAGATAAGTCAAACCAAATATGACAAACGAAAACTTTTCAGGAGCCTTCAATGACAATGATTGTTGTGCTTTAAAACACCTGGAACTGAAAGTTTTATGCAGGACACTCAGGCTAAGCCACTCAGCTTCAACTTAAGATTACTTCATGTTAAAAAATGGTAATTTACTAACTACCTCCTTTGACACTCTCTTTCCAAATCATTCCTTATTTGAAAATCTATAATTTGGGAGATATTCTTGTTTAGAATTCATCTATTAACTCTGCCTAAGTTTAAACCAAAATACATAAACACCCAATTGAAAAAACGTTGTCAGGAAAAAGGCGTTAATCATTCGACTATCGACCCAATGGTGCTCTGGGAAGCGTGAATTCTTGCGTCCATTCTTAGTCACGTGCACATTATAGCAACTCAGCCTGCCTTAATTTACTCTTTAAATTATCTTGGAAAGAAAAATATTTTGAGTATCAAGAAACGAAACCCAGTAACAAACTTGCCAAGCCATCTTCCTAGTCAGTTCCATTGTGTCGCGTTGTCCATCATTTACCATTTCACCCAACAACATTATTCAAACAGGTGTATCAAGAAATTTGGTTTGACAGTACTGAAAAAAACAAGACAAATGAATCCTGTTCAATAACGTTTTCATCCACAAAAGAGGAATTCATCTATCAGCTGGTAAATTATAAGGCGTAAGGTCTGACAATGGCAGACAACAGATCATCTCATAAGGTTCACAATAGTTTAGTACCACCTTCTTAAAAACAGCCTTAACTTATTCCTTTCAAATTCTGCATCTCAGACCTAACAGGTCTGTAACTGTCTGTCAATCAGTCTGTTGTGTATCTAAGTTCAGTTGTCAGAGCGAAGGATGATATTTAATGTACTTGTCCAGAGAAAGAATCACCATGCGTCTTCAATGGTATTGTTACTAGACACTGGTCATTGAGCTAGGATTAAGAGGAAGACAAAGAAAAGACAGTGGTTACAGAAGCAGTTAGTTCTGCAACGTTAACATTCTTTGCGGCAAATAACTTACTTTTAGTATGTTACATTAAAAGCATATTACACAATAGCACAACCGAAGAGCCTGTTGCAAGTCAGAGGAATGACTGAAAATTTTTGGCCAGAAACTCCAAACAACTCCTTGAACTCATCAAGTGGAGATTTTGTGGTAAATGTAGGTGTTGATCCTTTTTTATTATTGTTTTGCCGGAACGCGGATGATTTTGCCACAGCAATCTCATCCACTGGCAATCCTCAGAAATTTATCCTCAAGGAAAAAATAAACAGGCCAGTATCATACATAAAATTCACAATGAATGTGAACCAGCCAAAGCCAGTGATCTATGAGAGGCCACAATCCATGTACCACTTACGGTGTCATCACTTTTAATGTCAGATTGGAAAATGTAACTGATAATCAACTGAAGCAGTAGAAAAAAAATTGTTTCAGAGCCTTCCTAAATTAGAGTGTTCAGATAAATCTGGCCAGAGTTCGAAACAAGAAAGTCGGGTATTTGTGCTCAAGAATCAATGCAAAATTTGGTGTTCCTGCTAACCCAACTGCCATAAAAATTTTCAGCTAAAACTTGGGTGAACGATCCCTTGCAACAAGCCCTTCAATTGTAAATATTGTCAAACAAACATCAGCAACGTGATTGACTATGGCTGTAATTGCATTAGATAAGGAAGCACAGCATAAATCAAGGATACTTGAAACAGTGATAAACAGTAGCTTAATAATAGGTGAGCGTTAGGCCTAGACATTTTTAATGGGTCTTATCCGATTCAAGAAAACAAAACCACACTAATAAAGAAACAATTTATGATGTTCTGTAGCTCATACTTGCAACGTCCTTTTTAAATAGGTGTGTTGCCCCCCTTAGAGGCCATTATTGAAATGAGAATAAGGGATGATTACGGAAACAGCATACAGTTTGAATGAAGTACTTATCCACAAACAAAACAGGGGAAACTAAATGAATTCTCTAATTGTGAGAGTTCATGTATATATGCATATATTTGTTGTCTCAGAAAACAAATACGAAAAAATAGCAACACAGAAAAGCAACAGTCAACAGATTTCACCTGAACTGCCACATTGCAGAATTTTATTGACAGACTCAAATGTAAGAGCTTCTTTGTGAGACACAATTAACAGCACCACAGCAAAGTACTGCTCAGTAATGTTCATTTAAATTAGGCCCAAAAGTTGGAAAACTCAGTGTGTTACTTGATCATTGCCCCCTGACTCTGAGATTGCATTAAGATTTTGACTACCAAAACAAAGCTTCAATTAACGCCAGCCACGAAAATCCTTATAATTTCAGAGATTTAAACAGATATATGACTAAATCTAACATTTAACAAGCAGATTGGCTTATCATTTAATGTTCTTGCAGCATGTAACATTGTGCTATATTTTTTCTCTCTTTCTCACATTCTAGATGATACAATGAGTCGAGGATTATAAGCAATTTTTGTACAAATTCTTTATCAAAAAGCATGTATTATATTAAACTGGCAGAATGTTCCATGCAAGGTGGTGGATACAAATAGGCAATTTACAAACAGCTTAGAAAAAAGTTATCTTAGTTATATCAGTTCTATGCAATAAATTTACTCTATATAATTATTATTTTTATCAAATCCAATATTGTTATTTTATACTGACCAGAAAATTGCTGGTCATTTAAATCTAAATTAAATTATCCAAAATCTAGCTTCACTACAAAAGGCTGTTAAAAAACAAAACAAACAACCAAATAACAAAATTCACTGTACATAATGTACACATGCATGAAAACGTTCACTCTTGAAAGTAACCAGTCAGAACTGATTCCAATAATTTAACGTTACGTGTACCACTGAACAAAAATTTGTTGATGGAAAGTCAACTTACAGTATTACTGTGACTGGCTTAACCCTTATGAATGGCCATAAAGTAGCTTTCTCTGACATTTCTGCCTTTGTAGCCACTGCTAAGATCTAAATCACCCAAGGAACTACAGCGCTTCATCTGTAACATGATAGATTCAACAGACCTGCCAGAACCACGGGGCTTGTCACGCAGTTTACTCTCTAGCTTTGATCCATGAAGAACATTCACGTACATCTTGTATCTTTTATACTGTGAAGAGGAATATAACAAGTTGTGAGAGTGGAAGATGCGCTTGAAATTTGAAGTGAAATTAATAATTAACAGCCCTGGGTTAATGTTTCACTCTCAGGGGCACATGTAACCTAAAGGAATTTTGCAGGTATATACTGCATCATTGTGCGATCACATGTGTGAAGTAAATGCAATTCTAGAGCCAAAGTTCCTTGCACAGAACACACAGAAACAAATTCTTTGCAACAATCGTTCTACTTAACTGCTTCTCTTTCATTTATGCTTGATAAATCCCTCATATTTCTTTGAACAGCTTTCACTGTTCACTGTCTAATATCACTTTACTGCCAGTTTGAACCAAAATGCAAACGAACAGAACTGATCAAACAGTAATTCTGATCTTTTGCATTTTACATTGGCTGCCAGTTCTTTCCGCGTGCTTGCTTACCAAAATACAACCATATATACGGTTTTTCAGTGATCTATTCTTCAATGTTCACTCTAAAGCTGTTTTTGTTTGGCTTCTGATGATGCAACTGATGATAGAAATTTTCCTCAAAACACTAGGTTTTTTGTGTAATAAAATTGTAACCCTGATGAAACAATAAAAAAGTAAACTTTCCAGTACAATCCACATGAGGCTTTAATTTAAAATTTTCCTGACTTGGGAAAAAATGTTGGTTTAAAGGAAAACGGAAAAAAAGAGAACCTGAAAAAAGGACCTTCAGAGCAAGGGCAAGAACCTACACCACCAAATTCACAAGTAAACCTGGACCACTCTGGTGGGAGGCAAGCACTCTCACCACTGCACTATCCCTGGTTCCAAATAAATCACCCATAATTTGCTGCGTTATCATAGCTCTGGTTTGCTGAAAAAATTAACACAAAATTAATTTGATACCCCTCTGGCTTTCTTGACCCTCAATCTTAGTGTCTCCACCAATTATTTTTCATTTCCCTTGTTCGAGATAGCAAGGGCATATTATATACATTAAGGACGGTGCCTCCTTTTTTACTGCGCATACCTTCTGCGCATCTCAGGATGTTAGGGTTTCTTAAGGAATTTGCCCCCTAATACAACAATATTTTGCACGGTTTCTGACTATGTGGAAAAAACAGATCTTAGCAAGGGCTATCAGAATCCAAAAAGAAAATTGGGGGTAACCGGGCATTTTCAGAGATAATTGAGCTTAAATTTGGAAAGAAATTGCCATACATTCTTTGTATTTTAACCCTTTTTTTTAATTATGGTTGCTTAATTATCTTTGAAAAATGTGTGGTAACCCACATTTTTCTTTTTGAATTCCAATAACCCTTGCTAACATTTACTTTTTCCCCATAGTCATAACCTTTGCAAAAATATCTCTGCATTAGGAGGCACCATCCTTAAATGTTGTTCATTTTTTTTTTTACTTTGTTACACTGCTCACCTCATACTCCAGGAATTCATGTTTCTCCTGCCATTCCTGATGCAAGGTAAGAAAAGAACAGCACTTACTACTGGTATCCACTAAAGTCCTTATGTCACAGGTTTTTAATTGTGTTGAAAGCACTGTGCATTTGCATTGGTTTTGCCTTACTACGTATAATTTTGTAAGGTAAGCTTGGGTAAAATCATGCATTAGCCCACATAGCTGGCATTTAAATCCAGTTTCAGCAGCATCAAGCTAGTACATGCAATTACTCCTGCCCTGGATGGGATTCAAGTCCATTGTGACTTGCTCTTAAGCATTTTCCAGCACTTGGTGCCATTGATATCTATAAATTGCTTCAAGTTCCAGTTCATTAGTTTGTTTGCATCTGCCATAGTAATTCCTTTGATGTAGGGTTTTTTTTCAACACTCAATAGTTAACACCTCTGTTGAAGCAGAGGCAAAAAAGCAATAACCAAATTTCAGAAATTTTGAACTAACAAAAAATTAATGAAAACATGCTCAGACATGTCTTAGATGTTGTTTTAAACATCTTGACATTGGTTCAAAATCACCCACTGCAAACCACTTACTACACCGTGTATGACACTAGATTGTGTCATTGTAAAAAGTCCCAAGTGGCAAAGGTAAGAAAAGTAAAAAGTACACCAACTTCATTTGTAAATGGCTAGATATAAAGCTAGAAGCTTGTGAGGCCATTCATGTGAAACAAATATTTCAAACAAGCATGAAATACTTGAGAATTGAAACTGGCGAAACCAGCCCAGCTGGCTAATATATTTTTACAAAGCATGGAGGAGTTGAAGGATTAACAAGCCCAGTGTCATGTTGCAAATCAGAGATCAAATGAAAAAATTGGTGATTAAAAAAAATATCCCTATAAATCTGTCTTAAAATTCTAAGATGATACCCTCCATCAGATTTGTCTGCCTAGATTTTTAAAATAAAATAGTAATGAGAATTTAGTAGTCAATCACCTCTTGCTCTCTGATTGAGCCAGCTGTGGGTTTACTTTGTAAACTTTCGATGAGTTGCTGTTCAGCCTCTGCACTCTGTGAACAAACATCACATTTCATGTTACTAAGTATTGTACAATA
>Ga0126336_10002362_pt1 | contig 10682 bp, 3 predicted proteins | sample SidCmetagenome_FD_92530 | JGI IMG/M metagenome (GOLD analysis project Ga0126336, IMG submission 92530) | Coral microbial communities from El Islote,Puerto Morelos, Mexico - Siderastrea C C metagenome | ecosystem: Host-associated > Invertebrates > Cnidaria > Coral | place: El Islote,Puerto...
TTAGTTCCTATTGTTTTCGGAGGGACAAATATGTCGTTTAGAGTCCAAAGTAAGGTCAGCTAGCATTTTCGGAGAGCCATCAGCACCTCGGAAATTCGGCGGCTAGGATTTTGTTTCCTAAAACTTTCTGCGGCCTAAATTTTCAGCTAAAAAATCCGAACAGATCAATCTGTGTTAGTTTACACAAATATGCCTTTAAAAAGCTCTGAAACAATCTAAGAAACCAGGAAATGATATTGCAAGTGTTTTGCTAAAATTTTCTCGTTGGGTGCCCCTGAAAACTTATATTCTGTAACCTAAACCAGGTTACAGGGCCCGGTTGTTCGAAATCCGATTAGCGTTAACCAAAACTCAACTTTTCGTCCAGACTTTGTCTTTGTAAGGGTCACGTGTGAATGGTAACCGCTGTATATTAAAATTACTCAGACAAGTCTCCTCACATCGTACATACTTAAGATACTTACGTTGATCTTCTGCATCTGTCCAATCCCCAAGCACCACAGCTCGTATAGTAATAAGTTGTATAGGTGGTATAAGTAGCAGTGTAGTAATACTGAGTTTCCAGGCGGCAATCATCTGTAAGAAATTGACAGTTGCCAATAACGTTTAAACAATGTTGTCTCTTCAATTTAATAACCATAATTGCTAGTTTTGTAGTTCCTTCCTAGATAGTCAAGCGAGTGAGCAAGGGAGGTAAAAGACTGTCCTGAGAAGGGAGGTAAAAGACTGTCCTGAGAGCGCTTTCGCTGACAGTCCTCGCATACCAGACGCACTAGGTACAAGGAGAACAAAAGAGAGTTAGTGACCTACAGACAAACGCCAACTAAAGTAATGGTTTGGTCAAAACCAGTAAATATAAGATCATCAGAATGTACATACTATTACATCTGTTTCCAGATCTGTAGAAACAGCGGTTGCAATCGCATCGGTATGAGCCTTGCGTGTTAACGCAATGTGAGTTGGCTGGACAGCTGTACCGTCCCTCGGAACATTCATCAACATCAACACAAGAATGATCACCGCGGTTCCTCCAACCAGAGAGACAGTTGCATCGGTACGAGCCTGCGGAATTGATACACGTTGATTGCAATGGGCAGGCGTTAGGTTTATCCACACATTCATTCACATCTCTGCATGTGGGCAAACGAGCATTTGCTGGGTCTGGGTACCAACCGTTACTGCATATACATTTCCAGCTTCCGGCTGTGTTTACACAATAAGAGTTCCGATCACAGCCGTGAATGCCACGACTGCATTCGTTAATGTCCACGCACCGAAACTCTGAAACTTTCTCCCAGCCTTGATTACACACGCAATAGTAACTTCCAGGAGTGTTGATACATCTAGATGGATTAGGACATCTGTGAAAAGGAAGAAACAGTGTTCAAGTGAATAATATCCCAAATGAACACAAAAACAACCGAAGCGGTAGTACAGCTGACATCCATTGTCGAAGGCTTTTTTTGAAAAAGCTTGTAAAACTATTGTGATTATTCTTTTTCAATCTTTTCTTTCTGTGATACCAATTGACACCATTGTGTTAACGTTTAGACTAGCAGACTGAGAAGCCTGCATAACTTAGGGGTCAGCCATCGTTCCTTAAATCGTCCACTTCAAGCGGACGAGAGTATACTACGGCATTTAGAAACATTGAAAAAGAAGACTAGAATTATAATATTTCAAACTGCGACAGGTATTACAAAATGCGACGTTTCCATAAAACACGGCAGTGTAACTGCGCTAAGAAAGAAATCCGTAATTTTAGTGCCAGTTCTTTGAGAGAAATACGGCGACCCGAAAAGAAACGAAACGACCATGAAAACTCCCAAGGCAGTGAGATTATTGGCGCTTGGCGCCTCCACTCACGCATCAGGCATCGATATTTCATCGGCTGGCACCCTCCTGCATTGTCAATAACTTTTTTGTGTACTCAGACAAAACTCGATAACGCGCGCTTATCATATGATATCCACAAAACCAGCTGAAGGCTTTATTGCCCCTTATACGTGTACGTCGAGGATATAACACTGCTATAAAGTATTTTTAAAAATTCAAAAATCAACGTAGCCTTTGAAAACTTTACCTATGAATCCCTTCCGCACACTCTTCTATATCTGAGCATACGGGATGCTCCCCTTGTCCTCTCCATCCCACGTTACAACTGCATTTAAATCCTCCTGGGTAATTGATGCACGACGCTTGTGGGTCGCACACATTTGGGAATTGACATTCGTCGGTATCGTTGCAAGATTTGCCATCAAAGGACCATCCCACAAGGGAAGGACACTCGCAGCGATAGGACCCTTGCGTATTTACACATCTGGCCGGGTTCAAACAGTCGTGGGAACCAAGAAGACACTCATTAGTGTCCTCACAAGAGGAAGAGCTCTCGTTCCACCGATACCCTGAGTAGCAAACGCATGGACGCAACGCATCTGGATGTCGGTCGCAGTAGCCATGGGGACCACAGATTTCCCCTTTCATTATGGGACATGCTACAAGTTAATCAATAAACATATAGCAGTTGAAAAGGCTATTTTCAATGAATGCCTCTTGTGTCGATTTCTTGTTTTCTTCTTGACGTTCTTCCTAAATTACCCGACTGACCTTCTATCTAAGAAATATTACCTACAGTAATAAAATATAATACATAAATATCAATTTAAGCAGTTGCTAAAAGAGGTTTTCAGGTTGTTCTTTTATTAACTACTTAAGGTAATATTTTCAACTGGGATGGTCGTCATCAATTCTTATCTCATCCGTGGTTCACATATATGATTATTTCATATACTCATTTTTATAACAGAATTCTAGAATCTGATTGGATATCCCCAGCCCTGATTTGAGAAAACAGGACAATGTAATTGGGTAGTGTACGCGTTATGCCTCTTGTGTCGATTTCTTATTTTCTTCTTGGCGTTCTTCCTAAATTACCAACTGACCTTCTCTCTAAGAAATAACTTATTACCTACCTAACGTAGTAAATATAATCCATAGGTTAATCATCACTATAACAAAATTCTACAATCTGATTGACTATCACTAGCCATGATTTGAGCAAAATAGGACGACGTAATTGGACCTTGTACGCGACATGTCTAAGTAATTGGATGGTACGTGCAAATGCGCACGCTGCAGTGGCAAGACTTGACTAATTTCTTTCTCTACGTATCTCGCAAATGACCTCAGTTGTCGTTTTTTTTTAAATCCGGGAAGGTTTTCTCCTATTTGTTTCTCGAATTCTTGTTATAGACCGAATTGCAGACCGAATTGGACGACACGAACTAACTTCTTTATTAATTGCTCTCTCGATTTCTTTTGTAAGCGTATTTATGTAGCCCAGCGGCAGTTTGTTTTCACTAAGTTAGCCTACAATCAGTGTTTACAATACTTTGATTGGGTGACGTCTAACTTAATTTTTCCTTTCGAGACGCCATTTTTGCGAACGAAAGTCGTATTATACTCACTACAGACTGTCCAATTACAAAAACGATACTTTGCTGGACCATGAAAAGTATGGCATAACCGCTTGACAACAGCAAGCATTAATGTCGATCGTTAGAGCCACTCGAATTGGTGAGTAGAATAAATGATAACCTCGTTTCACTTCCCAAAGAGCTATAGTAAAACTAGGTCAATCGTGCCTGCCTAGAATAAAATTTGAAATTGATTATTGCAATATTGATTTCATTGGTTTCAAATGAAAAATGAAACATTCAAACCAAAATTCGATCCGATACTCAATTTTTTATTCGAGAAATTCGTGCGACAACCACGTTGAAATTTGACAGGTTTTCCGATTTGCATAAACCTGTCTTAAGGGATTTTCACATTATTTAATTTTCAGGTCCGTTTTCCTAACGCAATTGAATCCTTTCTGTGCCATCAAAATGTGCAAAGATTTTTCGTGTTCTGGTTTGTTTCAAGAAGCTGGTAGCGGAGAGAACAGGAAAGAAAAAATTAAAAATCAGATGACTGTTGGGATAACGGTTGGGGTAATCCTGCCAAATCCTTACGTGTCTAAGGCTCGTCCAATCAATATTGGGCTATCAGATTGAGTTTCATTTTGAACATAACTTATTCTTCGTTTGAAAAGTAGATTTTATTGATTCGAAAAATGAAATCAATAATGCAATAATCAACTTCAAATTTTATTCTAGGTAGGAACGCTTCACGTGGTTTTACTGTAATACCGTACCTTTGCTACAGTTATAGCCAAAGTAACTGTCATCACAGAAACAAGACTGGTTCTTGTAACTCGCGAGTTCATAGTTACATGTGCCGTGACCACTGCATAGCTGCTCTGGAAAACAAACACTGCAGTCCAACGGTTTCCTTGTCCATCCATGTTCACAATAACAGGTTCCATTGAAGTCACATGTTCCATGGCCTGAACAACGGACGCGTGGATTGCACATTGAGCAGTTTGTGCCACTGTAATAGCTGAGACAATCACATGTCCCATTCCGCAAACATTGTCCATGACCAGAACAAAACGTGGTCGAGTCACACCTGGAACATCTACCGTACGGTTCAAACCATTGACGCTTCCATCCCCTGTGACAAGAACACGTGTAACTACCCTGGTTGTCCGTGCAATATGAATTTTCAACACACGTGTGAAGTCCAAGCGCACACTCGTCAATATTAGTGCAGTTACTTCCATCACCTGTCCATCCTGGGTTACACGTGCATTTATAGGAACCAAGAGTATTGTAACAAGAGGCGTGTTTCCCGCATAAAATGGAGTCCCCTCTGCACTCGTCTATGTCTGAGCATCTGAAGCCATTACCAGAGTATCCATTGATGCAACTACAGTTATACCCGCCGATATAGTTATGACATGATGCCCTTGGATGGCATTTATTGAGACTACTGCTGGAACATTCAGCTATATCTTCACACAACAAAGTTTCGTTTCGATGAAAACCATCCAAACATTTACAGAAATAATCTCCCACAGTGTTTACACAGAGCGAGTTTTGGCTACAGTTTACAAGAGAACATTCGTCTATATCGGAGCAGTTGTTTATACCATTTCCATTAAATCCAGATTTGCACTCACAGTAAAAGGAGCCCTCTGTGTTGGAACATGTTGCGTTAGGATGGCAAGTGTCATTTGCAAGGCATTCATCAACATCGTGACAAGTCCACCCTCCATTGTTGCTCTCAAACCCTTCCAGGCAAATACACTTGTAAGATCCTGGTGTATTCTCGCAGGCTGCTCTGTTCGTACAATTATGAACAAACGCAGTATTGCTATCGGCATTACCATCCGAACTAGTGTTCACTGTTAAATTCCAAGGAATGGATATTACGGTTGTGAAGTTTTCTCCAGATTGGATAACTTCTACAATAGCCTGGATACAGTCTATATTCCTGTTGTCATGTTCATCACAGGCGCAAATCAATGTGGAGTTACCAGCCCTGTTTCCATCGCTTGAAACGTTGTAGTATACACAGGTTTGTGTTGATGCACAAACACCAGCCTTGCATTCCCGAAGGCGCCCTACAACAGCTTGATTGATGGTCCCCTCGCATTCGTCTATTTCGAAACACGCATCCCCACTTTGAAAGAAACCCAAATGACACTTGCATTCGAACCCTCCGTCAACATTAATGCAATCAGCGTTCACGTCACAAGAACCGTAAAACTCTGGATTAATGCACTCGTCAACATCAATACAGGCTGTTCCGTTTTGATCTTCAGTATACCCTTCAGGGCACACACAGTAGTGCTCCATCCCAATTGCAATACAAGTCATGTTTTCACTACACGTGTTGTTACTGGAGTCACAAGGGTTTATAGCATCACAGGAGGAATTGCCCACAGCATCACATTTACACTCATAGCCACCCACCAAATTTTGGCACACCGGAGCTGAAGACGGGCAGTTGTACGCATCCAAACTGCATTCATCTATGTCTGCACAAGTGCGGCCAGTGTTAAGGTACTCACCGATACAAGTACAGAGTTCTTGGGTAACAGTAGTGGTGTTTCCAGCGGTTGAACGGGTTGAATTATCTGTCTGATTTCTGCACTGATACTTGGTACAAATTCTCCCTTTGTCTTCGAATCCTTGCATGCATTCACATGTAAAACTGCCATTAGTATTGATACATGTCGCAAAAACATCACAATCGTCTAAGCCAACTATGCATTCGTCCAAGTCTTGGCACTCCTGGTTGTCCGGTCCACTGAAAGTCCATCCCTCTGAACAGGAACATGAATAGTTTCCCGCTGTATTCCTACAGAGCTGGTTCATGCCACAGACAGAGCCATTGGTGCATTCGTTAACGTCACTACAATAGAACCCGTCACCCTGCCATCCCTGTGAACAGGTACACTGAAAACCACCAATAGTGTTGGTGCAAATGGCGTTTTCTTGGCCCTTGTACGTGGAGCAATTGTGTATCTCTTCTGCGCATTCATCCACTTCAACACATAGTGGGTTTAAATTGTACATACATCTTTCCGTTGTATTTGTTGTTGAAAAATTTTCTCCTTCTCGCCAACCATCTTTGCAGTGACAAGTGTATTTCCCTTCAGTATTTACGCAGTCCTCGTTCTCACAACACGCGTCCTGATGGAGCTTGCATTCATCAATGTCTGTACAAATATAGCCATCACCCATCCATCCAGCTTCGCAGATACATTTGTATTCTCCTGGTACATCAACACATTTTGCATTAATGCTACAGTTATGACTTTGTTCTTTACATTCATCCACATTCTCACAGAAAATGCCGTTTCCGACCCACCCTGCATTGCAGTGGCATAGAAATGTTCCGTTAGACTCCACGCATCTTCCATTTCTTGAACAAACGTCACTTCCATGAAAACAGTTTCCTCTCTTTTTGCAATAGAATCCATCTCCATAAAAGCCGCCTTTGCACTGACATTGTACAAATGGTAATGATTTGTTTCTGGCGATACAGTATGCATTTTCATCGCAGATGTTTAAGTGAGTTTCGGCTTCACAGCCACCACAGTCTAAACCATCAAAATGGCAAAGCTTTGTATCGCAGGCTGGGTCACAAGAGCCATCAGCGATTGAAGTAACGGAACAACCGGGTGAACATGTACAATCTCCGCCATCAAAATTGCACATTTTGTTGTTACATTCAACGTCACAGTAGCCATTACCAACATAATGTCTCGGGCATTTCTTTGGAGGGCACATGCAGTCCTTGTCATCATAATCACAAGATTCTACAAAGCAGTCGATGTTGCAGATCCCATTTCCCAACGATGAGTTGAGACATCCCTGAGCACACTGGCAATCACTGGCGTCAAATGAACATTCTTCCACTTCGCATTGCGACTGACAGGTTCCGTCTCCAACCATTTCCAATGGACAATCAGGTGCACACTCTTGAAGAACTGGTTTAGGACAGTCATCGTTATCGAAGTCGCAGGCCTGTACGTTGCACACAGAATCGCACACACCATCACCTCGAAAAGTTGAAAGACAACCTTCAGAGCAGAAATCCACTGAATTAATAGTCGAGTTACAGTCTCCCCCATCAAAGTTACAGGCAGATTCATTACAGGATAAGTCACAAAAGCCATTTCCAATCATAGGGGGTGAGCAAACTTGAGGGCAGCTGTCTTCTGCAACCTGTAAAGTGCAGTCTCCATAATCATACATACAGCCAGCAGTGTTGCAGTCTTCATCACACATGCCATTTCCCTGAAGAACTGCGTTGCAAGTGCAGTTTTGAATGGCTTCACAATCACCTTTGTCCAGATCGCACTTTTCTGTATTGCAGTGATGGTCGCAAAAGCCATCTCTAAGCATTTGGGAACGGCATCCAGGACTACACTCTTCTTCAACACAGTCACCATCGTCATACTTACACACAGTGTTATTGCACATTTGATCACATGATCCATCACCAAGCCATGCTTTCGGGCAAATGCAAACATCCTTACAGTCTCCTTTGTCGCCTAAGCACTTGGGTTTATTGCAGTCTGGGTCGCAAACACCATCTCCAATCCATGCTTCTGGACACAGCGGTGTACAAAACTTGACTAAGGAACAGTCTTCTCCTTCCCAACCAAAGTTGCAAACGCACACACCCTCAATGCATGTGCCATGACCAGAGCATCGACCAGGACAGTTGTTAAACTGGCACATCCTTCCCATATAAAAGCTATCGCAGTGGCAACTGCCATTTGTGAAACAAACACCATGTCCAGAACATGACGTCAAAGAATCACATGTTGGCTTCGTCGTCAGTGTTGGATCAAAATGGCTAAGCAGGCGAAAATCAATAGTATCACGTGGTATTACAACATGAAAATACGGTGTTTCGGATTTACTGCAACTTGCAACAAGCGTAAACTCTAGTAACTGGGCGTCCACAAGCACATCTAGACCTATTTGAAAGGTGGTTTCATTTTGCAGCGAGGATGTTTTAATTTCAGCAATGTCGTAGTCAGTACCACTTCCCCCATATGGAGACACGTGATGTACACCAAGTTCAATCAATCTTTTGGCTGTCATCAAGGTCATTCTTTCGATGGAAGTGTTCTGTGCTTTTAAAGATTCAACAAATTTAATCACCTGCCGCCTGTAGTTTTTATAAATTCGGGCAGAAAGGACATCAGATGAGTTAAGTATTTCGAGCACCACCAGTTTAGCCAAGGAGAAGACGCTGAGTGGTCCACGCGTAGATACCAAAGTGTTCTCTGCAGTTATTTTCTGTAGATGGTACAAGATCTTCAGAGAAGCAATGGAGTAAAAGTCATGAATACTTCCTGGTTCCAGAATGAAATCGGTTTGGTTCGAATAAATGGATATGCATTCTCCATTGTCGTGATTACATGCTTCTGTGTTACAGGCTTGATCACACACCTCGTTGTAAAAATGAACCAGTTGAGAGCAACCAGGGCTGCATGGGAGAAGGTGAGCCATGGGATCCTCGTACACGCCCCCTTGTACAACTTGTAGTCTAACAAACAAGGGCAGAACTAAGCCTACCTTTGGAAAGACTGTACCAATGACCTGCCCACTCTGTACACTGGTGACATGATGGGGTCTTAAGTGTGACACAGTTACAACAAAGCCTTCCCACTCACTGTTAGGCCAACCAGCAATCTGAACAGTGTCGTCTTCTATTTTGACATTGCCAGAAATTGGGGAATAGATGACCTCAGATTCCTTTACAAGCAGATCAACCCAGTGCGTTAGTTTGAAACATCCCTCCAACAGCATTCCAGAGCATGGCTCTTTAACATTCCACATACATTTACCCCATTTCAGACATTTGTCTTTGCTTGTTATGCCTTTACATGAACAGAGAGATTCGCTTTCATATGCTATGGATCCAAAGAGACCACAGAAGCCATCAAGCCCAACCTTGTTTCTTGCTATGCGTAGCATTCTGGGAAAAAGCTGATGAAACATTGCATGTTTAGTTCTCTTAACACAGTTGGAGTTTTGTTCAGGTATCGGAAGTGTTACGAGTGAATTAACTGCTATTGTTGGAGTTGTGATAAGAGCAGCATTTTCCTTTTGAATCTCAACTGCGCTTGCACGTGACCACAAAGTGATGCTGTGTATGGTATCATTTTGTCTTGTCTTGTAGACACACCCTCTTTTCGAACAATCCTCACCATAAAAGCCCGGAAGGCAAAGGCAATGACCAGTTTTACAAATTCCTTTGCCACTACATAGCCGACCTTGATTTACTGAGCACAAAGAAGCACAGGAACCATGGTACCATTCTGCTGCACTGCAACTAGCGGTTGATTTTGGACTACGTGATCTAACCTCGGTACAGAAGCCGCTTCCTTCAGATCCACACCAGCCGCAGCTTGATTGGGAAACGCACTGGGAGCATTCTTGATTCAGATGACATTTTGTTGGGCAGAGAGTTTTGAAGAAATCATCATCTTGATTGCAACCAGTCCCTGTGGTATTCGAAAGACATGTTTGAGAGCCTTCACACCAAAAACACCTTTCATTGTTTCCACTGAAAACACACTGTTGACAAGTCGTGTGAATCTTGCAGTGGTTTTCCTTAGGTGACGCTTTATTGTATCCTGTTGTATTGAGTTTGGACCATAGAACTTCAAAGAGATAGCTGAAGCAAATGTCTTTAATTGGGGGAATGAATCTTCCGAGGCTGTGTATTACTTTCAATAAGGATGACCTGGTTACCACGGACGGCAAATGTTCACCATTATTCCGTGTTGTGGAAATGTTGTAGAATGCCAATTGCCTGTTTTCCCAGTTGTATTGGACATTTTGCTTTGAGGGGCAATAGTAGTCAAAGACAACGTTTGAAAGTTTTTCACTTTCAGAGAAATTTGTAACCAATGCTCCCAAAATGTAACCATCAACAGCACTGTTGATAGTTGGTGCTGGAAGTCGCTTCTGACACAATCCTTTGGTTACCTTTAAGGTATTCCAAGTGTTGAGAAAATCACGTGTACTAAGCAGAACGGCTGTAATCCATGTGAAAGTCTCAAGAGGACTTTCAATGTGTGGTAGAAAGGATGACTTGTTATTTCCCTTGACCAAACCAGCATTTCCCATTCGTGATGCCAGTATCCCAGCCAGAATAAAATCGATTTCAATGTGGGAGCTAATGAAGCTGTATCGAGTGCTGTGATTCCTGAAGATTTTCCCTACGTTGGATGCCTCTAATACCGGATATGACACTGGGTACAA
>Ga0126336_10002363_pt1 | contig 10682 bp, 3 predicted proteins | sample SidCmetagenome_FD_92530 | JGI IMG/M metagenome (GOLD analysis project Ga0126336, IMG submission 92530) | Coral microbial communities from El Islote,Puerto Morelos, Mexico - Siderastrea C C metagenome | ecosystem: Host-associated > Invertebrates > Cnidaria > Coral | place: El Islote,Puerto...
ACGACCCCGGGGCATTTGACAAGGTGAGAAAAACGTTCCGGTGTAGTCAGTCTGAGGTCGTCCATGATCTTCCATTCCTTTGTTGCTGTTCGCTGATTGATTTCATCGTTTGTTGATTAAATAATGTATCAAGTGAAATTAATTCTACGTACTATATGGATTTTTAAGCTCTCCGAGATGACCAGTTTAGTAAAAATATTTTTATGTTTTTGGCCATTTGTTAAATACAGATCATGCTTTTTTCAGTTCTTCGAAATTATTGAAGCATTTCTTTTAATATAGCTTATTTAATAAAACACCTATAAGTTGTGTATGTCAAAATCAAGTAAATGAACGTGTTATTGATATTAATAAAGTATCATTATTTTGAAAACAAATGAACAATGGAAGGGGAGATGCACAGTTATAAAATAACCGAAGCGCATTGATAATAATGATGAGTGACACTTTTTTCGTTATGATTTATTATTAAAATCTTGAGCAGTGTCGCTTTCTAGATGATCCCGGGGGTGGGGCATTTGACGGACTTACTTGTCCCCACCCCCGGGAATTTGCCATTTAGAAAAAAAAAGCTAATGCCCGGGGGTTGGCCCGGGGGGGGGATGGGCACCGCTGGAATTGACTGATGCATAACTAAGGTAGTAATGTATTGTATTGTTTTACAGAGTAACCATGTAATAGTTTGTAAGTGTCGGTTGTAATTAAAGTGCATTAAATAAATAAATAAAAAAAAAATTCCAGAGAAACATGGCTGCGTTGTTGCTGTATCGGGTGGAGATTCGCCTGCTCTCGAAGACTGAAAATTGTGCGTGAATGACGGCAACTTCTATGTGTCATTAACGGGGTCGCCTTCTTCCCTCTGTAACATTAGCTACAGGAAATGAGTCTCATCTTCCGGAAGAAACCCATGACAGACAGAGAAACTTTTATCGGAAACGGCTGCGAGCCGAGCTTGGTGATCCGGTATCATGCTGGCGCAGCACTGAGCGGAGACTGGCAAAACCATAGAGAAAAATCGCGAGGCAGGTCGATTCCGTCTTGAACAACGCCGACGTAAAAAAAGAATCATTGGTTATATTTCGACATTGATTAGTTATAACAAACTCCTATGGTTAACGGGCTGCAAAGAACTGAGAAGAAGACCACGTTCCATTTAAACGGCTCTTTTAGGAGCCTCCAAATAAAGCAAAAGGTTACGACCAACACTGAATTTACATTAACTGGGATCATTTAGGACATTCAACGAAAAGCAAACAGAACCGACTCGTTTCGGTTAACCCCTTTTCATTCAAAGGCTAGTATTTTTTTTGCTACTATATTTGCGTAACCTGTTCGGCGTTCTTGTTTTTATTCCCAACTACGATAGCACAAATCGAGTATTATGATATCCTTTCGCTCTACTTTTAAAAAAGAGGTGTACATGCATGTATCATTTGTTTGTTTCTTTTTTCTCGCTTATTTATTAGCCTTCCCTGCTTCAGCTCGCGTTTCGTTCTAATATAGCAAATGTTTATGACCAGCACTAACAGGGAATATTTACGTCTTTTCAACTGAAAACATTCAGCGCGCAACGCCTTACGTTTAACTCCTTTCTATTCGAAAGTTTCTTTTCCCACGCTTATTGGCGTAACCTTTTTTAGCTCTTTTTTGCTCGCGTGTTTTTATTTCCAATCTCGGCCCACGCGAATTACGTATTGCGATTTTCTTTCGCTTTACTTGTAACGACGAGGGTATACTTGCATGTAAGATTTGCTTGTTTGTTTTCGCGTGTTTATTTCGTTCCCTGCTTAGGCTAGCGAGTTTTTCACCAACAGTGTTTTGAAATCAACCGAAATTGTGATCGGCGTGTTGTGATTTTAATTCTCGCCTCATGATTAGAGAACGAGGTAAGACATGTAGGTATCGTTTGCTTGTTTCAATTCGCATGTTTATTTGCGTTCGCTGCTTTGGCTCGCGTGTTTGTCGTTCTTTGTTGTAAGCGAGTGAAGCTATTATCGGCCCGTTGCAATTTTAATAATCCCACCTCACGTTTAAAGAACGAGGTATACATGCATGCAGTCATTTTCTTGTCTTTTTTCGCGTTCGCTGCTTCGGCAATACCGCAATACCGCAATACCCCAAGACGTCCAAAACCTTGTCAAAAATCAATGAAATAACGAAGTTGTTGCCTTGCATGATCTTAAAATTACGGGCAAATATTAACTTAATTGTTTTTTCGAATATTAAGGCATGCTAGGTTCGTTTTAGGAAAATGAGTAACGTGTACTTTACGTCCAATAGCTTGTTTAAGTTAATGCCGAACAAAGATAAACTTAGCTTTATTGATTCACTTTTCTGATTGCAATAGAAGGGAATGATACTCTTCGCTTCCAAAGTCAATGCTTAACGTTCATCAGGAATTTACAATTTAGAGAGACGCGGTGTATAAGACGATATGGCCTAACGATTAGGAGTCGATTAGTGCTCTAGACTCCGGAGTGAATGGCCCTGTCCGAGTACTAGTCGAATATAAATGTGCTGTGTTCTTGGGCAAGCCGCTTTACTCCAGCCAAACGACCCATCGGTATATGCACTGGCTTTCTCCAACCAAGTGTACAGATAGGCAACCACAAATTTGATGCTGGTAGGTAACCTTGCAAAGGACTAGCTTCCCGTCCAGGAAAAGGAGGTGCACACATACTCGTAATCGCCCCATGCTAAGGTTATCGGAGATATGAAAGACGCGGTGGCCTTGTGGTTAGCGCGCTGGACTCCGGATCGAGCAGCCCTGGCTCGAGCCCTGGCCGGGTTTATTGTGTTATGTTCTTGGGCAGGACACTACTCTCATGGTGCCTCTCTTCACCCAGTTGTATAAATGGCTACCGACGAAATAATGCTGGGTATAATCCTACGATGGACTAACATCCATTTAGGGGGGAGTGGAAAAACGCCTAGTCATTTAATGCTACAGAAACCGGGATAAGCTCCGGCGGCCACTGAACTCGGACGCAGACAATACCTATGATGGGCCAATAGGCTGGAAAAGAGACTGGAGGTAAATGGGTTGCTTAAACTTTCTTTCTTTCTTTTTTCAGGACAAGAAACGATTGTTGAAGCGAACAGCTCTGCCAAATCGAGATCGTGCACCAAGGAGAAAAGTAGCAGAGCTTCCAATTTCCCCTTGGAACAGAGAGTTCAACCTCTTCATCGCTGTTGGGGTCGAACTCATCTGCGATTTCTTCATCATTCACTTCTTCGTTCAGGTGGTCCAACGTGCTTTCTTCGCTATTCTGTCCCGATGGTAAAGTGGTCAGTTCTAATGGCTCGTCTGATATAACACACCGTCGTTGGTACATAAACTCGGGAAGAGTGCCATGCGTTGCCATTGTTGTTTCTTGGCGCACTGTACGTTGTCCCACAGCAGCTCCAAAGGAGGAAGCCCAGTTTCGCATAAGATCGCAGTTAGCTTGAGACATCTCAACTGCAGGTTGGGAGCCAGGGTTAACGCTAAGACTTAATACATAATTACTTAATACATAACACATCGCGCGCTCGCGAGAGCATGGAGTCATAGTCACACATTCCCAGGAAAAGACCTTGAAAAACATAAAAGCAAATAAAGCCACGCATTACCACATACAAACCTCGCAGCCACTGTAATTGTTTGCTTGTTGACTTTGTCCTTATAAGCTATTAGATACGTTTACGTTAATCAGGTCAGGTTCCGTTTTGATGTGCCTGGTGATGTGCACTGAATGAAACAATCCAAATTAAACTTACCTAATGTTCGCCCTAAACTCGGTGAGCCGTTTTTCGTCTTTGTTCCCCCGACACCTGAACTTGTTTTTTTTTCGTCGCCTTTTCCCTCCTCGTAAAACAGAGCCACACAATCGATGACAGCCACTTCGACTTCCCTCGTCGCGATCTCGGATGTTGCTGCCACAGCCATGTTGAATAATGTCTGGTCTGTCTGGCAAAGCGCGTGGTTTGGACATGATCTTGGACCCCTTGGTGGGGGGTGGGGGTCAACAAAGGTCGATCGATATTAAATATTAGGGGCGAACCATTTGACTTTTGAGGGGGGGGGAAGGGTTGGAAGATTTGGAAAAAAATTCCCTGCAGCCGCCCAAGGAAGGAAAAAAATCATGCATGGTAAGCTCCGAGGAAAAAAAATATCATGCATGGATTGTGCGGCAAAAAAAATTCCTGCAAATCATAGACATTTTTCAATGGGTTGGTTGGTTGGTTGGTTGGTGCAAATCCCTGCCTGTAGTGTAGCAAATCTGAGTGCAGTCTTTACATGAAAGCTATGTTCTTTTATTTCAACAACCAACATTGTCTCAGAAACAGGAGTTCACATTGTTTTCAGTTAATAAAATTTCTTTTAAAATTACATTACAATCTTTGAATCTCAACTGGGGCTCGGAATTTTTTCTGAGCTCTGTGATGTTTAATTCCTGTTTCTTTCTAATTAACAGATCACATGAAATTTTAACCTCAGAACAATGCTATAAATCAGGTTTATATCATTGTTGTTGAACTTCATGCGGGTCTACTCACTTTAGAAATTGAACATGCAGTACATCGAAACATACCTTTGAAATGAATGATGTACTGAACAAAACCTTATTAACGAATATTTGATTCTGAAATATAACTTTAATATTTAAAAAATATATTACTGCATTTATAGTTTATAAATAACCAATCAAACAATATCATGCACTAAACAAACATTAAATAATATCTTCTTCTGAAATATAACTAATATAATATTTGAAAATAAATATTACTGCATTAATATTATAACCTAACTAATCGAACAATATCTAAATAATAAATAACATTGAATCATAAAATATATACTACAGTAAAAACCCGCGAGTATTAAAGAAACTCGGATTTAGTTCATTTTTTTGCTTTTTGGTTTTCCTGGCATTCTTGTCTGCCTTCCTTTTCTCAAACTGCTCCTGGACAGTTTTTCCAAACCTCTCCCAGCAGCTTTCAAGGACTCCAGTCAATCTTTTTGCTTCACTACTAAGCATGCTTCTAGCTGCTTCAAGTGCCTTTCAATGGTGCACGGTTGGCGTATGACGGCCTCAAGGAAAGGAATAGCCTGGGGGTTGGTCTCAAGCCCTACACTCCTGGGCAAGGGAGTCCTTCACACTGCATCTATGTTTGAAAAGGCCAGCACACAGCACCACACACATGACACTCAACCTTTTTCTTTTATTGATGCTGTCTTCTAGTGCTGGCAAAATACTGTATTAAACATTTTATAGTCTAAGAAACTATAATTGTAATGCAGAATGCTCTGTATTTTGAAAATTCACATGTGAGGCCTGTTCCACTCCTGATTGGAGTGAAAAAAAAATTCCTGCAACGGATAATCACAAAAAAGAAATATCATGGACCACTTTTACATTGGAAAAAAATATCTGCCTTGTTGGTCAGTGGGAAAAAAAAAAACCTTTCCAAGGGGGAATCTTCCAACCCCCCCTCAAAAGTCAAATGGTTCGCCCCTTAAAAGTCGGTGCGTGACATACGTCAGTGCTGTGACTTTTAATTGGTTGTCCAAGCGATCAAATTGTAATCACGTTTCATGCAATATGACTAATATAAACACGCGTGACGGATCAGAGGACCTAAGAGCTGTTTCGAAACGTTTCCACAGCTGTTTCCGAAACGACAAGAAACTGGAAAAAGATCCAAGAGGGTCGAAAACTAAGGGAAGATAATCTTAAGTACCGACCAAAACGCTAAAAACCGAATCCCGCAGGTTTTGAGAATATCGCAATATCGCAATTATAGAACAGAATTACCGAAATACCGCGTGAAAAATTGCCCATTACCGCAATACCGCAAACCCCAATCAGTAATCGGCTTATTGCGATTTTCATTTCTGCCTGACGGTTAAAGAACGAAGCATACATGCATTTATCTTTTCCTTGTTTCCTTTGGCTGGCGTGTTTATCGTTATCAGTTATAACAGAGTGAAACTGTAATCGGAGTGTTGCGATTTTCATCCCCGCCTCACGTTCAAAAGAACGAAGCATACGTGCATTTATCCTTTCCTTGTTTGCTTTGGCATGTTTATTTGCGTTCCTGTCTTCAGCTCGCGTTTTTTTAGTTGATTATATCCCCTCTTTCGTAGATGCAGTTTCACTTCTTGAACTAGTCGTACAAATCGTAAGAGTTGACTAGGTCCCTGCCTTAATCAGATGCAGTCTCACTATATAAACGAGAAATAACACATTTTATTTCATTGAAAAATACCACATTTACGACTCAGTGTACCGGTCGAACGAATCGTAACCATTGTGGTTCAACTCGTACGAGTCGTAGGACTCGTACGAGTTGAATCTCCACTTGCACAACTTGAACAAGTGGGAGTATTAGACGTCGATGGGATTGTGGACGGCAGAAACTGATGGCGAAATAGTAAAGGCGAAAAAATATTTTCTATACGTTTTTACATTCAAACCGGATCTTCTTTACCGGGCAACTTTGGGAACTTCCGCTGCAACATTGGTATTTTGATCGACAACTTGCTCGGAGCAATTTACAACCGCCGCGAACAACTTGCTCGCTTCAGTTCGCAAATTTGTTTACGTAGATTCCTCTGCAGATTGCCCTTGAATTCAGAAACTGAGCTTGTACTACCAAAAAATAACGAAATTTGCACCGCTAGGAACTACCGAGGGTAGTTGTTGCAATAACGCAAATGTAAGAGTAATTTTGTGAACTGAATGACAGGAATGAGGTTTTGAAGTTGTTCCCGTCGGTGGCAAGTTTATTTGTGTAGATTTCTCTTCATATTACTCTTAAAGTTTCTAAAATTAGAAATGTTGCTCAGAATATCATAAAAAAACATTTCGTGATAGAAAAACTGACGACTGAAACTATTTTGTTCACTGAAAAGCTATGAGATTCGCTGTTGTGATAAAGTTACTTTTGTGGAGAATATGTTGTGGTTTTAATTTGCTGTTTCGGTCATTAAAGGTGTCGTTATTATTTTAAATAAATTTGCCTCACGTTGTCGCTCGCATGACAGAACTCTAATTTCACCAACTGGGTAATATTCCAAGTTCAAAGAATTGCGAGACAATTTTCATGTGACACAACACAAGTTTGCAACTGAAGCGAGCAAGTTGTTCGCGGCGGTTGCAAATTGCTCGTAGCAAATTGTCAATCAAAATACCAATGTTGCGGCGGAAGTTTGCAAAGTTGCCCGGAAAAGAACATCCGGTTAGACTGCAACATTAAACATGAAATGTTCGAAGACGTTGTAGAGGTGGTCAAGCGTACACAGTATAGAAGGTGGTCAGTACTTTATGCTTGCTTGGAATTGATCTCTACAAGACCATTTTTGCGCCAAGATTTCAAAAGCAATCTGATGAATATAGACCAAGTTATGGCATTATGTACCATATGGCATTTCCAGGAGGGCAACGGTTTAAACTAAAGAGGGCTCAAAGTTCAACACGTCTCACATGACGTTCATAATGTTCAAGAAGAAGAGTCTTAGTACTTAATTCCTCTTGACAAATCCAACATTCGTGTTTTTCAACATGGCTTTCAACAGAGTCTTGGAAAGTGGAGTCTGCTGTTGATGTGCTGCCCGGTCGAAAAAGAGTCTTTTCCAAACGAATGGCCTCCTTATGACCTTTTCGACTGCCTGTGTTTCTAATAATCTTTTTACTTGACTTTTTGCTATCAGGAGTCCTCTTTTCTGTCTGTAAATGTCTATATTCGTGAGTCTTGAGATTTCCAGACTGGATAAAACATTTACCGCAATGTTTACATTCATAAGGCCTCCTTCCAGTGTGGACTCTTTCATGTTTCTTTAGATTCCCTGCTTCACTAAAACATGTGTCACACTGTTTACATTTATAAGGCTTCTCTCCAGTATGGACTCTATCATGTCTTCTTAGACGTGCTGCTACGCTAAAGCACTTGCCACAATGTTTGCATTGATAAGGCTTTACTCCAGTGTGCACCCTCTCATGTGTCCTTAGATTTCCTGGGAGGCTAAAACACTTGCCACACTGTTTACATTCATAAGGCTTTTCTCCAGTGTGTACTCTTTCGTGTGTCCTTAGACTTCCTGCTACGCTAAAATACTTGCCACACTGTTTGCATTCATAAGGTTTCTCCTTAGTGTGAACTCTTACATGTGTCCTTAGATTTCCTGCAGTTCTAAAGTACTTACCACATTGTTTGCATTCATAGGGTTTCTCTCCAGTGTGGATTTTTTCATGTGACCTTAGATGTTCTCCTCGGCTAAAACACCTGTCACACTGTTTGCATTTATAAGTTTTTTCTCCTGTGTGGACTCTCCCATGTTTCTTTAGACTTTCTGCTACTTTAAAAAACTTGCCACACTGTTTGCATTCATACCGTTTCTCTCTAATGTGAACTCTCAGATGTGTCTTTAGATGTCCTAATGTTCTAAAACTCTTACCACACTGTTTGCATTCATAGGGTTTCTCTTCAGTGTGAACTCTAAGATGCGTTCTTAGATTTCCTGCTGTGCTAAAACATTTGCTGCAGTGATTGCATTTATAAGGCTTCTCTCCAGAGTGAGCTCTTTCATGTGTCCTTTGATGTTCCTTCCGGCTAAAACACTTTCCACACTGTTTGCATTTGTAGAGCTTTTCTCCAGTATGGAGTCTTCCATGTACCTTAATATTTCCTGCTTGGCTAAAACACTTACCACACTGTTTGCATTCATAAGGTTTTTCTCCTGTGTGGACTCTCTCGTGTTTCCTTAGAGTTCCTGCTAATTTAAAGGACTTGCCACACTGTTTGCATTTATGCGGTTTCTCATAAGTATGAAGTCTCAGATGTGTCCTTAGCTGTCCTACTTTGATAAAGCTCTTACCACACTGCTTGCAGGGATAAGCTTTGTCAGTTGAGCATGCTTTATCATGAGTGGCTGATTTAGTCATCGCTTTGTTTGCTGTGTGTGCACACCTTCCGTTATACCTGGAATTTAATTAAACGAGAGAAAAAGTTATTGATACATTTACTGCAAATTACTTGAGATTAACGATTGGTTAGGTATGTAATATATCTGTTTTAGAAACTGAAAAACTTTGTATTTATTCATGGATGAAAAAGATGAAAATACAAAAGCTGAACCAGCAAGTCCCAAATACACTGTATACAGTAGTCAGTTAACTGGTATATAGTAAACTTGCTGACGTTTGCCAAGAATAATTACTTTCCAATTTACGTAATCACTGAGATAAGAGCAGGACTGTGAACTACATAATTGTTGAGAAATGCAGCACTCAGAATGGCTGGACATCATGAATTGTTTACGAGAAATGTGAATGCGAGAAAGGGCCAAATTTGGCCAAGTAGCCTCAAGAAAACTCGCTTTTCGGCCTTGCAGAAGTCCTCACTCATATTTTGACCTAAAGGCGTCTGGATAGGCTTGCATCTACGATTTCGGTCAAAATTAAGAGGTGACAAAGTAAACAGACTTCCTTTGCAATTAAGAAAAAACGGGCTTTTTTTTATTGTGGAAGCTGACTTCGAGAGAAATTTTCGGGAAACCTAGTATAGTATAGGCTGACTCCCAAAAGGTGACCTACGGCAAACGAGAAGATGAATCTTTCCTTAAAAAGAGTCTGTACTTACTTGAAAAATTCTTTCACAAGAACCACTATCCCTTTAAGAGGCCCTGACTTATGAAATGGGGTCAGCCAAATTCAATGAAACTTGGTAAGGACATTGACCTTGATGAGTTACTGCAAAAGCACCGTTTGATTAACTTTGTTAACGGTTGCTTAAAATTTTCCAGGGGGGGGGGGGGGGCATTTAGGGGCCCAAAGTCACTATAAACACACCTGTATGAGAGTTAACTTTCAGGTCACATTACAAAAAATAGCCACGCGACCGAGTGCATGTGGTTACAGTTTTTAACCTTTACACTTTTCGGAAAAAATTACTAAAGGCGCCATTCTCAAAATAACCACTCGATAGAGTGGACGAGGCCAGTTTTTGTGCTACTGTTTTTTTTACTAAACAACTATTGGAAAGTACAGGTTATGTAATGAAAATTAACTAATAGGCGAGTGCATATCCAGGAACAAACTCCTAACGTCTAGCTATCAAAAAGTTATCCGTATTTTAGATTTAGAAACTACTAATGAGACTAAATTTTAAGCGAACAATTACAAAGAAACATTGAAGAAGCAGCCGATTTTTGTACATTTTCACTAAACTGTTAGATCGAAAGTGCAGGTTGTGTAATTTAATAAACTGTGAGCAGTAGTCCTGTTTTTTTTCAGATCCTACGCACAAGTGGAAATGAATGAATTATGCAAAATAACGGTAAAAACTTGGAAGGATTGGGCTACTCGCTGCTCAATCTTCTCGCTAAAATTAGGAGAAGAAAGAGACTGCTCGCAGTTTACCTTGATATACTTTTCGGCGACAAATTCCTAAAATCCATATGATCTCAGGCTATAACAAAAGTTAAACATATTTTCGATTTAGAAACTGCTAATGCAATAGATTTTTAGCAAAACATTTGCGAGAACCATGCGAGAAACGGACTATGAAAGACCTCGAAGTGACTTCGAACGACAAGAGTGACTGTGATCACAAAGACGAAGTCATGGAGGCTCTCGACAAGATAGGAGCTATTGGGGAACAACTTAATACTATTCTCGACAGGCTGAACAAACTGG
>Ga0126336_10002364_pt1 | contig 10682 bp, 11 predicted proteins | sample SidCmetagenome_FD_92530 | JGI IMG/M metagenome (GOLD analysis project Ga0126336, IMG submission 92530) | Coral microbial communities from El Islote,Puerto Morelos, Mexico - Siderastrea C C metagenome | ecosystem: Host-associated > Invertebrates > Cnidaria > Coral | place: El Islote,Puerto...
AGGAACATTTGGCTTAAAACGAGGCAACAAGGGCCAATTAACATGGAGACAAAAGAATAATGTATTTTCCACCATTTTGGAATAAGGTGTATTAACACATATAAAAAGGGCTAAATCTGCATATATCTATTTAATTAACTGGTCAAGTTTAAAGGTAATTAAGTTAAATTAATTGTATGATTTATATAAAATGTGTACACACTGGATCTGAGCATATTTTAAAATAAGTTGTAAAATTCGTTAATAATTCATAAGAATTATGATCAATCAGTAGGGCAGTATTTGAGTCACATGTTTACCTCTGTAAACCCCAATATAAATCATCTGTCTGAAAGCACAGGGAGGGTTTGAAAAGGTAGCAGGGAAAGGCAGGGGTTGATGAATTATGAATTAGTAGAATTATCAATAAGATTCATTTTTATAAACATCTCTAACTCCCCTAATTAGTATGCTTAACTTTAAGACGAGTCCTGTACATTTGTACAAAGTTTATTAATCAATCACTAGTTTGACATATCAATCACGGTATCAAATGAAGGTTAATCGCACAAATTAACAAATAAAGCGAATTGGGCGGATAACGCTCTCCATTTTGCTTGGCCACTTCACAAACGAACTTGCTCAACCAAAAGTTTAGCGTGTTTGCCAACATGTGCTCTAGTGAAACGGTCAGATCTTGAACATCTTCGCATTTTAGATCGGCCACTCCAACAACTTCTGACATTGCACATGTATTTTGCCGTCCCTGGTGCCATTCCTCGAAGACTTTCTGCCCTTTTAGTGTTGTATTGTGTTGCTTTCGGAGTGGCTTCCGACACTAGACTGGTCTCTTCTTCTTTACTCTTTGGAGAGCGAAACCGACCAGCCATGTTTCTACTACAAAAGCTACATGAAAATGAATTGCTAAATTCAATGCTGAATATTTCCAACTCCTATGGGACAACTCCACGCCCGCGTGATTAACATGACAAACACAATCTATAGTCACGGTTTTATTTCACAAGTAAGATGTAATATATCAAACGTTAGAAAGAGTGTTTCATCAGGACATCCACCCGAGAAGTAGGTTGAAAAAACGAGGCGCAGCCGAGTTTTTTTAAACCGACTTCGAGGTGTTTGGATACCTGATGAAACACTCTTTCGAGTTTTTGATATGGCTTCTCAAACCATTCATAATTCTTGGAGAAATTTAAAGCAAAAGTTCGCAAAACTTTATGCTAATTAAGATCCGGTATCCAAACCACCGTCACGGTAGTGATTTCCTTTGTTTTCTCTTTATGAATTAATAATGAGTTTGAGAAAAATATTCGCGCCCGACCTTTCTGGGTTTTAAATGCTCATAGAGGTCTTCCGCTCATATTTTATCTATTACATAACATCAAAGGCAATTACTGCATTGGCAGCCGATAAAATTCAACTTATTTAAATGTTTGCGAAAAAATGACACATTAGGTGCGTTCTTTACAACTCAGCTGGTTCCAAATACGAGAAATAGTGTACGTAAGGGGATTTGCAGGGAACAATTACAATGCTGAATATTTTGTCACCTATTACTCTTATTGTGAGATTACAAGTGGCTTCATTTCCCGATTGGTCCACAGCAGTGTATGTGATCACGTGACTTCCTTGACTGAACCTTTGAAGCGGTTGATAGTTTGACGTCACTGTAGGTGCGATTCCCGAGTTGTCAATAGCAACCGGCTCGGTCCAGTTCACTAAAGCTGAAAACTTGTCTCGTTCAGCATACGCTAGTAACGGGCCTCCAGGACACGTCGCACCAAATGTTGGTGGTGTAGAATCTGAAATGACAAACGGGCAATAAGGTTAGGAGGAGTAGGGTTGAACATCATCACGCTAACAGAAAACAAAATCAGCATCCATAGACTTTCAAAACGAAAAACCGAAATTAAACTACGGCTTTAGTTTCAGGGAAGTTATGTTTAATTACATAAGAAGCTATTATTACCTGTACAGTTAATGTCATTTCCACTCCATTGTCCAGACGACAAACATGTTCTTGTGACATTTCCACTTAAGGAGGTGTATCCAGTTTGACAGGAAAATGAGCAATTTGATCCATAAGTACTATTACAGGGGACAGTCAACATTGTGGCTCTAGGTGGGGTGTCCAGGGGTAGGCAGTTAATAACTGGATTGGAAAGAGCCAAAGAACGATAATTAAAATAAAATTAACTAGCCGTTTGTTTTATTCAGCCGTTAAATGCTTCCATGATGTTAACCAACCTTCGCATGTAGGTAGAGCGTTGTCCCAGAATCCTGGAGGTCTGTTACCAGGAGCAACGCAGGTGACGGTTGAGGAACCATTCAGGCGATGACCAATCACACAGGAGAAGTTACACTTTGATCCATAATGATTACCGCAACTGCTCATACGCAAAGGACCTCCAGGAACTACCATCAGCAATGTGCAATTGATAACTGAAGAAAAGAGGCAGAAAAGGGTGCAATCTTTTGTTCATCGCCTCATGGGGTCTGAATTTTTATTGAGCGTGGATAAGATATGATTTTAAGTTGATACCAATACGAACATGTGACAAGATGGAGCGGGACTAATCCTATCGTAGATCTCCGAGTCTGAAGCTTTTCAAGACAAATCTTCTCAAACTGGAAGCTTAGGGCAAAACGCTTCCAGCATTATATATGAAGTCGATCTGCTAAAATGGAAAAACTGATAAAGGGACTAGCTGGGAAGTGATAACGTTGAACATTTTGTTAACTGTGACTTTAACTGTAACGGTATTTTATATATATATATATATATATATATATTAGTTGGAAGATTACTCTAGAAATATAAACTGAGCTTCTTAACACATCCAAAAACTGGCAGAAAAATTGTTCAAAGATTTGGAATCTTCGGCATATGAGCAAATCGTAAATAGTCTGGTTTGCGAAATTCAGAGTGAAAGATGAACAAACCCAGGCCTCACATCCTTTGGACTTAAAACGTCAAAGGTTTTGTTTACCTACTACTTTAACTACATAGGTACAAGTGGCCTTATTTCCTGATTGGTCCACAGCAGTGTATGTGATCACGTGACTTCCTTGACTGAATCTTTGAGGTGGTTGATAGTTTGACGTCACTGTAGGTGTGATTCCCGAGTTGTCAATAGCAACCGGCTCGGTCCAGTTCACTAAAGCTGAAAACTTCTCGCGTTCAGCATACACAAGTAACGGGCCTCCAGGACACAACACACCAAATGTTGGTGGTGTAGAGTCTCAAATGAAAAATTAGAATAGGTTAGGATACACATGTTGGACTTTACTTAACATTTCATCATACTCAGATTACTAAGCTCACAAGTATACTTTGCTTTGCAAGCGAGCTGTATAAATATTAAGGATCTCAGCACTGCGTGTATTTTTCATCCATGACAATCTAAAATGATTAATATGATCTTTGGTCCAAGAATTGAATATCCTGAGATCTATTGGGCAATAAAAATATTAAGTAAACGATACGATACGTCGTTTCTGAAAGTGCGGCAACTTGAAGTTGCTTTAAAGCGGTAATCGCTAAATAAGTATCGTTTCAGAGAAACCAGAGAAACATGTTCGTAAGGCGTCCAAAACATTTGCTAGTTGTATTTGTCTAGAGACAAGACTCCAAGGTATTGTATGAGTACCTGTGCAGTTGATGTCGTTTCCACTCCATTGACCAGACGACAAACACGTTCTAGAAACATTTCCAGTTGAGCTGGTATATCCGGTTTGGCAAGAATACAAGCAACTTGATCCATACGTACTGGAACAGGACGGGGTCAGCCTTATGGCTTTAGGTGGAGTGACCAACAAAGGACAGGAGATGACTTTTTAAAAGAAAGAAATTACCATTAGAAAATGCTGAATGCCTGATTTAAGAAATAAACTATGTTGTTGTAACACTGTGGTACGCCACCCTGTCCATGTCTGTACCTTCTCTAGATAGGATGGGTGATTGAGATCATAAATGGACTGATAAAGGCTGCCGGAGACGTTCAAGAAGCAGAATGACGTCCAATGCTATCGCTTTTCGATCGCTTTTCGCCGCACTGGTTGATTTAAAAAAACTACACAGTTTATCTATTATAGCATCAAATGACCTTTCCAAAACACACAAACCCACCTTGGCAAACTGGCATACGGCTGTCCCATTTTCCTGGAGGCCTGTTACCAGGGGCAACGCATGTGACAGTTGACGAGCCATTCAGGCGATAACCAATCTTACAGGAGAAGTTACACTTTGATCCATAATAATTACCACAGCTGCTCATGCGTAAAGGACCTCTAAGATCCACCTTCAGTGATGTACAGTTGATAACTGAAGATATCAAAGGCAGAAAAGATTATAATCTCTAACATCGCATCTTGAGGGCAGTCTTTTTTTTTTAATTTAAGGAACATATCCAGAGTGTGGATAAAAATGTTTTATAGTTGTATTCAAGAGGAATATCTGAAGAGACGGAGCGAGGCTAACGCCTAAGCAATTTTCCCAAACTTTGTTCACATCCGTGTATCTACAAGTATAAATCTTACGCAGACAAAACTTCCGTTTGGTATTCGATATTCAGCGTAAAAGATGAACAATGGCTGGTATTACATTCTCTTGTCAAACGGAATTTAAAATTGCCATTTATAACGTGAAAGCTTTTGTTTACCTACTACGTTAACTGTAAATGCACAAGTGGCCTTATTTCCTGATTGGTCCACAGCAATGTAGGTGATCACGTGACTTCCTTGACCGAACCTTTGAGGCAAATGGTAGTTTGACGTCACTGTAGGTGCGACTCCTGAGTTGTCAGTAGCAACCGGTTCGGTCCAGTTCACTAAAGCTGAAAACTTGTCTCGTTCAGCATATGCAAGTAACGGGCCTCCAGGGCACGTTGCACCAAATGTTGGTGGTGTAGAATCTGAAATGAGGAATAGGAATCAGGTTAGGGTAGAAATGTTGGACTTTCACTGCATCATCGCAGGCGATGATATATTAAAAAGGCTTTATTTTCGCAACTGCAAACGTTGCATACTTTACTGCGATGATCTTCTAGAAATTTAAAAGTACTTCGTCAGAGCGACCTGTGTGAATACAGCATGCATGCAAACCAGATATATTTAAGGATGATAGCACAGCGTGTATACTGTGACCATTGAATCCAATCTGAATTGCGGATCCTGGTCAAACAATCAGTAGCCTGTGATCTACTAAGCAATAGAAATTTACAGTAAACAAATCTTTATGTCATTTCAAAAGTGCAACAACTTTAAATTGCCTTAAAGCGAATATCGCTAGTTTCCTTTCTACAAAAAAAAAACGTTCGAATAATGTCCACAGGAAAATTCAAATACCTCTCCAAGTTATAACAAATAATGTCTGCCTGCTTCACACAATTTTGCAAGCTATGTTAATTTAAAGACAACACCCAAATTACTGTATGAGTACCTTTGCAACTGATGTCGTTTCCACTCCATCGTCCAGACGACAAACACGTTCTAGTAACATTTCCTGTTGAGCTGGTATATCCAGTTTGGCAAGAATACAAGCAGTTTGATCCATACGTACTGGAACAGGATGGCGTCAGCAGTATGGCTTTAGGTGGAGTGACCAATAAAGGACAGGAGATGACTTTTAAATGAAGAAAATTTTCATAAGAAAATGCCAACAGCTTGATTTTAGAAATAAAACATGTAACGTAGTGGTACGTCATGTTGTCCATGTGTGCCCCTTGTCTAGGTACGGTGAGTGATTGAGGTCATAAACGGAATGATGGCGGCTGCTGGAGGTGTTCAAGAAGCTCAGTGACGTCCAATTCTCTCGGTCTCTGCGGCAATGATTTACGTAAGAACAGTCACGTAGTTTATCTGTTGTGCATGACATTACATTACCAAAATATATCAACCTACCCTTACAAACCGGCACAGGGTGGTCCCATTTTCCTGGAGGTCTGTTACCAGGGGCAACGCACGTGACAGTTGATGAGCCATTTAAACGATAACCAGCGGCGCAAGAGAAGTTACATTTTGATCCATAATGGTTACTACAGTTCCGCATGCGCAAAGGGCCTCCAGGATCTACCATCAGCGATGTACAATTGATCACTAAAGAAATCAAAGGCAGGAAAGGATGTAATCGTTTTATCATCATATCCCTTTCCTTGGAGGTTAGGATTTTCATTTACAGCTGATTTCACTGCTATGTGTAGACCCGGGTTTTTCAAGCATGATTCGCCGGATATGATTCGCCCGACATGTGTCATCCCTGATGACAAAACAACGCTGGAAATTTGCAGATCTTTTTTATTGTTTATATGCCAGGAAGTCAGTATTTCCGTCGTATACTTCGGTTATATGCAAATATTCATCATTACTTTGTGACCATGGGCATTCTTCAGAAGTTAGACTGCAGGTAAAACAATTAATTAAGGCTTTAATTTATATACATGAACTCGACCGCCTATCATGGAAGCTGTAACAACAGCTCAACTCAAAAAATTGATACAAGGACTGGAAAGCAATTGTTAACATTAAATATTTTGTTACCTATTACTTTAACTGTAAAGGAACAAGCGGCCTTATTCCCCGCTTGGTCCACAGCAGTGTATGTGATCACGTGACTTCCTTGACTAAATCTTCGAGGCGATTGATAGTTTGACGTCACTGTAGGTGTGATTCCCGAGTTGTCAATAGCAACCGGCTCGGTCCAATTCACTAAAGCTGAAAACTTGTCTCGTTCAGTATATGCAAGTAACGGGCCTCTAGGACACGTTGCACCAAATGTTGGTGGTGTAGAATCTGAAATGAGGAATAGGAATCAAGTTAGGGTAGAAATGTTGGACTTTCACTAAAAATCTGATTGCACTCAGATTAGTAAAATCGCAAATGTTGTTTTCTCTGCAATTGTACGCTAGCTGTCTGAATACGGTACGCCTGTAAACCAGATCTATTTAAGGATCACAGCACCGCGTGTATACTGATTCGGTCAGCCAGTTTGAATTGCCGATCCTGATCTAAGAATTTAATAGCCTGGCATCTACTAAACAATAAAAATTTACAATAAACAATACTTAATGTCGATTTAAAAAGTACACCAACTTTAAAGCGAGCATCGTTGGTCTTGTTTCTGAAAAAATGCTTGTTACGAGTCCAGAGGAAAATTCAACATCTTTACAAGTTATAACAAATAAAGTACGCCTGTTCCACACAATTTCGCAAGTTATGTTAATTTAAAGAAAACACGTAATGTACTGTAAATGTACTGTATGAGTACCTTTGCAACTGATGTCGTTTCCACTCCATTGACCAGAAGACAAGCATGTTCTAGTAACATTTCCTGTTGAGCTGGTATATCCAGTTCGGCAAGAATACAAGCAACTTGATCCATAAGTACTGGAACAGGACGGGGTCAGCAGTACGGCTGTAGGTGGGGTGACCAAAGAAGGGCAGGAGATGACTTTTAAAAGAAAAAATTCCGTTAGGAAATGATGAATGCCTGGTTTGTAAAATAAAAGATGGAAAAGATAGTATTGTAACACTGTTGAGCAACATACTATCCATGTTTGTACCTTGTCTAGATAAGGACAACTAACTAGGGAATGTCCTCCATAGGGTCAAACTCTTACGTTTCCTTTTATGTACTTTTTAAACATAATAAACTTTTTTAATACAGTGGGTGTTTTAGGTCATAATGGAGCGATGGGAGCTACCAGAGGTGTTCAAGAAACATAATAACGTCCGATTCTATCGATTTCCGCGGCACTAATTGATGTAAAAAACAGTTACGCTGTTTGTCTGTTAGACATGACATAACGCTGCTACAATACATAAAACTACCTTGACAAACTGGCACACTGTTGTCCCATTTTCCTGGAGGTCTGTTACCAGGGGCAACGCATGTGACAGTTGATGAGCCATTCAAGCGATAACCAACAGCGCAGGAGAAGCTACACTTTGATCCATAATGACGACCACAACTGCTCATGCGCAAAGGACCTCCAGGATCTACCATCAGCGATGTACAATTGATAACTAAAGACATCAAAGGCAGAAAAGGATTTAATCTTTTAATCATTGCGCCTTGGGTCAAGAAGTATGTTCATTTAATTTAGAGAAGATAACTAGAGTGTGGAAAAAGTGAAGATTCTACGGGCGTTTGGCTTTGGGTAAAGCATTTAGTTCCTTCCATATTTATCAAACCAATCTCTTATGATGAAAGCTGCCACAGGAGCTCAACTGTTAAAGAGTTGATAAACGGACTAGGTACAAATGGTAACGTTGAATATTTTGTTACCTATTACTTTAACTGTAAAGGAACAAGTGGCCTTATTCCCTGATTGGTCCACAGCAGTGTATGTGATCACGTGACTTCCTTGACTAAACCTATGAGGCGGTTGGTAGTTTGACGTCACTGTCGGTGCGACTCCTGAGTTGTCAATAGCAACCGGCTTGTTCCAGTTCACTAGAGCTGAAAACTTGTCTCGTTCAGCATAAACAAGTAACTGGCCTCCTGGACACGACGCACCAAATGTTGGTGGTGTAGAATCTAATATGAAAAAATACAGTTAAAAAAGGAAAACAGCCGTGTATAAGTGTACAGGGAAACTACACATTAGGCTGTTAACTCTTGTTTGTGCTTAGATTGTAAGAATTCAAACACCTTTTTGATCGACTGGTGCGTTATCCACTGCTTCACTGTCCACTCTTATTTTTTTGTCGTTATTCCAACTTAGCATACAAACCTAGGCTTTCAGTCTTAAAAGGTTGAAAAACGTATATGGCTATAAATTGGCGGCAGCAAACGATATCTCCTGGATAATGATATTTTGAAAATTTTACATGCGAAAACAAAAATTGGAAAAAATCCCCTTCATTTGTATACTTGTACATTTGTACAATTGTATATTTTTGTACACCGACTTTTTGCTAAGGCCAACAGAACGTTAAACAAATTTCCAGCTAAATGGACTATTCTAACCCTGCTTAGTGACTAATTACTTCCCTTGTTTTTTTATCGTATTTCTCATCTGTTTGCCTCTTGAATTTGCCTGTAATTTTAGCATTCCTTTTGCTATTGCATCGTACGTTGTCATGGACAAAGAAAATAATTAACTAAAAATTAAGGCAATTCACTAGGAATGAATAATAAAATTGTTCATAAGACATAGTGCGTTTTAAATAACCTTTTATCTATCTATTCATAGAACGAGAAAAATGTACAACATAAGCAGACAATATAAAGCAGGCTTGATTACCAGTGCAGATGATAGCACTTCCACTCCATTGACCAGACGACAAGCATGTTCTTGTAACATTTCCGGTTAAGCTGGTATATCCAGTTTGGCAGGAATACAAACAGCTTGATCCATAAGTACTGGAACAGGAAGGGGTCAGCAGTATGGTTTTAGGTGGGGTCACCAGTGGGGGACATGTAATAGCTGAAAAGTGATAATAATAAAACTGTCGATTCAATAGAATTTCAATGAGTTAAATGATAGTTTTCAAATGCTGCGTGTACCGCTTATTGGATTATGAAGTGATTAGAGGTGTTCTATTTTTTTTTAATTTGTTGCCATTTCAACGAGTGCCACTTTTCGAACCAGATAAGTTTTAGATTATTACGTCTCACATGCGCCACGAGCGTTCCTGGAGCCTCTTTCTCTACGGTTCTAACTGTTCATCATTATTACACTTCCGCACACGCGACTGCAAGCTTCTTCCATCGCTTCTAACTGTTAGCAAGATCAGCCGATCTTATGCCCGTTTTCATCCCGTAAGAGGCGTTGAATATATTCTAGGAAGCTTTTTCGTTGGCGTCCAGGTCTCCTTTTGCCGTTTGGATGGAGGAAGGAAAAATAACTTCTTGCAGGCCCTTCTGCATGCATTCGAAGGAAGTGGCCTAAAAATGTCAACTTGTGCATTCGTGCCTGGTAAATCTGAAGTTTCGTTTCTGTTATCTGGTAAATCTGTGCACGTGAAATATGCTTAATATATAAAATGACTCAGTAACAGCACGAGGCAAATAAATTGTTGTTCTAATGGTCAGCAACAGGGAGGAGCCAGGAATGAATGTGGCTGGTTTGTCATACTCGTGCTCAATACTAACTGTACCCTAACTCTAATCGGGAGGTTGCCTATGTTTTTCTCTCATGACAAAACACGAGAACTTTGACATCCAGGGTCTGAGCCCCTCCGATTGACAAATGGAGCACCGCACCTTTAACAGCTTTTACTACCTTATAATAAAAATTTCATGATAATTTATGGTTACCTTGACAAACGAAATCCTGACCACTCCAGCTTCCATTAACGAGACATGTCCTAGTTGTAGATCCCATCCCGTTAAATCCAACAGAACAGGAAAAATGACAGACTGTGTTGTGCCGTTCTGTTATTGTTCCGGTGCAACCCTTCCGGACGCCATTGGATGGCGCTGGTAAGGCTGGACACGTGACAACTGCAGGAGATAAGAGCTCGTAGCATAGACATTGACATAACATACTATTTTCTTTATACAATAAATTTGGTATCAATCAGTGGCACATCCAGCGGACGGGTCAGGGTCTGCCTGCGTTATTTTTCAAAATGATGATGATGATGATGATGATGATGATGATGATGATGATGATGATGATGACGACGGTGGAAACCGATGGCAACGTTTTGCTAATAAAGTCGCTCATATGCCTAGAAAG
>Ga0126336_10002365_pt1 | contig 10680 bp, 7 predicted proteins | sample SidCmetagenome_FD_92530 | JGI IMG/M metagenome (GOLD analysis project Ga0126336, IMG submission 92530) | Coral microbial communities from El Islote,Puerto Morelos, Mexico - Siderastrea C C metagenome | ecosystem: Host-associated > Invertebrates > Cnidaria > Coral | place: El Islote,Puerto...
GTGAAACAGTCCGCCATGTTTTCAGAACGCCAACGCATGCGTAGTGCATGCTTTAACAGGATGATGCAATACTCTGTTCCAGTCTCAAACGTATCATCAAGTGACTATGTTACAACCGGAAAACCCCCAGCCGCTTTTTTCGCCCGAAAATTAACGTCATTGTCAACTTGCCGAGACGTGATTGGTTGTTTCGATTTACCGCAAACACAAAGGCAAAGGAATGCGGTTCAGTTTTCAGCAGCCGTTTGTGGGGGGAGTGTTGCGTGACGCCACTAAAAACGGCTGCTTAGGAGACTAAAACACCAGAACACACTGAAAATAATTTAGAAAGAAGCAGGAAATTAGGTTAATGAGAAATTTCAGATTGTCGCATGAAATAAAAATAAAATCGTCATTCTTTTTATGCTCGGGTTTTTGCATTGCGAAGTTTAAAAAGTAGAAAATAATCGAGAGGCCAATGCTTGAAATTTTGAACGTGCTCGGGTAAAATACATCAAGCATAATGAGGATGACATGCACACAAAAACACATGCACACATGATCCCCCAGAAAATCTTGAAATCTAGATCCTTTTATAAGCTCTTAATAAACTCTCAGCAGGAGTCCTCGCGAAAGCATTGAAAGAAAGCATTAATAGAAATCGGTACTTATTAGGCCCTACAGATGGCAGTAGACCTCCGATAATCTGCAGACACGGCCAGACACCATGCAGTACTAAAGAGGTAGCGTCCTCCAAACTGCCGACTGGTTGGCTCAGTTGGTTGGGTACCAGATTTCGGAGCGTTAGGCCCGGGTTCGATTACAGGCCGGACCAACACTCAGGGTTTAAAATAACTGAGTAGAATGTGCTGCCTTTGTTTCGCATCTGCAAATGGTTAGACGTTCTAGTCTTCTTGGATAAGAAAGAAAAACCGTATGCCTCGTCTCACAGCACTTTTCACTCTCTTCACTGTGTTTATTCACCGTGGGGAAGAAATCAAATAAATAAAAAAAATTACTGGTTAAAATGTCGTTTTGAATAAACATCCCCTCTGCACAGAAGCAGGAAAGAAGGCATGGTTTTAACTACGGACGTTTTTTATTCCTATCTGCTCTCTGGTGCGCATTGCTAAGGTGTATGTGAAATACTTTGGAAGGTCATTGCAAGTAGGCTGCTCGCTGTGAACGATTTTGTTGTTTTCGCAAAATTTTCCCTTGGATCCCCCTACATGTAGCTCAATGTGAAACCCTTCATGAAACAAAACAACTGTGAACGGTGTTGACCCTTCAGAAGACAGTGCGGGTTAAGGGATGGACCATTGGGAAAGTTATGGGATGGGGGGGGGGGGGCGAAGTACAAAAAATTCATGCAAGGGAAAAGGGAGAGAAAAAATCATGCAGCACAGCAAGTTGCCCAGAAAAAATGTTCTTGCATGCGGGAAAAATATTCCTTCAACTTTTTTAATGGTCCGTCCCTTCGGTCGGACAAGTTCAAAAAGACGGCATGTCAGGCAAAATAAATATTTTGGTGATGGTGGTGGTAGGGGATGCCGAGGGGAGGAGGTTGGTGGTGATTTGTTATGAAATTACTGCTAACAGTGCAGTACATTCCAGACTGGGATTCCTGAGTTATGGATGAGGTTGGATTCCGTATTCCACGGTTTGGATTGCGGATACCAGGGAATGGATTCCGGATTCCAAGGCTTTGGATTCCGGATTTCGAAGGCAAAAAACTGTTGGATTGCGGATTCCGGATTCCCTTACATGGGGCGAACCTTTGCATAGCCCTTCACATCGATTCCCGCTCAAACTAGTGGTTAAATTTTATCTCTACTGTAATTGGTCCAAAAGCAACCGCAACTCCACGTCTTTTTTTCTGAACTCGCTTTGTCATTGGCAGAAAAACGTTGGGTGGGCCCAGTTGAATTCATTGCACTGTAAGAAAGGTGGAGTCGTGAATTGTCACAGACTCTCTTTTTTAGGTGCGAATAAAAAAGATTTCTTGTCATTTACGTTCTGGGTGTTCTTGGTAACTTTTTGGGGTCCAAGTCTTTTGCTCTGAACTCGGCTTATGATTGGCAGAAAAACGTTGGGTGGGCCCAGTTGAATTCATTGCACTGTAAGAAAGGTGGAGTCCTGAATTGTCATGGACTCTCTTTTATAGGTGCGAAAAAAAAACGATTTCTGAAAGTAGTTTAGAAAGAAGCAGGAAATTAGGTTAATGAGAAATTTCAGATTATCATATGAAATAAAAATAAAGTTGTCATTCTTTTTATGCTCGGGTTTTTGCATTGCGAAGTTTAAAAAGTAGAAAATAATTGAGAGGCTAATGCTTGAAATTTTGAACGTGCTCGGGTAAAATACATCAAGCATAATGAGGATGACATGCACACAAAAAAACACAAATTAAATATATTTATGAAATGTTGCCCTGGATTGAAGACAAAATGAACTCAATGTAAATGTATTTGCCGAATGATGGCTGCATCTACAGCAAAAGATTCCAACTTCGGTCATGTAATACAAGAGAGTTTAGAAAAGCTGTAGTTAAAGCCTAAAGCTGAGAATTAATGCTAGAGGTTCAAAACGTATTAGCCCCCAAATAGAAACTGCATTTTGTCGACTGCCAACATGTTTTCACAGTTCAATGATTTCCAATTAGTGGGTCACATAGGTATTGCAAATATATTTTTGGCTTTGACGTAGTTATTTTATTTTGTCCCTTTTTTCGTCCCCGTTGTTCAGTAAGTATTTTTGCGTGTCTCTTTCGTCCTCAGCATACTCGGCTTTCGTGCAACAAAACATATTTGCATTGAGTTTGTTTCATATTCAAAATTCTCTACTCGGCTGTCATCCGGTAAAACATCTGGATATTTGCATTTAGTCCGTTTCGTCTTAAAAATTACTGGCCACCGTTTGGTAAATAATTGTTTCCGTTGTCGTTTGTTTGCCTCGGCGTTGACTGAAATGAGCATCATTTGGCCATAAAAATGTGCCTTTGAAGTCCAAAGTCAAACTAGTGGTTAAATTTTAACTCTACTGTGATTGGTCCAAAAGCAACCACAACTCCAAGTCTTTTTTTCTGAACTCGCTTTGTCATTGGCAGAAAAACTTTGGGTGGGCCCAGTTGAATTCATTGCACTGTAAGAAAGGTGGAGTCATGAATTGTCACGGATTCTCTTTTTTAGTTGCGAATAAAAAAGATTTCTTGCCATTTACGTTCTGGGTGTTCTTGGTAACTTTTTGGTGTCCAATTTTAGCCTAAATGGGTAAAAAAATTTGGCCTCACTCACACCTCCCTGTGAATAGTATACTTGAGTACCCCTGCCCCCCCCCCCCCATGGGGTAGTGGTTCAAAGGTTGGTTTTTAATTTGTGTGATGCAGTAGTTTTCTTAATCTCTCTCGCTTCTCAGGTTTATAAATGGTACAAGGTAACCATGTGAATATTCTAGGGGTGGACTAGTACATCCCGTTCTATGAGGGGTACTAATACTCCTACAGTCGTTAAGCTGTGGCCGTGTGGGCGTCCTGTGGCCTGAGTGTGACTTACGCCTTTTTCAATGAACATCGATCATTATTTAAATCATCAGGTTAACTGAGACTCTTGACAGCGAATTTTCAACACCAAGACTTTTTTCAAAACGCACCCAAAGCAAGTTTAGTTGAGGAAATAAAAAAAAAACTAAAAAGGTGAAAATTCAAGTAGAAGTTTCGTTTTTCACTACCGTCAGTCATGGTAGTGAGCTTCGTATCAGTCAATTGTAGATTTTGGAGAGTGGATTTTCATCTTCTTTGATTGTTTCTGTTTTCCATGAATGTATTGTCTGACAGGTGACGTTGGTTGCGTTTTGACCTTCATTTATTGAAAAGCAGTACAATTACTGACAGTTAGTGTTTTGAACATTTTTAGCATATTTTTCATTCATGCAAGCAAATTTCCCTGTTTCGTTCGCTGGCCAACAGTGTAGAAAACTGAACTCTTTCTCACAACATCTCAAAAGCAGTTTTAACTGAGATTTGTAAATACTGAAAGTGTTACTTTTTAAAAGAAATTGTTATTTTGTAACTAAATGCACATCTAGGAAAATTATTAAAATACGGAGAGAAGACAAAAAAAGTATTTTGTCACAGAAACCTTAAAAATGAACGCTGTCGAAGAATAAATTCCACGGTTAAGTAAAACCATTAGTGTTTCACGTTTGAGGCGATTGTTCTTTAGAGCCAGAACAGTGAATGAACCTGCATTTGTTTTTTGAAGTGAAGAGATAGTATGTTTGACTTGTATATTTTGCCTCTTAATGGGATAGCTGTTGTTTCCTTCAGGAATGTTTTCACAAGACATACGAGACATGAATGTTGAGAAGAATACTGGAAGGAAACCTTTCAAATGCAACACCTGCAAAAAGAGTTTTGGTTACCAGTCAAGGCTGAAAACTCACCTGATGATACACAGTGGTGAAAGACCGTGCAAGTGTAGTTAATGTGACAAATGTTTGAGTCTGTCATCAGATCTGAAAATACACACGAGAATTCACAGTGGTGAGAAACCGTTCAAGTGTACTCAATGTGACAAATGCTTTAGTTTGTCATGGAAATTGAAAATCCACATGAGGATTCACAGTGGTGAAAAGCCTTTCAAATGTAATCGATGTGATAATTGTTTTAGTGTGTCATCCAGTTTGAAATGTCACCTGAGGGTACACAGTGGTGAAACTGGTCGTACAAATGTACTCAGTGTGACAAATGCTTTAATAAGTTATGGACTTTGCAATGTCACCTGAGGATTTACAGTGGCGAGAAACCATACAAATGTTCTCAATGTGACAAATGTTTCACTCAGAATTCAGGTCTGCGATATCACATGAGAACATTTCATGACGATTTGCTCCACAAGTGCACCCTATGCAGCACATACTTCAATGATGACAGCGGTCTGAAGAGGCATAATTGCAGCAAACGTTCTGCCATAGACAAAGAAAGGTTCACCTGCTGGATGTGACAAGAATATTGCCATAATTATTGTGGAATTCTTTACCACATGTATAAACATATGATGAGACCAAGGTTTGTAAGTACTGGCAGTGATGAAGTTATGATTCTGGAAAACATTTACCCTTAAAAGGTCACTGAGTCCTCATTTTAAGTTGTTTTGAGGAAACATCAATAACAACTTTTTAATTGCAACCTAATTTCCTTTAATAAAAATTGGTTAATTAACCGAAAACAGGTTGGTCTCTCTGTAGGATTTTTAGCATGCAAAAACGATTTTCTGTCTGTCCCTTACACCCTTTTCGTCACTTCATTACCCAGAAGTTACATATTGCGATTAAGGACACAATGGCGCCACCTTAACCATTTTTAAGGTTCCCTTACAATGTTGAAGGGATTCTCGAATATCCAAGTACCTTTGCCATTTATCTATAGGGCAGTTAATAACATGTGTCTTTTTATATGCATCTGAACTTTTACATTGCCAAAATGTCTGTATTCAGAGGACGACCTGTACATCTAGATACTTTACTGCACCGCTTATGTTTTTTCGTATTTCCTTGTGTCAACTAAGAGAGTCTGGCAGAAACAGAGCTTTGAGCTTTACACAAATCTAATTATTACATATTTTGAACGATACGAGAAACTCAAAGCCACGCCAGTTGCTGATAATGCCCTAATATTTCTACATCGCGCATTATACTATCTTAATTCAGAAGAATAAAGACTGGTTGCGTTCCATAACACTCAGAAAATACTTGGAGATGTTGTTTAAAACACTGTAGGTTCTGGACTGGAGCACCTTCTTAATCCTATAATGTCTTGTATTTTTGGGAATAATAGGTACTGAAATACTTAATACTTCGTTTAAGGGTATAAGAATCGCTCTCAATTTTTTGTTGGACAGGACACGTGACCAGATAGGTCACCACTTTGGAAGAACAAAACCAAAACTTTGGTTGGATATGACGTGTTCCTAGATTCAATTTATTTACTTTAAAATGACTGTGGCTGGTACTGAAACCTTTTGCTTAGTCATCACGTCCGTTCACAGACAGCTGGGCCATCATTAATTATCTCTTAAATGGCTGTTAATTGCCGCATCTGGGTAAGAATTACTGTTTCTTTAATTTTGTTAAGATTGATTACTGTCCAAAAATTAGAATTATTAGACAATCTTTGATCATGCAAGGTGGCCTGTAATCGTTAACTGTGGCGAGAGAGAACAAGGATATTTGGATTTTTTTTCTACAGTTGTTTTTAGGTTGTTATTCTTATTTGTGAGTTTGAGTTAGCTTTGTACGCTGGACATTTTTCTTGGAAAGATTTCATTTAATATATAGCATATTGTAGGTTTATATATTAGGGATTAAGTGATGTATTTTAAGTTTTGTTAGCTACAGTTTTGTAGTAGAGTAGTCTCCAGTTGTGTTGAACAGCAGTTGTCGTTTCTCACTTTGTACAGAAACTCCCTTTTCCACGGGCGTTCGAGAACTGAGGCGAGTGCACCATCAACAGGAAAATCAACTAGAGGACTCCTACAGGGATTGTAATTTGTCATCGACCAGAGCTGCAGGATACCAGAGCTAAGTTAGTCTTTGCGGGGATAGGTGGTGGGGGCGTGGGGCTATAGTGCGTGCTCGTTTAAAAACCCGTGAGTTTGCTTGCTTGATGATCGTTGGAGAAAATAGGTGTGTGAACAGACTAAAGCTTAGCATACATAGCAATTACGAAAAGAGATGTCCTATTACTTGCACACGTTAACAACTGAAAAAGAGCTTGCTGTATTTTTAATATTTAAAAAACGCGCAAATTTAATATTTAAAAAAACGGTTAATATTCATCGTTTGAGTGTGGAAGGAAAAACGGACAAGTCAACGATCATTTTTTTTTTACGATTTGGCCTGGCGGCCAGCCGTCCACTTGCAAACTTTAAAATCCAAAACGAAGATTTCGAAGAAGCCATTACAACTGAAATAGAGTTTTTGGTCGTTTTAGCTGCGTGGACAGCGAAAGCGAATCACGGACGCAGACTTGTGGATAGAAAACATATTAGACAATTGTCTGTCTTCTGATCCCACTGATTCACGGCGTATATCGAGGCCCAGAGGATAACAGGCACTGTATTGTTTTAACTAACGAGGCAAGCATGACCATAACGTAAGGGCTCTTCTCGTGAAAACGACACCTACAGATACAAGCATAAGCATGAACATAAAAGGAATAGACACAGTTGTTCATCGTATCCTTTTTAAATATATAAAAATCACCACGACATACACAGCATAAAGGAAATTTTTAATCCTTCGCCACGTGCTTGCCCTTTTGTTTTTGCTTGCGTCAAGACCATTTTTACGTTGACATAAAGTGTTGATACGCATGCGCCTGTGTTTGAAGTTGAAAATACGATTGGATTAAATGAAGACGATAGGGCAAACTTAGCACCGAGCTATGCTGAGAGAAGTCGTGATTTTCCTTCTAGGATAGAGCAGCACGTGGCGAAACCCAAGAAATTTTTTAGGACATGTTTTGAAGAAAGGTGGGGAAATTCTAGTACTAGGGTTGTCATAACAGGAGGGTTACCGTGGTCGTGTACCATTTTACAGGGGGAAACCGGTTAGTCTACGGTTTGTGCAAATGGTAAGCAAATCCCCCCGAATGGGAAATCCCGTTCAAGATAAGCGTGTAACATTTGTGCTGTTCAGTCTTTTCTCTTCGGATATTCCGGTTGGGAATTTTGGAGGACCTCTCAAACATTGCAGGCAAACCAAACTGGCCTTACTATATACAGTCCAACCGAAAATTAGGGATTTTCTTTTTGTAAGTCCTCAGCTAAGAGATTGTAACATTTACAAAACAATCCGGAAATTTTTGTTAAAAGGTAAGGCTTTTTTAGCTTGTCCAACTGGAAAATTTCCAAAATAAACGGAAAGTCTTCAGCAGTACTCCAAAACTCCCAACCGGAATATCCAAACGGTAAATTGTGTTCCATTTACGTTTTTCTACCAGTTCCAGTTCGTGCGCCATGGTCAAACTAGTTCTAGATTCTCTGCAAATCAGAGAGAATTGCACAAATAGGACACACCAAATGAATCTGGAAAGGAATTTCCCATTCGGGAGGTTTTGCTTACCATTTGCACAAACCTTAGACCAGTCCGGTTTCCCCCTGTAAATAGTAGCCTGTTCCAAGCGTTAAATTTGTGGCGAGCAGCGAAAAAGCCGCGCGGCCGACATGCATCTCAGCACGCACGCGATCCAACTTCTACACCTGATAGTATACATACAGTAAGCAACCAACGATAGACGAAATATTTCAACTACGTTCACATTTATCGTTCGTTGTCGCTCGAGTGAGTCAAATCAGAACTTAATAAATTGGTAAATAAAGGAATGCCGAACTTGTGCATGCGTTGCTTATCTTGAATGATCTTTGACTTTTTTAGTTTGAGGAGCAAAAAAGTCTTCATGCATATGCAAAAAGTCAATTTCTGAAACGTACTGCCCCTCGGTTTAGTTGGATACTTAAACCTTATCGATTTTTGTCGAACAATTTGTGCATGGGATACGAACTCACAATTGAGCAGCTCCCAGTTGGCTTGATAGCACAGTTGGTTAGAGCGCTGCACCGGTATCGCAGAGGTCATGGTTTCGATTTCCGTTCAAGCCTGAATTTTTTCAGGTTTCTTCTTTTCAACTGCTTAAGTTGAAACACCTTCACTGCGATGATCTGATGATCTTCATATAATTCTATCTTTATCCGCAGTTCAAATATATGATTATTTCATATATTCATATTCATTTGTGCAACAGATATATAAGAAAAGAAACGCCACTTGCGTCTCGGCGTAATCCAAATGAAGTTGAAACTGAGGGGTGAGAACATAACAACATACATTGACAAAAATGATTTTGATGGCAGGTAAGCAAAACTAAGGAGATTTCTGCAACAAATGTTCAACAGAGAAAAAGTCATAAAACATCTTACCTGGCCTTAAGTTAGTTTCCAGTGTAGGATGACTCGGTGACTGCAGGACAGGTGTCAACATGCTTTAAAAGGTTATGTATCATAGGCCTAGAATAGAATTACCGAACTCCAATTCCAATAGTGAGCAGGATGAGTTGTGTCCATTGCACTTTTTTGGTAAGTTCTGGATGGAAACGTGCGATGTAGAACTCTTCTATGATTCTTCTTGTTAACCATGAATGAGCTGTGGCTAAGACGTACAACGTTCTGATTTTTGGTTTATTTTATTATGTTCTTTAACACGGATTTCAAAATTGCGAGCAGTTTCACCAATGTACGTTTGTCCAAAACCGCTAATACCTTGGTAAATCACATGTGAAGGGTGGAATTTGGGATCCTCGAGTTTGAAAAGAGATTCACTCAGTAAAATTAAGGCATGGGTGCTCTTTTTATTTCACCAAAACGTTACTGGGAGTGGTCCATCTTTTGGGGATTAAGACAGAAAAAGGTAAAACATTGACTGATGCGTTTGCTAACGTTAACGTAATGAATGGCATAACCGTATGCAAATATGGTCACATAATCGAAAAAAATCTTTGAAGAAAGATGGCACCACGTTTTTTATACCAGGTGTCATTCAACTTTACTGCTACTAATTAAGTTATCACGTGAGGAACGAAAGATCTGCGCCCGGACGTTGTGAAATGTTTCATTACTTTTATAAATAAACGGGTAAACGCAAGGTAAACGCCCTTTTTACTAGTTCCCAGTCCGCTCGTAAAATTATTTTCTTATGTCAGGATTTTTCGTAAATTTTCTTCGAAAGGTCGGGGCACAAGACTGATGTTACTAGTAGCCGTAACATTATTAAGATGATTCCAGCCTCCAAAAAAGTATAAAAAGTGGTGCCATTCTGTCAAAGAGGTTTTTGAGCTAAAAATATCCTTAATTGGTCACGTGACAATAACCTTAAAAAAAACATTTATAAAAGGTCTCGGCTTCAACTTTCAGCTTGTAGTAAAGTATATCCTTAGCGTCCCACGCAGTCGTTTTTTAGGGGAGTCGTATATCCTCAGCTTACTTCGCTTTATGCTAAATACATCAAATGTTCGACCACCCTCTTACTTTTAGAGAAATAACTGTAAGTTTTCTCGAGCAACTTTGCGTGTTTGCCAGATAATGAGAAAATTGAAGAAAAGTTCAAATTTTACCCCTCGAACGTGTCCGCGGCCTGCTTAAAGGGATGTAAAAATACAGAGTTTGTATGGGAGTTAAAACAAGGTTTTGTCAAGGTGGTCGTAGGTAGAGCTGTGCCCTTACGAGAGTGTCTGTAAGAGAGCTTGCGAGTGTTTAATGCATGGTTCAATTTTACCTGTTACCATCCCCCCCGGGCAACCCCCGGGACAAGTCCAGCCCTTCGGGCCCGGGGGTGGGAAATTGTTTGAAACGGTTTTGTCCTGGGGGTAGGGGAGCGGGGCAAATCGAAAATAACTTCTCGTTTTTCTTGTGAAGCACATCACTAGCTTATCACTTCTCAGTTGAGACAATGGCGCCGGACCGCGTAGAGAAGACTGCTTATTTCCAGAAAAAATCTCTAGAATTTGTAGCAGACTGGTTGGAGAAGAATAATCTCTCGAAATTAAAATCTGTTTTCAAAGGCACGTTTATTATAAATTGTTAAACGAAGGTGCGTTTGATGCGTACTCGAATGGATGGCGTTCATCACAAACATAGAAATATTTCTTCA
>Ga0126336_10002366_pt1 | contig 10679 bp, 4 predicted proteins | sample SidCmetagenome_FD_92530 | JGI IMG/M metagenome (GOLD analysis project Ga0126336, IMG submission 92530) | Coral microbial communities from El Islote,Puerto Morelos, Mexico - Siderastrea C C metagenome | ecosystem: Host-associated > Invertebrates > Cnidaria > Coral | place: El Islote,Puerto...
ACAGTTAGGTCCAGTAAGTGCGATGCGTAAACCGACGCGAGCGAGCAAGCGTTCCTTTTCTGTCATTTTTCATTTACAAACCTTTTTCGATATTTACCGAACAAACCATGTACATCTCAAGGACTCATCTTTTTCCCCACGTTTAGCGAAATATCCTAAAGTCAATAAAATATACTGCCGGAAATTTTGAAGTGTGTTGAAGTTGTTGTGGGAAGGGTTCGGGTCAACATTTTTGTTTCCTGATTAAGAAGAACGCACGGAATTTATTTTGACTTCCAAAACGACGTGTTGGTAAGAAAGTGACAATTCCTGATTGCAATAATTATCGTTTGTTAGTTAAAAATACAGAAATTTCGAAAAGAGCGCTTAATTCCTGACTGTTTCGATCCAGAGAGATCCACAGTGGGCTGTCATGTTGGGATTAAGGGTTTTGATAAATTCTAGCTGATATGTCAAAGTACCTGTCTAGTAGTCTCTTGATTTGAGGAGTCGATTAGGCGAAGGTTTTTACTCATTTGATTGTCATTCTTAAGACCAACCTGCGCAGCGACGCGGGGTGGCCAATATTTGAGCCATCACAGGATCAGTTATCCATGAATTCTCAAAATACTGCAAATTCAACATTAGCTATCAGCCGGACCCCCATCACCAGACCTCCATTGTTGCTGGCGACGCACTGTCTCCGCATCACAAAACAGCCTCGCTCCCCACAATGTGTAATCACTCGCTTATAAGCTCTGGGCGACAGCTTGTCGGCTGGTTTCCGGTAACAAAATTCGCCGTTTTTGGCTAAACTCGCGTGATAACTTCATCGCTTTTTTGGCTTTTTTTTTTTCATTCTCGACCACACGCGCCTAATTCGTTTGATCCAAAGCAGCGCGAAGATGTGAACCAACCTTTTTCAGCGCTGGTAAACAAATATGGGCTTAAAACACCGGGTTATTAAAATTTGAAATGCATATGCGGCGGTTCATTGTGATTCTGGCGCCAGTTAGCCGTCCATAAAAATGCACCACTACTCTCCCGGGGCGCCTAAATGGAATAAATTTCAACTAGGCTGTCACACAATAGACCCTAACCAGCGATAAATCGCTGATAGCAGTAAAATCGCCATCACTTTTCTTGTTTATGGACTCATGCCAACCAAAACGATATGTTTTTTTTTCTCATTTCTTCGTTGTCTGGCGAGTATTTTTCATTTTCGCCGATTTGTCTTCCTCGATACGGTTTTCCTTTAATCGCACATCCAATGACGTAATGTCCGCAATGTACATTTCTATTAATTTAATTATACGTTTAATAATAGCGATATGTCAATCATCGCATTCGATGGCTGCACGTGCCGGGGGTTCGTAGACTGGATGTCGCCAGTTCCAGCGGTTTATCTCATTCGTTGCGCCAGTCCGGAGCCTCGAGAGAGGCAAACCAAACCTTAAGTAAACCTTGTGGCGATCACAAATGTCAAAGGATTAACGCACAAATAGCTCGCGTTTCGAAGCGTTTTTAAAATAGCTTGAAACACACGTTGAAATCGCACAAGTTTCTTCCCCCCTACCCGAGCAAGAAGAAACACAAACATACTAAAACAGTAGTACGACAAATTCCCTAGGGAGAAGACCTGTTTCCAGCTGCCAGACGCGGTAAGGAGAGTTAAACTCGTGATCACCCTGGCACCAGTGATGCGATATAACTGGTAACGTCAAATCGATGTGAACATTTTATCTCATGTTTGCTTTGTTCTGCGCTCTTAGATTTTTCCGGGGACTCAACCAAACTACACAACACAGCGCTCCCTTGGTTTGGAGAAAGAAGTGGGAAAAAGGTTTATTTTGACGGCGTGATTATCTTGCATCTCATTGAAGAAAAGCAGAGGGGTTTCTACGTGGGGTGTCCGTATTCTCACATCGGTGATTGTGTTTATACTTGAGAGACCTGTGCATCAGAGACCGGCGTTCATTCGCTACGATGGCTAGCCAGCGTAAACGACCAAGAAATACCTCTCCGTGCAGACAGCCTACAAAATTTCCAAAACTTCACAAAGAAGAGCAGCGATGTGGACCTTTATCTTTGTTGGATTTAAGCGCTAAATGCGTAGCGGCAAATATTCCTTTCCAACACGTTGAAGAACGAAGTGCCCCTATTCCCGAACCGGTCCAACTCAAGGTAGTTTACTGGTCATTCCCGAGAAATGAGAGAGACATTTGTATGTATTCATCATTACACGCTACAGTATCGCATAACGATGCCAAAAGACTACCTTTTCAGAGAGGTTTAGCTCTTCTAGAGGAAAACGCAGTCAGGGATGTACTTCAAGTTGGTAAGTGAATTTTCTATGTTGTACCCTTATTGTAACCGCACTTATTTCCCGATCCGTGCCGATGTCGGTCTATAGACCGTGAAGCTAAAATTTTATCTCACAGGCGAGTCGCTGTAAGGCTATAAAATTTTGTAATTAGGCAGTATGTAGGAGTTTTTAATCATTTTGAATAGAAATCGTGGGTATTCGTGCTTAATTTCATGTGTTTTTTCGCCCTACCGGGTGATAGCGCCAGTCTGTCTACCATAGTTTCTATAGAATACAAATGACCTAGTATATCTGTTTACCTCCCGGACGAGCCTTAGAAATTCCGCATCAAAATTCGTGTTTGTTATCGCTTTCGCTATCGAAACTTTGCAAGAATTATTTTCTTTAGATTCTTTAAGAACTGCCGCGTATTTTTATTTTAAAAGGCGTTGTATTTAGACTGACGGGCTGGTAAATTAGCGTAAAAAATTCATCTCCGGGTGAACTGAGATGGGATGGATCGTGGTGCTGACCAGTGAAAATTGAACATAGAATTACGCTTAGATCTGCTACGCTAGTCGAGTCGGTAAATACTGACATTGAAAGGATACTCAATTTCTATAGCTTCGTCGCTTTCCGTTTTTGAACTCTTTGTTGTGTTTTAATACGATTTCGAATTCTTGGCTGGAAGCCTCCGTCTTTCCTTAAATCCAAAACTCGCGGTGTTTCGTAAGAGCTCGCCCCTTTTTTTCAAACTGCGTTGTATTCAATTACATTTCATCGGACTGAAACACAAAAACCTTGCTATTTATGTTTAACGCAGTTGGCATTTTGTCCTCGTGAGTCTCATTTTATTCCTTTGCTCTTAGAAAAAGCGCCTAAGAAGTTTGAACTTCTTATTAACTGGAGCTAAAAAGTGTGCGTTTATAGAATCGACTGAACAAATAGACATAGGTTGGCAAACTCTTGATCTCTCCGACTTCTGAGTTTAACATGTTGTTCCCTTTTTACAAAATCGTTCTTATATCTCTCTTTGTCTAAAGTAAGGAAACGTTCTTGAATTTATCCTAAAGAATCAAGCTACCATATTTTAATGAAAGTCTTCGCGCGCCGGGTCAGAAAGCGACTGAAGAATCTCTGCGTAAATTAATAGTTTTGTTCAATGAAACACATGTAACTTTGTCGATTTCCCATTCCTCTGTTAAATGTTATTTTTGTTAAGCGCCTTGGAATAAACGATGTTCCATCATTTGGCGAAATCAAGAGTAAGATTATTTCGCGTTTTTTCCGAAAAAAAAAAACTTTACTGAGATATTTCAAAGTTGATATTAAGGATATGCGGCTCTGTTCTTTAAAGGCAAGAGTCATGCAAATTTCCAATTTGTTTGTGGCCTAAATAAGAAAAAATGTATTTGTTTATTTTGGCCTATCTAAAAGGGTTGAATTGACAAGTAAAGGGAACTTTGGGGGCGAGGGCTGTTCTTTGCAAGATGGACTTTGAAAACCCAGAACAGTATTAAATTCACGCTCCTTTTTTTGTTCAATAAGTACTCTTTTCCCACAAAATTTTAGAAATTGCACTAGTGAGCCAGCCTCACAGAGAAATTGTTGTTGTGTTTGGTTTTAAGGAAATAGACATATTATATCGTGCTCAGCTTATTAAAAGCTTACACATACATTTTCCTCACAAGGCCAGGAAAACTTAAATAAGTGTGTCGATGTTACAGATCCTCATATTTTGTATTTTATAAGAGGGCTTCAATGCGTTTAGAAGTAATTTAGTTACATTGTCGACGCTCCTAGAATGCTGCGCGCGGCATACGAGTAAAAGAGGATTAAAAAAGATAAATTGAATGGCTCGTCTCTCTGTTGGAAACGCCCATTTGGAAATACGACTGTGCGGTTCAATTGAATTAGCGCGTTTCCATGGATGGAAATAATCATAAACCTACTTTGTGTTTTCCTTAAACATACTGAGAGACAGAGAAAGGCCAAAAGGTTTGACTGTCTGTTGTTTATAAGACAGTTTCAAATTCCAAAACGCTACTTTTAATTTTAAATCCATCAGCCAAGATGACGCTAAAATATTTCACCATTTACATAGTTCGACGCTGCAACTTAAGCTTTTAAGGCGTTTTCACGGCCAGAGGCGTAAACTGCGGTGAGTGTGACGCGAAAATAGACGATTAACAGGCGGAACATACAGAGACATCTGTCTGCTTTTTGCTAATGATGCGCTGAAGTTTGAAGGTCAGGGATCGGTATCTTAGGTTAGTATTTGAAATCGCTCGGTAATTGCTTTCTATGTTGACAAAGGTAGGGCATAAATGGCTAAGAATTGATAATACCGCATGGATAATGGTTCATTTGCATTACTGGAGAAAACAGGTTTATACAGGGGCGAGTGAAAAGCGAGATGGATCAAATAAGAAGCGCCTCTTACTGCGTCAATTTCTTGAGGATTTTTCCAACTCCGAAATAACAGTGTTTCTAATGTACTTCTCTCTTTTGAAATTTCTTTCAGGTTTTCAACTCAGTGGAAAAGTAGTAGAAAAAGAAGATACTAAATATGGAACGCAACAAGAATTCAACGTGTCTGTTGGATTTGACAGGTGTAAAATAACCGAGGTTTCCTGCACTTGTGGAAACAAAGACATTTTATGGTGTCCTCATGTAGTAGCGCTTTCTCTTTTCCGTATTCGCAACCCAGAAGAGGTTACTCTACGCGTCCCAATCTCAGAAACATTACTTCAAATGAACCGCGACCAACTTCAAAAACTGTTGCAGTATCTTATAACTGAGCATCACACAGAAGTTTTACCAACTGCCCAGCGATTGGCTGACGAGATTTTGCTCAAGACTTCGGAGATTAACCGCTTGCACGGTGCTCCTGATCCTACTGCGGGCGCAAGTGCTGAAGAGGAAAGTTGTTGGCACTTGGACGCAGAACAAGTTCGACAACAAGTTAGGAATTACCTTTCTCAAGGAGGTTACCATGGCAGTGGAAAATATCTCTTATCTATGTTCGCTAAGGTAAGAAAACAAGTTTGGTAATGGGTTAGCCCCCTTAAAGAAAAACAGGAACTCGTTAGGAAGCAGGGATGACAAAAGATGGTTGTTTAGAAGGGTATGTTTTAGCATTATCGCGAGATGGTTACAAAACAACCCAGATCACAGAAAACCCGCCACATGATAAATGAATGTCAAACGATGGCGAGGATGATTGTTTCAATACAGAAAAACTTGACCCTTTTACTTCCACGAACGAGAGGTGTCAACAAAAACCAAAACTGAAGAAAAGTCTCAGATTTTGTTTTGAAAGCACTGCTAAATAGCTTTCACTTAAGTGCGGTCACACTTTGGAATTTCATCCACGGACTCAAAAGGTAGAACCACCTTGTACAACATAATAAACAGTATCACAGGATTAGAAACATAAGCCCTGCACTAGTTACAATTTTGAGCAAATACTGCTCACTTTAAAAGGAAGCTGTTCGAGGTGGCCACTTAAACAAACTTACGTAATATTTTTTCTCTTCAGGTGCGTGAAATGCTTCGTGTCCATGACAACAACGGCTCACGCATGCTCAGGCTCATTACAGAACAGTTCCTAGCGGACCCAAGGCTCCAAATATGGAAAGAACAAGGCACCTCGATGAACGACAAGTGCCGCCAGCTTTGGGACCAACTCGGTGCATTATGGGTATGCGTAGTGTTGAACCCAGACAGCACTCGTGTGGAGAAAGCCGCGTGGAAACTGCAGCTTGAGGCCTGGTGCAGACAAGAAGTTTGTCCGTTGGAGAACCCAGATGTTCAAAGCACAGACGATAGCGACGAAGTAGCGTATGAATCGTGCCCCCGCCGCACCGTGTTTTCCAGGGCGATGCAAGCGTGTGACTTGGACTGGGAAGATAGCACGTTGAAATCTGTCATTGGACGCGGTGAAGAGGTCAAAGAGAATGACTACTTAACTTGGAAAGGTGAGGATCACTTCTAGAACTAAATAAACCATTTTTTAAATCAATTTAATAGAACGAATTATTTTCCACACTTTCCTACCTGCCACCCTTTTGAGCCACAGGAAACTAGAAATTATGGACGGTTTGAAATCGTCAAAGGGGTAGTAAACTATAAAGAAACAAGGAATGGATAGTTTGAGGAAGACTGAGACGGTTTACGAATGATCCACAACCCTTGCGGATCATTCACAAATCCCAGAAAGCAGAAAAAAGGGAAAATAAGCTTTCAGCAATTTTTTTTAATTTTGCTGACTTTTCATTAGACTAACCAATACTTACCTTTGTTTTCACAGAGGATGTTCCAATGGCCGCTGCTCGTGTAGATGCCTTGCGGGCTCATGGCTACGCCCAAGAAGCTCTGCGATTGGCTGTTGCAGTAGCACGTGGCATGAAGGAAGAGCAGTTAGAAAAAGTCCACGAAATGAAATCCCTGTTGGAGAACTTTGACGAGGAGGACATGGATGATAAACTTTGCGACGAAAGCTCAGAGAAAGATGAGTTTATCGAGGGCTGGATAGGACACCAGCTTGATCCTATTGTTGTGTTGTATGACACCCTTATAGAAGAAGCGATCGGCCCACAGGACAGTGATTCTGAGCTCAAAGACGACGCAGAAGCTTCACTCTCTGATAAGAGAACCTTCTCAAACATTTCACTTCCGGATTGCGGTACTGGAAGTGAAACTTATTTGACTTTGGCTCTTGAAGTCGCGCTAATGGGACTTGGTCAACAGCGAACAATTCCAGTGGGATTCTATGCTCAGGACAAAGCCTGTCGGCAAGAAGAACACTTGATCGCGCAGCTTAATCTGCTGAACTTTGATGATGATGTCCTTTACCCTGTCCTCAAATCTCAGACTGAACTTCTCTTGAAAAGCGGCCCGTTTAGTGGCCTGGGACTGGGCGTACATTCAGACAGCGTTCCCATGCACACCTTCGCGCGTTTTCTGTTCAGTAATATTGTAGACAAGGATCTGGACCTCGCTTTCAAGCTTGGTCTTCGTGCAATGCGTTTCTTGGCGTTGGATGACTTCATAGAGGACGTTGCGGATGAGGAGATCCCCCTGGTGGGGCCATACAGGAACACGCGTTTGTACACTTTAGGACATTTGCAATCACAGCAGTGCGAGCTGGCATCGCGCCTGCTCAACGCTGCCAAAGACTCTGCTGATCGTTTGTCAGCAGTTCTAGAAGCTTCACAACAGCACCTGCACTCTCCACCTCAACTCTTCCGTCTCGCGCAGGATGCGTTCAAACTGTCCTGCGGTCAGACGTCGGAATCACGTGACATTGATATGCTTCACTTTGCCATGGAGTTGGGACTCAAGGTACTGCGCATGACTCTTAACACGAACAACTGGCGGCGCCGAGAGATGGTGGAGTGGCTGATTGAATGCGCTGTTGAAGTCGGTACATCTGCTCTGAGTCAGATCATGAAGAACTGGAGCTCGCTGTTCACGCCCATAGAAGCGACATCCCTTGTGGCTACCACTGTCATGGCGCCTACCACGGCAGTTCGACTTGAGCTTACAGTGATTGAAAAAGAAGCGCTTCTGTGTTGTGCACGTGCGCTTGCTCTGCAGTGCGCCAGTCGGGATCCTCAGCGATGCTCTCTATCCACGCTGACGCTCTGTGAAAAGAACCCTGCAGCTTTCGAGGCAGCTTACAGACTAGTGGTGGAGTCAGCAGCGGTGATCCCGCCTACACAACTCTTTGCTATTGCACGTTACATGGATTATCGTGGATACCCACAGAGAGCATTCAAACTTGCCACCCTGGCCATGAAACACTTCACCCTGGCATACAACCAAGATAGTCACCCCTCAATCGGAGACATACACTGGGCATGCGCTTTGTCCCAGGCTCTGGGCTATGGCGAGCTGACGCAGATCATCCCGCTCATCATCAAAGCGGTGCATTGTCCGACGGTGCTGTCAGACCTGTTATTCCGATGTGCCTTTGCAAAAGCTGCCGCTGACGAGGCTCAGAATGGGCAGTACTTAATGAAGGACAACTGCGGGCTCAGTTGTGATGACGAGCCTCTGAGGCAACTTTTAGAGGCTACCATCAGCGCGTATGTGAACACTGCTCACAGCAGGTTAAATCATATCAGCCCTAAGCACTACATGGATTTTGTGAACTTTCTAACAAAGGCACAAGAGACATTTCTTTTGGCCTCCGACGGCGACTGCCGTTTTCGGGCCCTTATCAACAACATGAAAATCTTGTACAAAGGAAAGAAAAAACTGATGCAGTTAGTGAAAGAGACATTCGGATAATCCAGTTAGGAATAAAACTTGAATATAAATTATTTATGATAATGAGCGTCCGCGATTGAGCTACAGAGATATAAAAAATTATTACATCGTTAATATGATAGGCGATGACAAATTGTATATTTACATGTTTAAATTTATGACAGAAACTAGGTTACGTCTTCGTTTCACTTCGCCTCTAAACTAGAAAATACAAAATTGTTTCTTTGGAACACCATTTACCGTTTTAGTTAAAGCAGTGTTCCGTTGGAGTGGTTTAAATTAAAGATGTTTACAAAGACAAAAATCCTAACTGTTTGCTCTCTCTCTCTCCATTTCTTTTTACGGTAAGGATGAGCCGTTATCGCATCGTATCGACTTCACGCCCTGGCATCAACCCGTCTTTACCTCCCAGATCGAGTATAAATCCGGGTGTAAATCCCATCCAAACACGTAAGGTTCCTACCGCACAACCCAAAAGCAATAATCCCCCCTCCCTCTAGCTTGCACCCGCGACAATTGTGCTTTACAATTAACAGACATCTGCAAAAAAACGCAGGCTGTCCTCCCTCCTACCACCCGACCCAAATATCCCAGGGATTTTGGAACATATTGCATTCTTACTAATAGGCCCAAAACATCCCAGGGATTTTAGAGCATCTTGTGTTCTTACTGAACGGCCCAAATTAAAACATCTCATTTGTAACTGAAAGATTTCCCCACATGAGCCTCGGATGTTAGCTGTTTCCAGTTCAACAATGAAAAGCTATCACTATCTGGTGTGGTCAACAGGGTGAACTCAACCAAACAGATCAAGAATAAATGCAGGAACCCTCATCGTAAACGCTATAAAATCTGGCGTCTGTGCGGGCTCTAGGGCCCCGGTGGCCAAGAGATTTGATAGCACCTATAATCTGACTCAGAATGAGAAGTAGTCTTAAGCAAATGCAGTTTTACGTCAGCGGCGAGGGTAACCCAGAACTAGTGAATTCCTATTTTCTCCCGACTCAGGCGACTTGAGGACGAGGCTAGGCGTGCCCCCAGAAGTCTTTCAGGTTACCCATTTCCATAACAGCAGCTTTACCTAGGAATAGCTGGCCATTTGTTGAAACAGATAGTTACAACTCTCATTCGCTGCTAGTGTTTGCCAATATATACGCATGCCGTTTTGCCAGTGCGAGAAATGGCGGTGCGAAGGCACTTGGAAACTGGGACGAGATTGTCTTTTCGTGAGATACTACATGACATGTAACATGAAGAATGCGTTGGGCTGCAATTGATTGCGGGCTCGCACTCGAAGCCAAAAGTCTGGTTTGCTGGTTTGCAGATATTCCATATCGAACATACACTTCATTTCGCACACTTTGACCAACTAAAAAGAGCTTTTACATCAAAATGGATGACACAGAATTAACTTACAAGTTTTGGAGAATCAGGAAGACTGTTATGCAGGTAATATTCAGAATATTTATCTCTGTTTAGCGGCGTTGGATTTCCCACGTGCATCAGCAGAAAATAAAATGAGAGCAACGTTTAATATTCGGGAATAAGAATACACAAGATGAATCCATTAAACTGGGAATCTACAGCCACTGGAATCATTGCGGGACGGATAGTTGGCTTGAGCAAAGTTGTTGTTATAAAACTACAAGGGTGACTTAGTAAATGGTTTGAACCCAGGAGTCATTAAGTGTAGGTTGTGTATGGTTGTCAGGGTGAGTGTGGTCCTGAAAATGACTGTTGATGTCAGTGACTGACGTTTCGACAACCTGAGCAGAATTTACAACTTTCACTGTGATAATGACTACTGCACAGATTGTCGAAATGTCAGCCACAACGACCAGAGACATAACATCTACTGACGATTCACAATTTGATTGACTCTGATGATGACTTCTGCTCAGGTTGTCAAAACGTCAGCCATTGTCACCACAAACAATCCTTCTCAGGACTACATTGTACTCACACCTGGACAATCATACTTTACTGACTTATGACTCTTGGGTTCAAACCATTAACAGTGTCAGCCACTGTTGCCGACAGTCCTCTTCAGGACTGACAGGGCTACGCTCAACCTCGCAATCACAGACAACCTACTGTATACACTGTATGGAAGGGTTAC
>Ga0126336_10002367_pt1 | contig 10679 bp, 9 predicted proteins | sample SidCmetagenome_FD_92530 | JGI IMG/M metagenome (GOLD analysis project Ga0126336, IMG submission 92530) | Coral microbial communities from El Islote,Puerto Morelos, Mexico - Siderastrea C C metagenome | ecosystem: Host-associated > Invertebrates > Cnidaria > Coral | place: El Islote,Puerto...
ATGGTTGAATTTGGCACACTGTTTAATATTACTATTTCTGTGAGATCGTCCAGGAAAGTCTTTTCTTCTTCGATAAAATGGCGTGTAAAATAAACCCATTTCCAAGTTGAAGCGGATTGCCCTCCAGCTTTTGCGAATCAAATCTACTTTTGTGTATATTAGTTTTTTGTTTGAGAGGAAATTTGCCGTGTATAGCTCTTTCCAATGAATAGATATCGATTCAACAACAAAGCTCAAAAAGCTCTCTTGAATAAAAACACAAATACTCCAAACTCCCTCTTAAGCCAAATCAAATTTCACAGACACAAAACCACTTGAGAAACAAAATAGAGATTTGATTTTCAACACAAACTGGAAAGTAATAATTAACAGTGAACCTGACACAAACCTTTTCATTTTGATAAGCCGTGACTCCAATGAATGCTGTTTCAGAAAAAGTGAAAGTCTTAAAATTACTGTAGGGATGTTTGTATGTGTCGTCCGCCCTTACAACGTGAATTCGTGGCTGATACTTATGCATAGAATTCAGAATTGTCTGAAAGAAAGAAGAAAAAGGAGCAATAAATAAAGAGCTAAATCGGCCATCAGCCACAATCGACAAACAAAAATAATTACATATGTGACGGCAAATCGATAGATGTATGAAAAACGAATAAAAAGACTGGATTTCAAAGGCTTAAAGAAACTTACGTAGCCGTATTTGTCCGCGATGTTGTTCGTAAGTTTCATTTTGTGAAATGAAATGGTTTTCTGCATCCATTGCGCTCCGGTACTGGGCGAATCCGGATGCATATAAAGGGGTTTAGGCATCTCTGGATCGGCCTTGCCAGCGACCATCCATCTACAGTTGTGGAACTTGTATCTGCAATCGTCCGCTGGGACAATGTCCATAAGAAAGAAATATTTCGCCCGAGGGTCCAACCCCGTCACGCGGCATTTTATCGGCGGAAACATACGCCTGTTGACAGAAAACGATAGCCATTAGACGCGGGCCGCTTGAAATAAACATGGGCGATGAAATCAACAACGGTTCCTGGCCCGGCGTTACACCTAAAGGAGTGAAAGTGTTCGTGGGGGATTGTTTAGCTTTTTTGCAGACAAAATTGTCTGTCTAAACTGGCACTTGCATCGCTTCGAGACCGCTAGGCGTTTAAATCGACACAATCCCTCGCTGCGAAATTCCGAAAGGTTACACAAACCGCACCACCGACCGGGCATTGCTGCTGGTCACAAGATAATTTATATAATTCTATACCTTCCTGCCTTGGTTATAACCATTTCTGTTTTCTCCTCGTAGAAGGCCTGCCAGAGGTCCTTGTTTTCAAGAGAAACATCTACGTTCTCATGGTCGGAATCGTGAACGGGCATGTGAACTTGCTGCGGTGGCCCAGGCATCGGACCGGCCCCAAAGTGAGAAGGCTGCTTCGCCATTTGCGTTGGATGGTACGGTGAATATGGAAACGGGCCGTTTGAATTTAAATTGTTCGGAATCGATGAGTTACTTCCTGGCACACCAGGAATAAACTGCGAGCAGCCTTCGAGTAAAGAACTGACACGAAAATCTCTCATCCTTGCTGGGTAGTAAGGATAGTAAGCCATCACCGTGTTGTGTTGCTCGCTAGCTCTCACTTACTTCTCTTCTCACTCACGCTCTTCGCCCTGAACTCGTGTATTGTTGATGAAGTTTTATTCCAGCTGCGTCGTAACAATGTAGTTGTCATAAGAACTAATGAACCCCGCCATTTGATTGGTCGAGCGTTTTCGATCGGCCAATCAGCGGCGGCGAGATTAATCCTTGACATGTGTAATTGACATGCAATCCATTGAGTAGGTGACATTTTTGTGTTCTTTTCTGAAAGAATTAGCACCTTTTCCATGTTCCTTGTCACATATTCTAATGCCATCCAGTAAATTTCGTCGCCTAACCGATCGCCAGCTACAACACAATGTTTTTATTATAGAGAAGCTTCTTTCTGCGTTGCAAAGCAAGCGCTCAGTGTTACCTACGCGAAATAGTTTGCAAACTACGTGGCCAGGAAACTATTTCCTCTCCTGGCATGTGTTGCCCAACGGGCTTACATTCCGGATTTATAGATTTCATCTAAATTCCATTTAAAATCTCGGTGCAGTTCGTGTGTTACCAAAAGCGCGATTAAATTATTATGCAGGTTTCCGGTGGATCAAATGTCTCTGATATAAAGATAGCTTTCAAAATTCTCACCAAAGTCGACACATTGGCGCCGATCCTGTTTTTAAACCGTACACAATTTGCTAAAAAGCGCACTTTATTAAATCAAGCCGGCAACTGGGAAAAAACTATAAGAACGCCTGAAATCTATGCTGAAATGTACAGTGTTTTTGACAATAAAAAAAGTCAATTTCGTTTGGAATCGTGTAACCGGTAGCAGATGACTACCTGGTCGATTTCAGCAGGTTGTGTGGTATTAGGGCGGGTTTTACGGCAACATAAAGCGGTCCATTTCTCCATTTGCGACTCGCATGGCCCGCAAAAAATCCAATAATTACTCGCTTTGTTCGTGGCGTGTCTTGTTCACGCGAGCCACATCAATTCTAATGTGTCTAGGCACTAAAGTTTGCCCGAGTGTGTTAAAGAGCCTGCAAATTCTCTAAACAGTCAAACAATTTCAAGCGGATAATTGGACGCGCTTTGTCTGGGGGCGCTGTTTCTAGGCATAGGCCGTGTGGGTCCTGATTAACTCTTTCTACCTTTATTCATCAAAGAGCTCGACGTTATTGAAATATATTGACTCATCTAATTAGCACATGGCTCCACTCACTATCTATGAATAAGGCCAACTATTAGCAATAAAGAAACCATTATAAAAGTCCTAAGGCCCGAGAGTCTTAATTCTTTTATCCAGTCCGGGTATTTTGCTTTCAATGAGCTTGCCCCATTAACAAAAGTATTTGCCAAACAAAAGTCAGCCCTCTAAGAAATAAACTTTCCCTAGGCCCTTGAAATTAATATTGTGGGGAAGAAATGTTTTAATTTTTTATGACTCCCGACTTACCAGCTGTGAATAGGAAAACATTGACCACAAAAAATATATACCAGATATTGCTGGAAAAAACCAAGAAATAACGTTGGTACTCAAACGAAACTAATAGAAGTCTTACGGAATATAAATCCCTGAACAGAAACATCTATTTCTCAAGATCCGAGTGAAAAAACACAGCTTTGGAATAAATCTCTCGCTTCGCTAAAACATATTTCACACGTTCATTCATTTTGACTTTGAAATTCAGTGCTCTGCAGGTTTTCACTGTGCAAAAAGGACACACTATTTGTCGCGCTAACTAAACCTCTCTGTCGTTTATAGACTTACGCTTCTACGTCTTGTAGAGAGGAAATGAAATTGAACTTTGCAGGCTATCAGAGGCATATCAAGGGCCATTGCGTCGGTAGAAAAAATCAATACAATTCGTACGTGGAATTAATTTTAATAACAAAACAAAAGCCGCCAAACGTTTTCTCTTGTGTGTTTACAAGACTAGAACCAGATATCCGGTGCCATCGCACCAATTTTAAAAGCGAAGGAAATTGAAAAAATGCTAGAAAAAGGTCCCACCTACAGCAGCCTATCTTTTTACGCACGTTTGTCAGTAAACGGATGCGAATTATTCGTTGGTGTTATGCCAACGTAGAAGCGATGGACCACAAAGGCTTTCTAGCGCTTCCATAGTGAACTAGTGACTAGAACTAAGGCGATAATCCGTTTGGACTTCGAGCAGGTGAAAAACATCAAATATGAATGAACCTTTAACAAGACTTTTTAAAAAAGGGACTTAATACTCTTAAAATTCCTGTGATTTCGAGAAGAATCTGCATCTGCTCTCTTCTGTGTTTGTCCAGATGTGATAAATGCTCCAACAGGATCTTTTTTCGTTTGCAATTTCTTTTCCTTCTCGCCCTAAATTAAACTTGCTCGATCTATTCATCGTTCCATTCAGCGCAAATGCACTCTGACACGGTCAAGTAATCATTACAAAAATAACAATGATCTGGTAGAGTTTCGATCATTTAAGTTTTTAAGGAAAATGAGAAAAAATTCTGATAAATGTGATGAATTCAACGGTGTTTAATTATTGTTGGCTTTTCAAACCGGCCCATGTAATGTTAAAAGCACGCGCACTTGAATTTAATTGGGTTCTATCTAGTTTGCAAGGTTTTTTCCTGGAAGTGAAAACTTGATGAATATTCTCTTGGAAATAGGCAATGTCCTATTTGACGTCAAATACTTTTTTGCTGGCTTTTCAATCTCTTTGAAAGTTTCGCCCACGTGCATCTAATTTGTTTCTGTCAAGTTTGCAAAGTTATTTTCTAGAAGAAAAAAAATTGATGAATATTGCCTTGGAAATAAGCCAACACGTGTATGATATGAATGTTTGTCAACTCCATGCTGGTAAATGTAGTTTAAAGCTCCCTACACGTGGGTTAAGCTGGCGAGGGGGCGGACAGTTAACCAATCTCGCAAACTGTAGAGGATTCAGTTAGTCTCTGTGACAGACCAGTTTTCAAGCAAGCTTGTTAGTAAAAATCGAAATAAAACCTTCAAATAAATTTTAGGCGTTGTTATTTTACAAAGACGTGGGGAATAAATCATACGACGATTTCGATAAGGAATGTCGCACTTTCTTTTCTTAGATATCCGGTATTTCATGTTGTTTCACGAGGGCATTTCATACCGATCCCTTGCAGCCGATATCGTCACTGAATCTTCTTTCCCAAAGACCCCCAAAACTTTCAATACCTAATTGCCTCAGAGTAACAAAGCCGAAATTTGACGTCCTACAGAATTTCCAGTTGGATGCCAGGAAAGTATTGAATTCTCAATTACGACATTTGAATAGTCACACTGCAGGATTTCATTTCAACGAAACCCTTGAACCGTACTACAGGAAAGTATTGCAAAAACAGTAGTTCTCATAGTTCATGATTTAGCAAATAGTGAGTGAGTAAAAACAGATGCCAAGATATCAAGGATATATCTTTGAAACTGCTGCAGGTGGCCACTTGTATACTGAACTCCCACTGCACCTTGATGTAACCAGGGAGGTAGCTTTCTATTATCTCATACCGCCTCGACTGGCCCTAATGATCAATTGCTTTGCTATATGTCTGTCCATAACACTGCACTCTCACTCTACCCGATTCTTTTGGCACCACTCTTAAGCTTTCAAAACCTCGCTTACTTGACACCAAATTCACTATAATTTTAAAAGTATAGTAAATTTATAGTAAGTTGTACCACTTGATCGGGTCTTCGGAAATTCATCAAACAAGCTTGCTCACTCGATCGCTCGCTCATTCGGCCCGTCAGCTAAACCAAAAGTAAAATTTATGAAGGTTTTAATCCACTGATAAAAGTGCACTAAATAAATACTTCATTCAGGAGAAGGTGGACAACTTTTGATAACCGAGGCAATTGCCTCTGTGAGGCGACATGTCGGGGAGGGGGTGGTGGTGTTTGGAGGGGGGAGGGGTTGTATTCCCTTATATGCTTAATGGGTTACGTCAGCCGGTGAGCTCCTGAAGGTAGAGGTTTTGAGCCGTTTTCGGCCTCAATAAGGGATAGATTTTAACTGCGATGTTCTGAAATGAGGTATGTTTTGACTGGTAGTCTAAATTAGCGGGTTCGGGCTAAACACAGTAAACGATTTTAGGGGTTAGGTATGAAATACGTATGGAAAACAATATACACAGTACAACTTTCAGTGGTAGCTATCTGGATAATAATTTACTTATACTTTGTTCTTCTTTCTAACGTTGTTTTAACTGCCTATCACTTTGTCTTTCTTTGAGGTTGTCAACGTGCCAATTCTTCTTTCGCGTCTTCATACATTTCTCCTGGCACTTTTGGATAATCTGTTTTTAAAGCCGGTAAATTTCCTTCTGATCATGTTCTTTCTTCGACTAATTATATCAGATCACAATTAGAAATTAGTTTCTGATCACTGGACATAGTGAACGGGTGTAACACTTAATTAATTGCTATATTCGACCTTGTCCGATTACTTTTGCCGAATGGACTTGACCTACGCGTACTCTCTTTCCATCTCGGTTTGCTTACTTCAGTGCTAAGACTTGACACATTTGCTAACGACTGATACACGCACACACCCTTTTTTCACCGGCACAACCAAAAGAGGATCGCAAGCGAGTAAGTGAGTCTGTGTATGTGCAAGGGGCCTTGGTATATGTGTGTGCGAGAACCAGAGGGGGTGAGTGATCATGAATTAACATTTTCACTCCCAGAGTCAGTTACAGAGACATTAAAGTGATTCTAAGTTTTGAGTCTGTGGTTGAAATCCTATTGTGTGACCATTCAAATGAAACCCGGCAAGCAGTATTTTCACATGGTACTATTTATATTTAGTGTTTAACAAAGTGAAATTTGGGATTCGTCTTGAATTTTGTTTTTTTTGGGAGCGAAAGGGTTAACACTGCACTTGTTGTTCTAAAGTGTTAACCTTGTCCTCGCCCTAACACTCCTTGTGCGCACTTGGGTACAACAGCTGAGGGTGACAAGGGGAGGAAACCGCTAACACTTCAAACTGTGAAACGTGCTGGCCTCCAGTGCCTAATTTGCTCTAAAGTAGAGCCTCTATACCTACAACGACTGCCGTCAGGAGGGAAATTATACATGTGCTAGTGGGTTGCAAATATTTTTCCACTTAGTACGGTTCTTTGCCGTATCCCGCAAGCAAATTCGGAAAACAGTGAACTAACAGGGCATATAATTCGTGTTAGGGTTACCAAACATACCTATATGGTTTCCTGTACAGTCTCCTTCAATCAAGGGTACGTAAGGACATACAGGAGATTATATCAGCTTGGTAACCCTACTGTAAATTATATGTTATTCGGTCAGGCTCCAGCTAAAAAGTGGCTGATAGAGTGCAACTCTGAATCAAAGAACGATGCAAGAATAAAAGGCGCGAACCCGCGAGAACTGGTTTCTGTCAACGGGGAAAAGTGTCCGTTATCTTCCTATATCATATCACGTACTTAATTACCCAGTAGAGTAAACAAAGAAAAATATTATTGTGTTCAAATGCTATTGTAAAGATAGTATTAACTTATACACAAGAGTATCTAAAGTCACTCCCATAAATGGAATATTCCGATTCGCTTCCGGAGTAGAGGTAGACAAACACAGGACCTTTATTATAACAATAGGAAAAAACGACAAAAGGTTTTGCTGTCGGAAGCGCTTCATTAATTTAATAACGCCGCATGTGCAATATTTTAAAATTATTTGAAAATCTGTAGGTGCGCGCTGACCGAGCAGACAACATCCTTAAGATTTTCACCATCTTAAAAACTTAATTAAGGACACCCAGGAAACAGAAAGAAATATCATTTACGAAAATCTGCAATTACTGTATAACTGTATCTAGGGAAGACCGAGAATTTCTAAGATTTTCGTTCGAGAGTTGGTACTTGGAGGTTGGCGACGGTCGGTGTTCGATGTTAAAAGTGAGAGTCTCCCATGTAGGTTTGTATCATAGCATACAATATATTGACTTTTATCAAAAAGCTATTGCATTGTAACGCAAAACCGTCAATGTTACTTAAACAAAAGAACTTGACTGGATCCGGATTAAACGAGTTATTCTTCACCGCAGTCGTTCAGGCTCATCTCAAAGCAGCTGAGCGGTTAGCCTGTTCCAGGCGTTCAGATCGTTTTTTCCCGCTCTTTCGCTCGCTTTAGTTTCCGCTCGCGCTCCACTGGAACAGGCTACTGAGCGGTTAATCTAAGTGTTCGAACGAGACATAGCGTCTACGAATCTACTTGCGCACAGGAACATCAAAACAATAGCTTACCTCGCATCCACGTGATACTAAAAAACGGAAGCCGCAAAAAATCTGCCATAATATCTTTGAAGGTGGCTGTTTTTGGCGAATACATCGTTGAAAACGTTCTCTTGCGCTCGGGCACGCAAAATGCGCTACTAAATTTCAGACAGTTACGGATTATTCGCCTTTACAGACAGAAATTTCACACTTTGGTGTCGGTGTGAAATGTCTGAGACGTTGCGGCGTTGATTGAACAATCAATAAAACTGTCAAAGAGTTAAGGCAACCGGTTCACTTTTCATATTAGAATATTCTCATTTTTCAGCGTAGAATTCCACCATTTGTAGACTACTAATGATTGTCGCTCTTCTCTACTGCGAGAAGCGAGAACGCGCGCACGAAAATCCCCACTGCGTGGAGAATCAAGGGCACGTAAGCGACTCACACGCACTGAGGCTCAAGCGTTTCTCTTCAATGTCTCGACAATCGGTCCTTAGTTGCAGAAATGACTGTAGCGTAACTTTCATACACAACTGTTGTATTGAAGAGTTTGTTAGTTTGTTTTTGTCGTTAATCAGCCTAAACCTCCCCTATTCTTTCCTAGTTTATCTTGTTCACTTGTTTAAAAAAAGTGCAAAACTGACCCATTTTAATAGTAACGTTTGATCCGCCGGAGTTTAGTAAATTTTATCCTATCGACAAGATAACAGTGTTTTTTGTATTATAAACTTTGAAAAGAGCACGAACATGTCACGAAACAAAGTGTTTGACGGTATCGGAATCCGATACCAAGTAACTATAAATTTCATATCAGTCAAACTCTGCAACCTGCAGCAAGGGTATTTGATGATAAAACCTGAATGTGTACCATGCACCTTTGCATTTTTAGTGTTTTATGCATTTCGCTTTGATTTTCCCACGGACTTGAACGGGATTTTACGGGAGAAAAACTGACGGCGCGAAATACGGCTAGTATAGGTATATCACTCACATTTCATCAATACAAGTGAAATGCTTTCTCGGCTGGTCATCTTGACCAATCATCAGTGTTTGCGAAATGTTTGCAGAAATTCGGCAGAAATTCTATTGGAAAGAAACCTGGCCTTTCGTCTGTCCTTTGCCAGAAAACTAGGGACAATTTCTTGCCACTTTGGGAAGCGAATCATCAAGATAAGATAAGGTACCATTTCTAGTTTGCGTCGCTTTTGGGTCTTCATACAGTTCTTCTAAATTTATACACAGGCATGATGATCTGTCATACACGGGTCTAAATAGCGCTATTGACGTTTTCAGAGTTGCTTCACAAAAGTACGGATACAATAATTATCTGTTCTCAATGGTTTAATCCAAGCTAAGATAGACTTTAATACACCTGGAAGCTGACGAAAAAGCAAATCTTTGAAGGCTAGTAGCAGATACCAAATTTTTACCACGTATCAAATTAGAAAGTTGAACCTTTGTACGTTTAGAAAACGCGTCCGGCTCTGCGGGTTGCGGTATTGAATTTGCGAGAAAGTTCTACCCCCACGTGGGATCGAGTTCGCTCGTCATTAAAATTCGTACAACTTTATGCAGGTACTAATCATCTAGATCTTTCTATTCTGGTTAAACGCTTCACTCCTAGACACAAAGCTGATGAATAACGGCATCTGTTGAGTCTGTGGATGAAACCCTATAGTGTGACCGTATTCAAATGAACGCTATTGAGCGTTATCATGATTTCCGCCTAAACACTTTGCAAACTTTAAGAATTGCAAACTAAAGGAAGGATTTTTCCAGAATTGGAGTTTGGTACCAGCAAGCGAAAGGATTAACTTTTTTATTGCCTGCGATTTGTATATGCGCTTGATTAAAAGACGCAGGAAAATTCTGTTGCAACTCTGTCAGAAATGAATCAAGCATCCGTTGGTAAACCATTCGAAAACAAAATTCGCGTGCACTGAACAAACCAAACAGAAATCTTGAATCAGTTTGTTGGCTTCTAAGTAAGGTACTTTCCAAAGCAGCTTTTGTTTGGATTTCATTAAAATTTTAAGACTCCAAACAATGAGTCGTAATGGCCTCTCGTAACAGGTGGCTATATGAATTCGAAGGGCTTTGATCATGAGAACAAATTGCCACCAGCGATACACTTGCACAAAGCCTTTTAAATGGGGAAACCGACAATGTATTCATGATAGTTCTTTAGCTGATCTCTTTCCAGAATTTGTTTCAACTTTTGGCGTGAGAAAAAAAACTTGTTTGTTGATCTGATACGTTTTTCTCTTGCCTGAATATCGCTGTTTTATCTTTTAAGGACAAAACCTGAAAACTATAAACTTGAAAGTTGTACAGCGTGTATATCTGGAATATTTACTACCTAACATTCGATGATTAAATGCGTTGGCTGTTGGCGAGAACAACTTTGAGCACTGCAAGGTGAAAAGCTTTCAACTTTATTTCAGTCCTTCAGTTAGGAACAGGTCTTTTAATATTAACACGATTAGTCTAAATTATGATGATCGATTCAAACGGGAAAATAAAATCTATTTAAATCGAGCCTTGGGAGATTAAATGCTTTCCGGTCAGATGTTAAATTCTCGCGAAAATATTCTGAAGCTCCTCCCTCAAGCAATATTTAAACGTTTTTCATGATTTTTAATTTCCTTCCATGGATTAACGACATACTTCGTAATAAACTCATATCTTAAGAAACAATAGCCAAATGAACCTCAGAAAAGAACGGAGCAAACAAAAAAGCATGGCTCTTCTCCATTATCTCATTTATAAAAACGCCACTTGACATTCGCTATTGTCTCTCTTTTAGGGCAATAGAAAATTTTCTAAAAACAACGGACCGTTTCCCAGTAAAAAATTA
>Ga0126336_10002368_pt1 | contig 10678 bp, 9 predicted proteins | sample SidCmetagenome_FD_92530 | JGI IMG/M metagenome (GOLD analysis project Ga0126336, IMG submission 92530) | Coral microbial communities from El Islote,Puerto Morelos, Mexico - Siderastrea C C metagenome | ecosystem: Host-associated > Invertebrates > Cnidaria > Coral | place: El Islote,Puerto...
CTTAATTGTATTATATATTAGAGGGCCACTGGTTTTTCAGTTTTTTACTGTTACGTGTTTACCCTCTTTAAATAAAGTTGATTATTATTATTATTATTATTATTATTATTATTATTATTATTAACACATAATAAAAATCAAAACAGAACTTCAAGAAATCGAAGTTTACTACCGTTCACTTAAAAAGACTTATTTACAAACTCATGTTTGGAAAGACAAAGTAAAAAAAATATTGCTACCTTACCGAGAATAAGTCCTCTTCCTGTGACTTAAAATCTTTTCAACTTTACAACTTTCTGTGAGCAAGTGTGCTGCTTCGTTCGCAATAGCATTTTCTTGGTTGAGTTCTCACTACGAAAAGTCCAAATCAACCTCTGGATATCTCTGTGAGCTGAAGCAAATACTTGTTGACTTTTTGAGAGGAAAGTTTAGTGGAAAGTTTCGTGGAAAGAATCGTGGAAAGTTTGTTCCAGGGAGTTAAAATTTCCGGAGAATACTGCTCAAACTGCCCCGCTTTTCAAATCTGCAGTGCACTTCCAAATATGGTCATTTACGTATGTCTAAGATATCTGTCAGGTACGGATGACAGATATTGAGGGCTTCCTTACCATATATGGGTACAGTGACAATTTGTTGAATAATAAGTGCAGATAAGTCCAATTTTTTCCTACACAGAAAATAACCACAAGAACTGAGAGATCCGAGGCTCATTTAAAAAGGGAGCTGAGGTCACTGCACGACGTTGGGATACCACAAACCGAACTCCAATGTGACTAAATCAATAAATTAATTGGTGTCTTTGGTACCTTCTATTGACGATAAGGAAAAATTATAGTGGCAAAGTCAATGTAAAATTGACAATGCATATTGTGTCACATGATACCAAGGGACTTTCCCGGAAAGGCGAAACTGAAAGAAAGGTATTTTCTCAGGTATTTTCTAGCTTTTACTGCGAGAGCCTGAAGTTGACAAAGCGACATTCGTCTTCCATTTATAAAGTTTCTTTTTAGCCATACAGAATACGTAGAGAATTGCATGGGAAAATGGATGCATTTTGATCTATTCGGTGCTCAGCAAACTTATACAACTCAATTATAAAAAGCGAATACAGAGGCAAGTCTGCCTGAAAACGTGGCCAGTAAGGATAAAGCAAGAGGCCATACATTTAACAGTTCAGAAATGTGCATATAAGTAATCCCCTCTTATTAAACACTTGAAACACAATTATGTTATTCTCTTCAGAGCTAAATAACCATGCCAGGGTCGCAAATTTTAGTCCTACACAAAACAATCTGTCGGTAAAGTGACATAATTCAATGTAAACACTACATTGAAACCACTGCACTTTCTAGGCGTGCGTTTCTCAATCCTTAGACATTTAGGACACGTGTACAACAGCTTTCGCCCCTAGGGGCAGGCCTCAAGAAACTCCTGTTAACTTACCAAGTACGGAAACTATTTAAACTATTTAAACAATAGAGTTCTTCTGTCGAAGGCACTGTCGTGTGACAGGTTGCCCAAGGAAATTTAATGTTCACAACAAATACTAGCCCGAGAACGTAGTTGGAGGGCTTATATGAAGTTTGAACATCAAATTTCCGAGGGGACCTATCACACATAGGGCCTGAGAGAGAAGGACTCTATTATTTTTATTATACACCGCTGAATTATGAGCGAAAATTGCCAAAAACGGGCACTATGCGCTGATTGGCGCTGCCCTCTGAGGAGAGACGCTATCGCGTCACGTGGTCGCGTCGACCAATGGGAGCACGCCAAAATTTAGCGTTGTGCTATAATTTATGATAGTTAGGGCTGGGCAAGAATTGAAAGACAAATATTCAAATCTTAATAGTTTTATTGAACAAGTTGTAACGTTTGTGCTAATTTTTATCACAAATCTCTACTAAGCAGATTGGAAAAATATTTACTGTGCCTGGTAAATTATCAGGAGTTTAGAAAAACGGGCACCAGAAACGACTTCAGGAGGTTTGAAACGGACCCCAGGTGTATACAAAGAGACCAGCCAACCATACGAGAAGCCTATCAAAATGCCCGTGATAATACTAATATTGAGATAGACTAGCATCCCATCCAAGGGGGGTGCATTAGTTAAGTTAAACGCTACACTGAGAAAACAGAGCTTAGAACCGTCACTGACAAGCCTCCTGACTCGATTAAATGAACAGGGACTTAATAGTTTTCTATCATTTAGTAAAAGTAACAGCTATTTGTGAATAATCGTACCCGCTCAGCAGCTAGTTAATCCCATATGTCTTGCCGTTTTTTTTTTCTTTCAAAAAGGTTGAAATTGGATGTATACGTCTTTCAAAAGGAAATTTTAGGAATTGTTTAAACAATGCTTAGGTCATGTTGAAATTTCCCTCTATGGATGGTGATGGCATTCTCGAGATTAAACAACTCAATAATGGTATGATTTCTCTTTATTATAAAATTACAAAATTCGCTTTGTTACAAAATAAACTTTAATCTCTACAAAAGAGTTTTGTACATTTTATTTCTATTCTGTCTGAAGGATTAAACCACAGAAGGGGATAAATTACAAATACTTCGCCTGTATAGATGCCTTTACTAAAGGTCGACTACAATGCAAACAAGCCATTGAAACAGCTTCGATAACTAACACAATCAACAGAAAAAGAAAATAAGTAAAGTAAAACTCGGTTACTTGAGACATAGAAATGAGTATAGGGAGAAGGTATAGATAGAAAAGCAATGGCTAAATTATAAGTTATTACTATCCAGTATCACAATCACGAAACATGTTTAAGAGGACATGATATTATTTCATATTATTTCACACCAAACTTTGTTCAAACTATTAGGTGTGATAAAGAAGGAGTTGCTTTTCTTTGGCAGCTATGAAGCAGAGTTGGAATCAAGACAGCTGGCCGGTTGGCTGATATTTTTCTAATTCTGAAACGTTCTCTTCCCCCATCCACCCTTTTTTTGACACTGAAAATCATTATTCTTTGCTTAGTAATAATCATGACAAAGATTTCTTCAGAGAAGAATGGCTGACATTTTTCAAGTTAACTTCAAACAAGTTTACATTTATTCAGCGTTTAAAAACCGCATCTCCCTGCTCTCAAGCGTTCCCTTTATTGCACTTTATCCTTACTTCTTATTTGACTGAGTGTGTTTACTGTACATATCTTGTAATCCATTGTTTTATGGAGGGTGGGTGATAGGGGGAGCGTACTGTTAGAGAAAATACGTAACCAGTACAAAGGACTGTATTTTATCTTAGCTTTGGCCTTGAAAATGTGATGTCAACGTCAAGTTCCTAGTTCATTATCAGAGCCACATCGCTAGCGGGTCTTCATAATGTTAGTGTAATATCATTTATAATGTTAGTATACATGTTTACCAAACCAATGGAAAGTGTTGTTCACCTTTGTCAATATGTACTAAACGAAATACGAAACAGTCAAGCTGTGGTGATGAAACAAAAATCTTTTCAATAATTGCCAACTTCTCTTTGGAAAGCCTTATAGGGATAAAAGACGCAACCTGCTGATTTTCAGTCCTGGCTACATGATACAGCTACGGTGAGATTTAAAAAGTTGTGCACTTTCGTGAGGCACATCACAATTCAGTTGGGATGCACACGCACTTTATAGTTCAGTGAGATCCGACTTCAGCATTTGAAGGCTGCGGGAGCCTTCCTTCGTGTGCATGTGTAGGGCTACGCCATCTAGCAAATACATTATGTCCACAAACATAACATCATCGTAACCTACTTTTTACCTAATTTTGTAGACACTTGAACTAACGTCACTGACTGGTCGGGAATTTTAATCTAAATAAAGCCCTCGCGTATAGTTCACGTCATGGCGAATTCAACACGAACTTGCTGTGTTATTGTATCTGCTCTCTCTTATGTTGATATCTTTGTTAAATGCTGCGCCCTCTAAATCATTGAAATGATTGGCAGCGTAGTCGATTACTCTGTCATTTTCTTCATCAAGACGTTGCCTGTTTTCTTCGTTACCATTATTCTGCCTTTTGACAAGTTTCCAAACGATTAATGGGACGACAATGACAAAAGAAGACACAGCACCAATTAGGCAGTATGCCACATCATGTGGCTGCAAGCATATAGAACAAAATTGTTATTCCTTAGTGGTCTCCTAAGGGTTCATTAAATAAACCCTCAAAAAATGTTGTTATAAGCTTTGCTGTTATAAACTGTGTCTGTTTCAGTTATTATTTCTACGTTATCACCCCTGTTTGTAGTTTTTAGTCTGTGTTTCTGGATAACATGCAGTGAGAAAGCATGAGACGGAAACAGTTATCAATTTTTGCCCGCGGGTTCCATTCAAACCTAAATGTTGATTATTCCCATAATCGAGGAAAGAACAATTGTATTGATATAGAAAATACTTAAACTTCCTTCCCTGATGGCTCTAAATGGTAGACGACGATGAGAGTCTGTCTATCCTCCTTACATACCTATTTCAAAGGCATTCCCTCTTAAGCTGGTTTCTGAGCTGTTTTTGCCGGATGAACCACAGCCAGCAGGTTGATGTAAATATAAACTTTGTAAATTGCTTACAATATGAGGGCTTGTTGGAACTCTTTTTTAGAATTTTTGAACTGTTTCGTCGTTTTAGGGCTTTTTATCTCTGTAATATCCATTTTACGACAGAAATCTATGCCACTTTATCCCCATACAACTTCTAATATAAAAAACGCTGAAAGTGTCAACGGCCTACACTGTAAGCGAAACGAAATTATCTCGATGTTCAAATAAGTTACTAGCTGTTGGCTGCGGTGGTTGGGAATAGGGCATGTCTGGTGGGTGTACTCATTAACCTTTATGGTCTCTTGAGTGAAAATAGATCTGAGCAAAAACTGTATGCGTCCATGTATATTTTTATTGATGCAAAACCGGAAGCTTACAGGAAGAAGGTTTCGTAGTGGCAGGAGGTTTCCTAAGGGCAGGAGGTTCCATAGTGGCAGGAGGTTCCGTAGTGGCAGGAGGTTCCGTAGTGGCAGGAGGTTCCGTAGTGGGAGGATCTTCCTGTTTAAGTGGACAACCATCAGGACATGCGCAGTTGTGGGTAAGAAGAAATAACTGAGGAGAAAGGACATTGAAACGTCACCATAATCTTGAGAACTCAAGTGAATCCTTACACAAATGTATTGTGCACCCGCATAAATGTATTGATGAGCTATGGGTGTTACACTCTGAGGTGAGCTCCTTTTCCTTATCCCTATCGGATATGCTTACTATTTGTAAGGATCACATTAAGACGCATTTACAAGCAGCAACAACTTTAATGGGGCGATTAAGCAAACAAGATAGGACTTGTGTGTATGATACGAATTGCGCTCGCAAATTGTTGTTATTTCTTTTGATGTCAGGAAACAGGGTAGGACTTTTTTTCCTGTTGTATTTAGTTTTAGACCGTAGATGAACAGCACAAGCCATGCAAGGCATACGAACAAGAACATGTGTAATATATATATAAATTTCGGCCAAGGCTAAAAGTGGAGCTCCCAAGGAATGAGCTGGTGTTCGTTTCTCAAGCATAGTACTGAAACTTCTATGTCCCAAATATATTTCGGGGCTATTTTTGGCTCGTTCTCTTTCAAAAAGTGTTTCTCAAAGAACCCAAAAGTGTTCCGAGTTGTCCTCCAATATTTTAGGAATCTGTTCTGTGAATCCGAGCTCGAAAGGTCATTCTCGAGGCTGAACACCGCTTGATTTATTTTTTTTTTAGCCATCAAACTAAATTAACACATATTTTACTCACGAGTCGTCTTGCTCGATGTTTGCCATGTTTCCATATCCTGTCATTTAACTGTCATCTACAAGGCTTGTCAAATCTCCTTGGATTATTGGCTGTTCGCTTGAATGAACTTGAAACGGCGCTCATTTCCAACAACAAAATATAACTTAATTTGAAGTAAATGGGTCATCTTTTTAGGCCTTCATCGTGTTTAGATGTTAATAAATAACACGAACTGCCGCTATTAGTCTAGACTAAAACTCATACTGGCCTTTCCAGTGGCATTTTACTGAGACTACCCGGAAGGAAGGATTTTGGGAGCTTCCAAGCACCCGTATTAAAATTATCAAAGAAATGTCTCGTAAGTTTAGCGGCCACGAAGAAATTCGGGCACTTTGAGAAACACGCAGAACTGTTAACGTTTTCCGAAGCTTATTGGGTAAAATAGCTTTAAAAAGAAAACTGCCTCGCTTATAGTTGCTTTTAAAACTTTTATATTTCGTTCCCTAACTAGAGACCATCGAGATTGAAAACAAACAAACACCAAACATGCTTAAATTATGGCATAATTTAAGCTTTAATAAATAAATTTGACCGCTTTGAGGAACGCACAAAACTGTTTTCGAAAGCTTTTCGGATAAAATAACTTTAAACTGACAACTGCTTCGCTTAAAAGATTATTACTTCTGTCGTTTCCATCTAAGCGTGGACACGTGAAGAAAAAACGTTGTAATTGGATATCAAACGTGGCATGTTTGGCCGCCAAACATTTGAAGTTTGACAGCCGTTAAACGTGCATTCCTACGTGCGTGATTGGGTTTCAATGCCAAAATTTGCATAAATATTCGACAAAGTCAACATGTTTTCTCATGTGCCCGTTAATATTCCCGAATCTCGAAGAAAAACATCTAAAATCTGCGTTTTCTAGGTGTTCTTCGTTTTCTGGACACCTGCCATTTTAGCGAAACCTGCTCTAACAGCCTTCAAACTTCAAAGTTTGGCAGCCAAACATGTCATGTTTGGCGGTCTAACATGTCTTGTTTGCACGCAGTTGGAACATGTTTTTTCGTCACGTGTCCACGCTTAGATGAAAACGACGGCATTGAAAACTTCTAGGACAAGAAAATCGACAATTGAACAAAAGTGATGGACCCAACAGTCAAAGTTGGAAACAAATTATTCTCCGACATCTCACCGAAGTGATGCTAGTGCTGTTGTCTTACGACCGTGTTTTCACCTACTGTTATGAATAAACAAACACAAAATGGTGGACAGAGAAATCATTTTTGAAAAACTTTTTTCGAAAACCCGTAAGTCTATACTTAAATGAAATTTGCGTTACAATTCCTGCATCGTGATGGCAAAATGTTCAAGGCTACAGCTGTCTCAAATCTGAGCGCGTTTTCTAATAATTTTTTTTAATTCAACGCCGTCATAAATAAAAAGTAAATGACACATTTCTAATGACATAAATTAAATTTCCATTTCAAAACGTAATTTCTTTGACCGTAATGCTCAAAATCTTGTTCTTTAAACCCTTCAAAAACTTCACTTATTCGGTTGTGTTTCAGAACAGGACAAGCTCTCCGCCGTGAAGAAAACAAAGATGAAGTCCTTTGAAGGCAGCTCTTGTAATTTGAACTTTTTCTTTCCATTTATAGATATTAGATGTTTCTTCTCAAGTTTTAAACTTCAGTACTGTCGAACAATAATTGCTAAATAAACTTAAGCTTTTTAAAGAAACCTCTTCTTCAAAAGCAACGACGGTCATGCGATTTCCAGACAAGAAAAACACTGGTTGCCCAGAAGCACCAAGCGTTTTCCCGCCAAAAAAAGATGACATTCTCCACCCCGCGTTGGGTTGCCTTGGGGCTCCCCTCGCTCTCCCCCAGAGTCTGTATGGACGGACAGACGTACGTACGGGCGTACGCTGACGTCACAACCAAGTTTCTTGGATCGATAGGTTACCAGATTTGTTTACCCATGGTTCTCTGCGAGCCTGCTATAATCTGTTTGCTGATGTTTTCTAGCATTTTAGCCAAATAAAATAAATTGTATTTTTCAGTCCTGACTTACCCTCGGGTTGTTAACATCATCAATTACATCAAACGTTGCGTCCTCTACAGTTTTTCTTGTTGGATCGCACTTTAAATTGACTGTGGCGTTCCATTCCGGAAATTGTCTAAAAAAATATTCCCAGTTTTCAACGATAAGCATCAAAGTTGTTGCAGATGTAGTCTTCATTAAATAAAATTGATTCTACCGTATTATCGCATGGCAGGATCATTGATTCGAATCTCGTTCAAGCCTACTTTTTTTGTTTAGAGTTTTATTTCGCAACAGCTTAAGTCGCGAATACAGCTGGGATGATCTTCCTTCTATTTAATCTTTATTCCGCAGTCCATAGGTATAATTTTTTGTATACTTAATTTGATATTAACCGAAAATAATTTCCTTTTTTATTAGAAACACAAAACAGTGGAACTAATTTATGAGCAGCCCACCCCAAGTAACGGTCCATACGGCAAAATTTGGACTTCTCAGGGAAGTAATGAGATTTCTTCTTAGGCATTCACCGGTTCTAAACTCTAACCATGAGACTTACAATATTATTAACTGGCTAAGTGCCAAGGAATCAGACTAAAATAAAAAGGCACTTGCTTGTTGACATATTTCAGCTGCGGTGTCTTGGTTGCTCTGTGAAAGCTACATCTTACTTTGGATTGGTTGCCAATATTCTGGTAACTTGCTCCATTCTCAGCAAGCATACAAATCTGAAAAAAAAAATGAATTAAAAACACAACTCAGTAAAATAATTTCTAATATATCATACGGGATTTTGTCTATAATATTTTCTTAAGATTTAAAACACTTTTCACAAGGCTAAAAAGGTAAAAGAAAAAATACCCGAAAGCTTTTAGCCTGTTCCAGGCGTTCAGATAGTGGAGCGCGGGCGAAAAATAATAGCGACCTTCAGATCGGACTACGAGTACGAGATTGAGTACGAGTACGACTTTTTAATTCCTTGTCGCAGGCAGTAGATTGTCACCTGTCACACCAATATCATTTACATAGCATCCTTCTCTTCTGGTCAGCAACAGGGAGGAACGAGAGCTCTGGGAATGTTGCTGTTTTGAAATTCGAAAGTCGTTCTTGTACTCAATCTCGTACTCGTAGTCTGATCTGAAGGTCGCTAATAGCGAGCGAAAGAGCGGGAAAAAAACGAGGGGAGACAGTCTCCCCTCGTTTTTCCCCCGCTCTTTCGCTCGCTATTGTTTTTCGCTCGCGCTCCACTATTTGAACGCCTGGAACAGGCTAGAAAGTTTTTGACTTAACCTTTTAGCCTTGTAAAGACGATTTTATACGTGATTTTATTGTTGTAAAACAACCGCTAATTTTCAACTAAAGGTTGCACTTAGATGTAGTTGTGGTGTGTGGTTCGCGCATAGTCTGTTTATGTTGCAGTTGTAACACACCTAAACCAATTGCAAAAGAACTTGCTTACATAGGATTGCAACCCATGAGTTCTTTCGAGTGCCGCAACAAACACTGAGCCACTGACCTACACACTGTATTTACCTTACAACTTATGTGAGAAAACGTTTTACCATTTTTCTTTACTATTTTCGATTTTCCAGTTTTACTTGGGTCACACCGTTATAACTCGGCTGGCGAGCAGGGTTGTTGCGGTGGTGAGAGCGCTTCCCTCCTACCCACCAAGATACCTGGGTTCGATTCCCGGATCCGGTGTCATATGTTGACTTGCTGCCAGGTTTTTCTTCGGAATTCTTCGATTTTTCTCCCTTCTATAAAACAACAGTTCCAAATTCCAAGGTGTTTAGCTTTAACAGGACATGCAAGCTTTCTGAGTATGATGTGTATCCTGATTTATTGTACAGTATTGTATTACATTTTTTCCAAACGTTTATTCCAATTACATTTTTTACAAAACATTTATTTAAATTAGAAACACGTTACAAACTTACAATAACAATATAGCTTATTACATGTAAAGGTGAAAGATAAAATACAGAGTGGCAAAAACAGCCGCGCAATTAATTACTGAAAGTGGCAAGTCTTTAAGAAAGATGTTATCTTATCAAAATAAAGAATTGGTAGTTAATTAATTATGTTAACTAACTAAAATATAGATACCTAAAATATAGTTTACACTCTGCGTTTTAACCTAAAATAATTACAATTTTCAATTATGCACAACAGAACATAACATATTCTTTATTGTATTGTATTTTTTTGGTTGCGTTTCATTTTATTTCCTATTTGTTTTATTCTGAACATGGAGGCATGCATTAAAACCATCTGAGGATGGTGATTTACGATTTTTTTTAAAGTTCACTTTCGTTCAACTCCTTCGTTTTCACCAGTTATAGTTATCAAAACAACTTACTGCTACATCATCGAAACAATCACTCCTTTGTGGTGTTCCTAGAGAGAAAGATCTGCAAGGGTTGTAGCTGTAATTGAATTGATGTGAGCCTTTCGCTGTGAACCTGTTGGTTGAATACAGTTTGTAAGCAACGCTGAGCATGCTGATCATTTAAACAGCAAGTTAGAAACACCCGTTCTTTTTCCTCAAACTTCTTGCTGTGTCGAAACAGTTTTCTTTAATTTCTCGCCTACTCTATTTACTGAAACGGAAGGAACGTTTCTCTAGACAAATCCCTTAAAAGAGGTAATTTGATCAGCTGAGCTCTATTTGTTTTCTTGGCGACTTATTTGGTTGCTGAATAACAATGAAATGGAAATACCTCAGTAGGCTTTCTTTATGTTGTTATTCTTTGGTTAGAGCGCTGCACCGGTATCGCAGAGGTCAGGGTTCGAATCCCGGCAAGCCTGATTTTTTCAGGCTTTCTTTTCGCAACTGCATAAGTTGCGTTAATAACTGCGAGGGTCTTCTTTAC
>Ga0126336_10002369_pt1 | contig 10678 bp, 7 predicted proteins | sample SidCmetagenome_FD_92530 | JGI IMG/M metagenome (GOLD analysis project Ga0126336, IMG submission 92530) | Coral microbial communities from El Islote,Puerto Morelos, Mexico - Siderastrea C C metagenome | ecosystem: Host-associated > Invertebrates > Cnidaria > Coral | place: El Islote,Puerto...
AATGGTTACAACATTGATATACACTTGGGACTTAAATGATTGACAGCTCTGCATCTTGTTACGCATGCCCTGTACGTTTTTTGACAAGCTAATTTGCATGTTCGATCGACGTGTTTCATGGGGCACAAAACCGTAATGTGAAGGAAACAAACCAACAGGAAGCAAAGATCAAGCTTGAGCAACTCAAGTCAGCCAATGTGTTAACCACTATTAGCTTCCAGACAGTTTTCATTGTAAGTGAAAGAAAATGCTCAGTAACATAGAAACAAAAAAAAAATTATATATTATTTCAAACAAACACAAAATGCTAACCTGTGTCAACAACTGCTTGTTCAAGTGGCAATGGAGCTAACACTGGTTGAAAGTATGTGACCTGTCCATCAAAATCTCCTCCAATTCTGATATCAAATAGCATGGATGTCTGTAACATGGAAAAATAAAGATAATAAATATTATTCAATAATTCAAGTAAAAACATTTTTCACACAAAATATATCATTTTGTTCTACAGTACACAGAAAAAAAATGGAACATAGGTTCACCTTCACCTTGCCTTCACCCCAAGCTTGAAGCATTCTGAATGACTGTTTTTTTTGTTTCACGACTATTATAAAGCTATCAATAATCTTTTTTTAAATTTCCTTATCACCACACAAAATACTTTCAACTCCTGATCCAGACTAGAGCTCACCACAAGTGGTTAGAGCATCTGACCAGTATGCAGAAGATCAAAGGTTCAAATCTTGCTGGGGAGTCATATTTTTTCTGTCCCATGCTAGTGACATGCTGAAAAATACTGCTGAATAATGATAACAATACAAAAGTTACCTTTGAAGCCTGATGATGGACAATCACGAGGTTGTCCTGAAGAAAACGTAACAAAGATATTGTCAGTTGCTAGTTTTTTGAACTTTTTTTAACCCTGACTACAGACAGAGAGATCACTGCCCCTTGCTTACACATTTTATTGATTTTCTTCATCAGGACATTAACAGCAAAATGTCAGAATCATGTTTAGCTGAAGGACTGCAACGATCATCATTATTTTTCTTACCACAACATTAACAGCAAATCTTCCAATCATGTTTAGCTGAAGGACTGCAACCTTTTTAGCTGGAATATCCCTGAAAAAAATTATACAAGAAGAGTACACAATTATCTTGCTGATGAAAAACAAAAATCCAAAACAGAAAAGTTGCCTACTACTCAAGGCTGTTTAACTTGCGTAACACCTAATTACCGCAAAGCGTCTGTGTTATCAAAAGCTGAGAAACCTAAAACAGCTTTGAAAAAGAATTGGAAAGGGAATCAGAATTGTGTTATTAGAATTATTAAAGACAAAATTAGCATGGGACTGGGGATTGCAATGTTTTACAATTTAAGAATGATATTGGAATGTGGATATTAATGTTGGAAATGGTTATTAGAATTTGAATAGGAACGAGGTTTGGAATAAGACTTGGAATTGGAAAAGAAATTTGGAATTGGAATGAGAATGAAATTAGAATTATAGCAATCCAAATTAGAATGGAACTGGGAATTAGAATTGCAATAAGAATTTAAAATAGAAAGGGGATGGGAATGAGAAATAAAACTGAAATTGGAAAGGCACTGCGATCGAGCGTTAGAGCAAGGTGATTTCCAATCTCGTCCTTAGAGCCTTCTCCTCATTCAAAATGGCGGGTCGGAGAAGACTCTGGCCAAGGCTGCTAAATGGCTCCAAAACTTCGTAAGGATTTCGTCAGGTAAAACACGATGAAATGTCTTTGTTTTGTTGAACAACGGTTTCAGATTGTAAGAAAATGTGCAAGGCTGCCAGATGATGGAAATAACCTCCGAAAAAGCCATTCCATCATGTGTCACGTGACAAAATACTCCACAATTCTTGGAGTATTTCAGCAGCCTTGGCCAGGGGTATCTCTGAGCCACCATTTTGAACAAGGAGAAGGCCCTAAGGACGAGGTTGGGTGATTTTGACAAACCGTTGTAGCTGATAGAGAACTATCTCTGCTCCAACTGGCCCAGTGTTTGAGAGTCTCTGTTGGTTTCTGAGGATTACCACATAAAGCTGACCATCGCTGTGAAGACAGAATTTTCATAGAAAACAAGAAAGACTTTTTCAACTGAAGAAAACATTTCAAGCTGTCCATATAAAATACATGCACTTTTTTCCTTCATAAATCAGGCCAATAAATCATAGCATATGTGAATCAGTCTAACAGCAGGTATGTATCAGGAAAAAATAAAATTAGAATTAAAATTAATGGTAGTTACAATTATAATGCATTGCCTGCATGAATCAAAACTTACAAAGATATCTAAAATCAACATAATTATGTTGAGACTACCAGTTTGAGAAAAACACAGTCTCTCCAATATAATGGAAGAGGTGGAGACCTACATGTTTGCAAGGGTAACATCTCGCTCCAACAGACCAGTCTTCTGAGCTTTGGAGGCTGCTGGCAGATCAACCTCAAACTTTGGTAGCCGCATTACTGAACCTGCCTGAATTAAAAAAGTAGCCATCATGTAAAAGTTTAATAACATGGGACAGCATTGACCATTCAAGGCCTTAGCTTTGACAATGGGCCTTAAAAACTTACTATTTTATTTCCCAACTGGCTCTAAAAGCAACTAAATAACTGCAGTATTCTTAGGGTATGCCACAGGACAGGGAAAAATCCCTATCAAATGTCAGAATGCCATACATTTTTAGGTAAATTTATTCATGTTCTGTAAATTTAAAAAAAAAACACCCACGCATTTTAGGGCTAGATTTTAGGGCAAATGAGTTTTACACCCATTTTGATTTATTTATCGTGTCTTTTGGCCTAACTGGAACACTGAACTCTTTGTCGATGGAAACGTCTCAAAGCATCTGCAATGAAGACAGTGAACCACACCTCTTAATTTGCCACAAGAAGTTTGTCCCTGCAAGGTGTAATTCAACCCTTGCCTTTCTCTTCATAATAATAACAATAACAATTACAAAACATTATTTAATCAGAGGTGGGTGATTTTTTAGGGAGGCCCTGGGGAAAAAGGCAATTGGACCACACTATATCGGCACTACCTGCTTGAGGACTTGTCTGATGTGATTACAGATAGTCTCAGAAGGTTACAATAGATATCAATGTCTGAAGTGGACCTCACATTTGTCCTAAAAGTCCCTTTGGACATGCCCCTTGCTTCTGATTAAGGGGAAAGTAACCATAATATTTCTTGAATCAAGAGACCATAAAATAACTTACTCTAAAGTGATAAGGATGTATAACATTTCCAAGTCCAGATGATGACAACAACAGCACAGCACTCTCAGGCTTTGAACAAAGAAGAATATTAGAACAAATGGTGAATCAGGAACTCAAGGGCCAATTTAGATGGTGCAACTTTTGCTTACGAATGTTGCATGTGAGTGTTGTTGGGCACAATGCTCGCGTTGTTGAAAAAATCATAAACGACTCACATCATCTGTCATTGTCTCCAGCTACTGTCATGTGGTTTTAAAACATGCTTTGAAAACCTATGATAATTTTTACATTGTGTGAGTCAATCATGAGCAAGTTGTAGCTTTGGGTTACATGAGACAATTAGCATCATGGGCTTTTCATCAGCATGTTGCATACAACAAAGTTGTACCATTTAAACCAGCCCTGATAAAACAGTAACTGTAAGTAACCTTTGAGGATCTTCAAGGAACAGGCAGTGAGAAAAAGGCTTTTATTAATGTGGACCTTTGCTTGCTGAGGATCCTCCAGGATCTTTGTCTATAATACTCTCAGGTCTTCAAGTTTTTTCAAGAATCTTGAAGATAATGCAAGAAAAAGACAGTTGAAAGTTCGCTGTAAAATCCTGATCAAATCCTTACAGTTCCTGAAGGATCTTTGCAAAAAAACTTTGAGAAAAGAAAGTCATTTTATTTACATGAATGTGATGAGAACAGCAGCTTACCAAAAAGACAAACCAGTTGACTTGCACACTGTAATTCTTGATCATTTTAAGGCTGTGTTTTTCAGGCAGAACCTGGAAACAAATTGCAAAAAAGAAGAAAAGTAAGTTGCTGTAACCCTAACTTACATGGCAATAACAAAATTAGAGAGTGCTCAGTAATGATTAAGTAATATGCACTGTAAAATTTGCATGAATTTAATGAACATCAATGTAAATACACTAGCATCAAGTTGCATAAACTTAACATCACAGCTGCATGTAATTATTTGCATGCACTTTTACAAATTAAGATTCACTGGGCACCCAGAGAAATGAAAGGCTGCTCAAATGAAAGGAAAGAGTGCATTTCTTATAATGTAAAACCGAGCCCAGCTTAAACACTGGGTTTATACCCCCAAGGTTTTGTTAGGTTGCTGCCAAAATGTGTAAGGGAATGTTTTTCTGGGTATCATCATTATAATCAATATTTCCAGGCCTCCAATTCTGGAATTGGGCTGCATGGCTATCATCTAGAAGTCACTCTGTCAGTCACAGCAGCTGCTGCTTCTACAAAAATTGTTTTTATGCTCAACTCTTGGGCTTCTGTCCTTTCTTATAATATTATTATTGTTTGACACATAGACAGAGGATAGTCAAATGACCTCTTTTCCTTCTTCCCTTCAAGTGTCCATGTTATGTAAGTATAATGTGTGGGATTGAACATAATGGGCCATTAATTCCCAGAGCATGACCCAGTCATATCCCCTTTTCACTTACTTGCTGATGGCCTCAATATCTTCCCTCCCTTCTAACAGTTTTGTCTGTGACCCACACAACCAGATTCTCGTTCATGCTTACCATAAATTTTCATGGTAATGCTGCTAATACATAGCTTGTCTCTAAACTCGGTACCCATACCTGGTAAAATTCCAGTCCTTGGTTTGTGATGAAAACTATTTCATTTAAATTAGTCCAGTTGAAGCCAATAACATGGGCAGACTTGCTCTGGGAAAAGGCAGACAAGAAGGTGTTAAAACTGATTTTACATTGCACTTTAAACATGTACTGTAACATAAAACAATGAAGATCAATGTCAAACAAGACTTCCTAACAGGTGCCTAGTAACCTAAGGTACCTAAAAAACTGCACCTAACACCTCACATTTAACACCTCGGCATCCCTTGAACAACGTTTGAAGTAGAGGACTTAATCTAAAATGTGTTTTTCCAGAAAATATCCATACTCCCCCAGTGGTTAGAACCCTCCATGGCCCACCCCTCTGGAAATTCCAGTTTAGGCTCATACTTTCCTTTAAAAATTTTGGCCTTTAAGACCACCCTCCCCCTCAGAATTTCCAATGACCCTCTGTGGTGAGGGTATGGATATTTTCTGGAACCACATTAAAATCCCAATTATAAGCCCTGGGCTGACATTATATACAAGTTTGCTGGGGCTGCTTGGTTTTCAAACACAAAATATAATGAAAATGATCTGTTATTTTAGTTGATTTTGTGTCCCTTTATTGTAAAAGTTGCCTTTAAGGATCCAGGAGGGGAAAGTACAGTTAGTATGCAGTAGTGGAGCAGTGTGGTGAAATTGATCAATAGCCTCAATTTTTGTTTGCTGAGCATAGCTTTAACAAACCATATGTAAGCTTACAAAAGGTCTTTTGCACATTTTCCTGGCATTTATGACAGTAGAATTCTAGACATCTCTGAAATTGCAGGTAATCCCTCAGTAATACACTGAAAGAAAGTTCAAGAAAGTTGCCAACTTTACTGGGTGACGTGGCCGACATTTTTTGCTGGCCATTGGCACTTATATTTATTGAAAGGGATGGCTGGGGTCCCTAACTTGAGAGGTTTTGGTACTTTGAAATTTCTTTTGGGCAATGACCTTGTGAAACATAAATTTGTTAAAATTTCCTCCAGGTAAGGACATGATAATAGTTATTACCGGTACACCTTTAGGTTTCACACCTACCTTGCATGTCTGGCTGTATTGTTGACTATCAATTCCATCAGCAAAGTTAATAAACTCCTAGACAAAACAAAACTGATCAACTGATCTGATATTAGGCAAAATAGCCACCGTGAACAGATTTTAAACCTGGCATTTTAAGCATTAGCTGACATTTCTAGCATAAGCTAATGTCTAAAACAACATTAATTAGTAGACTCTGTACAGTTGTCCAGGTCAGTGTATTCCTCATTGGTGACAGTGACATTTTGACAACCTGAGTGGAAGTCAACACTTTTTGAAAACTTGTGAAGAAGTTATCACCACTTTGGCTCTGATGATGACTGTCCCACAGAAACAAAACGTAACAAACTTTCACCAACAACATTCCTTCTCGGGATGACACTCGCATGCAGTGGATGATCATACCCATTACCTATTTATGATGTGACTCCTGGATCCAAACCACTTACCATCCTCATAAACCTGCCAACTCTCATGCATTATGTGTGAGTCTCACGCCTGTGGATCAAAAACGTTGATCTCACGCATACAGGCCAACTTCTTTCACCTGGTTTCTAATCTGGACTACTTCTTCATGAAATTAAATTTGCTTTTGAAAGAAAACAGTCAAGCAAAATGACACTGAATGTGGTGTTTGAATGTTTGTTCAATGTCTTCGGCAACGTTAGAAAGTCCTCAAAACATCTTACTAAAGAAATCTGCAGTAATATTTGGAAATAGGTTGGAACATCTTCAGAAATCTTTGGCAACATTTGGAAATAATCGCAGTCTCTCCAGAAATCTTCGGCAGCATTCGGAAATAGTCAGAACATCTTTGAAAATCCAGGTAATGTGCTGATGAAAATCTCATGTATTTGACTCGGAAAACATTGGCAGGTATATGCTTGAAATGCCAGCTTTGGAATATCTGATCTCAAAGGTAGCTAAATTAAAATTTAAACTACTTGCCCTCGGTCATTCAAATATTTTATGATCAGTTTAAGCTCCCTTACCACAACTTTTAGTGACCTCTGGATAGCAAGTATCTTGCGATCATAAGAGAATTTAATGGACTGGACATGACCCACTGCTGGTACGCTGCAAGAGCAGAGATAAAACAAAGAACTAAGGGGAGTGTGTCTTTTTTTACCGGACATAACTGGAGGCTAGCCTGTTTTTGAATGAGATAGTGTAGTGCATAACAGTTTTTTTCAACTTATCTTGGAATGCTGTCACCAGTGTTGCATCGCAAGTTGCAAGGAAAAATGTATCATGCTACAGCACCTATAGTATGCCACCAACATGCTACAGCTGGTGACTTAAGGATGTTTGCACCCAAAATCTTCCCACGTTCAGATTTTTTAAAATATTTTTGCTGCAGCTGCATGTAGATAATGAACAACTCATGCCAGAGAGCCAAAAAAATTGAGGGGTCACTGCGCTCGTTCGTTTCGTTACGACGATATCGGCTTCATTACTACCAGCAAACAAAAAGAGTTACGTGGAGAACTCTAGATAAATTTTTGCAGCTGATGTTATTTCTTCAGGTGGAATTAACCTCAAAGAAGGACACTCGTAATCATGCATACCTGCATTCGTAGAAAAATAGCCAAAAAATTACAACTTCTCGCGTTTAGAATTTTTTTGTCACCATCACCGTGCATTTAAGAGAGTTAAATCCATGTATAAAAATTACAAATATATGCCCACCAGCACTACACTCATCTAAATTTTTTCTCAGCACGCGTTCTCTCTGCATGACGTGGTGTGACATTGCGATGTGAATTGCGTGTGCAGTAAACAATTAGCACGACCTTAATTATTACATTTTACTACTAAAGGTCAAAACATTTGCTACAATGATAATCAATGACCTACTTGAAAATGACGACTGATTTGACATCAGGCCCTCTCACAACAACTCGAGTTTTTCCTTCAACAGAAGTCACTGAGAAGACCTAGAACAACAACATTGTCTACTTGACATCACCATTTTTCGGAAGATCATAAGAACCCTGTATAGCCTGATTCTTTTTGTAAGATAGTAAGATTATAAACATTCATACCTGCCGATTTGCTTCATCGAAGAATACGCTGTTTTCTTTGGTGACGGGTTCAAACCGGAGTGGATTAGGACAGAGTTGGACATAATGGCCCGACATCTTTGTCGTTTCTTGAAGTATATTTTGTAACAGACTTTATAAGCTTAAGACTTGAGTCCGCGTCAAGCACACTTCATAATTTTTATCAGCGTTTACAAGACACAAAATTTAAGCTTTCAACAACTTTGAACCTCTATGGCATTCTTCATATTAATACCATTCAAACAGGCATATTTTGTCTCTCAAGAGAAGAGAATCATCAAACAGCGAAGGTCAACAACGTTGAAATGTAAAAAGTGATTTTCGGCCGCCATCTTGGTTGTGCTACCAATTGATCAAAGTTTCAAATCTCTTTGAAATGCACATCGCGTTGTAAGAGAAGTTACTTCACGATCAGTATCATTTAGGTCACGTGACGCACGCTTCCCAAGCGCAGTGGGCGGGAATATTGTTGTACACAGGCGTTATATAGAGTACGAAGTTCACTTTTTTTTCTTGGAAACGAGCTAACAGCTGTGTCTACTCCATAAAAGAAAGAGGAGCATCATGATAGATTCGAGATATGGTAGCCCAAGAGCTGTAGATGCTGTAGATCCGACAGCGTCGTACGATACTTGGCCCACCCTTCCGTCCACACAAATGGTCAGTCGCTCGAGGTGTAGCCCTTGCGGTCGGCGTTTGTCATGGACCGCTGTTAGCGTGTTGGAGATTGTAGTAACGGTTTTGATTGTCGTGTGGTGCTTCTTCCTCCCGAAAAGATATTTGAAACAAATTCTTCCACCTGATAGACGTGATACAGATAGCGATGAAATAACGGAGTTAACGGAGTGGGTGTTGCGAATGTTTGCAAGTATGACTTGCGTTCAGGTTTGTAAAGCTTAAGCTAAATGCTACTGTATTAACATCTTTAGCTCAATGAGGATGCTTTTTCTACGAAAATTATTGAATTGGACGAAGGAGCAAATTGTCTTACTAATATGTCAGCTTCATAATTACCTCCCGATCCCGTCCGAAACTGAAAAACACCTACTCTTTGGTTTCGTGTATTCTAGACAGTCATAACATTAGGCTTTCCTTTTTTATCCAGATCCTCTAAAAGTCTTGCATTATACAATTAATTGTCAGAACACATAATTAGTCTCTGAATTTTATTGATTGTGAGTGCTATACAATGGCATTTATGAGGCCTCCTTTCCCCTTTGCCACAGAAAGTACAGCCCGGAGGGCCAAAAAGATTTTACTGCTTACCACCCCCCCCCCCCCTTTTACTGTTGGTCCCCGAAGCCCACCACTGTAAATACCCAAAATAAGGGTGGTTTGTATGAGTAGTCTTGCCCTTCAACTACCTATTTACAGGAAATAATGTTCTGATTTTCTGTAATGATCAAGCAAAAAAGGAAATTTGCTATCTATTAGAAGAAAACATCCAAATTTCTCCATATTTGCAAGAAAAATGGTGCTATGAAATATTGCCCCTCCAAAACAGCAAAATAAAGTTGTCATGAAAATTTCCTTCAAACCTTTGCAAGCCACAACCTTCTTCTGCAATGGACAACCTTGCCCGATGTAGAGAGACTTCCAAGTTAGACTTCCCCTGTTTCAAACACAGGCCTCTTGCTTTCTCAAGCACAATCCCATGTAGCTTGGATCCAAAACTTTGTTTAAAGTGTATATGACACGAAAGTTTTTTCTTCGGTTTTTGAGAGTCTGATGTCTACAAAAAACGATGCTAAACTTAAAACCTGTCTAAAATTTTTAAAAACCTCTTTTTTCGCGGGCAAAAGACCCTATTTTTCACTTCAAAACTGTTCCGGGGACTGGGACCGAATTTACCGCATAGTGACGTCAATCGACTTGATTGTGTTCCCGCGAACGCAGTGTTTTTGTTACATATCGCCTCAAAATGTTGACATTGTTCAGCAGTATCGGGGATCTTTTCGAAACTTCTAAGACCTACAGTGAGAAAGAACAAGTAGGAGAAAAAATGAGCTGTCTTAGGTCTTATCAAACCAGGCAATGACGAACATTTGCGATGTCTTCTCTTCTTTCGTACTGTGATGAGGATGTTGATCTCAAAGTCGGAGATTTATCCTGACTGTACATCAGTGGAAGCACCTCAGTTGTGAGATTTCCTTGTTGAGTTCTTTTAGATTTTATCAAGAACATCAAAGCCCTTGTGTTCACATAAACAGCTTACTGTTTCCATCAACCTAAGGAGAACCGAAAGTGCCGATTGTTTTGATATTTTAATACCGCAAAAATGTCGTCATTCTTATAGAGAGTGCGCTGGATTTTCAATTCATTTCAATTCAAGAACGAGTTTCCAGAGTTTATTCCCAGTCTGGCCTTAGTTTCAGTGGTTTCTGCAGCAAGCAAAAGTGTTTTTACAGAGTGTAGAGAAAGCCAATGACGAATTATCGTTTTGTTGATAATATGGCCGTACGCAGTGTACTTCCAGGCCAGAAAAGACATTTATTTCCACTGTCGTGTTATCCTGCAATTAGAATCTACCCGGTATATACGCTTTACTTTAAAAAGCGCACTGAAAGTGACTTCGGCTCGCATGCTACTTGTCATATCACTGGCTGATTCAGCAAATATAGCAGCTTAAGACTGTTGCTATCTAGAGTATCAATATTAGGGTATTAACACTAATCTTGGCTCAGTAATTTTTCAAACAACTC
>Ga0126336_10002370_pt1 | contig 10677 bp, 6 predicted proteins | sample SidCmetagenome_FD_92530 | JGI IMG/M metagenome (GOLD analysis project Ga0126336, IMG submission 92530) | Coral microbial communities from El Islote,Puerto Morelos, Mexico - Siderastrea C C metagenome | ecosystem: Host-associated > Invertebrates > Cnidaria > Coral | place: El Islote,Puerto...
TATATTTGGTAAAAAGGCAAATTTATTCTTAACCATAATACAAGATACAAGGCTACAGATGGAAGAGACCCAGTTCCCCCCATTTCTGTTGGCCTCACTGGTTTCCATGCTCTTATGCTTTATAAAAACAGGTATGTTGCTAGTGGTACCAGAGACAAGCTACAGCTGTCTATTTTAGGGTGGGGTTCACTTTACTGCACGTATTTACTCGGTCATAGCTCCTTCCTTTTCATGTGATTATAAAAATATCTTAATTAATACTCTTATCTTAATCGGGAAAAACCTATTTTTCATTTTCTTTTGGCACACTAACTTGCATATGCAATTTACAAAACTAGTTTCATCAAAGACCTTGACAGTCCATCACCATTTTTCCTGATAAAGATGATATTAAGTAATACTTTCTTGGCTTCGACAAGCAAAATATCACAGAAATTTAATGATGTTTTTTTGTTAATTATCAGGTTTGAGGCAGTGTCTCTTCTTAGTGAACAAGCTGTATTTGAAGATCAACTTCCACCCCGGGTTGGTAGCATCATTGACTGTAAATACATACTCCCCCCACAGAAGGTTTTTTGTTTTGCACCCCCCTCCCCCAAGAAATTCCAGTTTGGCTTCATACTTTGCTTCTAAAATTTTGGCTTTTAAGACCCCCCTCCCTGTAGGAATTTCCGATGACCCTCCTTGGGGTGGGTATGGATTTTTTCTGGAACTACACATTATGGTATTGTGTAGTTCCAGAAAATATCAACACTCCCCCACGAAAGGTTTTTTTGTTTTGCAACCCCCCTCCCCCCATAAATTCCTTTTAGCTTTATACTTTGCTTCTAAAATTTTGGCTTTTAAGACCCCCTCCCCCTAGGAATTTTCTATGGCCTTCCGTGGGGTGGGAATGGATTTTTTTGTAGAACTACACAGAAGTTTATTTATTTGCATCTTTGTTTTCATTCCTTTGTAACGTTTTACATCTTTCCTTTCTTTGATCTTTAGTATGGTGCAATGAGAGGACTCTGTGTTGACATTGTAAAAAAGACTTTGTGGATTTTCTCGGATTCAGCTATTTTCCAGTACCATATAACAAGAGAAAGCAGGTACACAAGATGTTAAATTTTGCATTTTTTCACACAAACATGCAAAATTACTGAAGTTAATAATAACGAAGAAGCTGTGTTTGGTTTGGAATTTTCTTTTTTCCTAGTGAGCATTCTTAATGTTCCTTCATTCCTCAGAAACAATTCCATGCAGAGATTGTGCAGTACAGGCCGTTGGGTTCCTAAATCTCTCGCTCTCAAGAACACGCAAGCTCATTATACAAAGAAGAATTCACAATCTCTTATGATGATTTATAAATTCCATTAATTACATGACTTAATTTTCTACTTTCAAAGTTATTTAAATATGAAAGAGACTGTTACAGAGAAAGAGTTTAGCTGAGGAAAGTCAAGTTTACTTAGCTTCCAGCTGTTATCTAGATACCTGATTGTTACCTTTGGGCTAGTCTAATTCTACCCTGCAAGCAGACGAAACTTGTGAACTCCAAAAAAAACGTTACTTGCACCCGCTTTATTTGAGCATTACTTTCAACTCCAGATAAATTTCAGTAAAATGAAGCTTTAACAATTGCTTCCTTGTCTTTCTGCGTACTTTCTGAGGTAGGAGAAATCACAAAAGAATTTTGTAACAAAAAAAGCAAATCTGTTGTGTACAACAAGCTTGCAAGCATATCACAGCGTGCACACTTTTTGACAACATTCACAGCATGCATCACTGAGCTTCAAAACCAGTTGAGAGCTGATTAGAAACAAGTATTTTAAATCAATTCGTCCAAAATCCTGGATGGTAACAGATCAAAGAATCAGATGGTTTTGCGCAGAAGTTACTTATTTGCCCACTGGAACATAGGGCGACCAAGAAACATCTGCTTGCAGGGTAGTAAAATTCCATACTTTCCCACAGTAGAATTTATGGTGGTGAAATACACCATAGAAGCCACAGTTACGGGACACACTCATCTCTCCTGTAATGAAAACAACTAAGGCGGATGTGTAAAATCTTTTCTTTCTTTTACTGCTAGGGATGTGTGGAGAATGTATCTTGAAAGAGGGGAGTTTGAATTTGCCAAGGAATACTGTAAGGTATCAAACATTTGAATCACAGTTTATGTGACCTTGTGTGGGGATCTGTAATTTAGATCATTCTGTTGAGATTTCTCATTTCGAGTTTCTCATTAACCTCATTTAAAGATTTTAAAGATTTTCCTACCTTTTGTTAAGGAGGACATTAGAGTGTGCACAAACAAAAAGCTCTATTATAATACATACTCTCTATAATAAGCTCTACAGTTTATGTGTTGTAGTTCAATTTTATCCTTGGTTCATTTTTTTTTTTTTGTTTTATATTCATTATTGTATATTTACATAAAAAAGAACAAAGTAAAATAAAAATTGAACTACAACATATGTACTTTATACTTTCCAGTATTACCTTCCACCATATGCCAAGTGGCTGTAAACCTGAAACAAAAAAGTCAATATTTATTATTATTAAAGTATTTGTTAAGTAACTACTACATTTGCATTTTGATATTCAGCTTTTTGTAGTGATATTTTATTGATATGTTTGTAAAGGTTTCCTTTCAACTGACAGGACAATCCCGCAAATCTAGACAAAGTTTTGACTAAGCAAGCGGAAGAACTTTTTGAAAAGAAAAGGTAAGTTTTGATAGATCTAGAAATTATAGACATGTTACGTTTTAACTTATATGTAATTGACCCATGTGCCATGACACAATAATTTGTAATGTTGTATTTACTCAGTCACAAGTAAGCCCTCCTCTCATTAAAGTGCACCTTACAAATTACAGCCCTCCATGAGCAATCTCCAAAAGAAATAGATTCCCTTGATGTTTTGTATAGATTGAGACTGGCAAACTTACTGATGGATTGATTAACTGGCTGATGCATAGAGGAAGGAAGGGATCAACTAGCTGTCAAATGTATTAACTGAAAGACTGATGGATTGAGTGACTGACTGACTGACTGACTGACTGACTGACTGACTGCCTGACTGTCTGTGTGACTGTCTAACTGACTGACTGATTCACCAACTGACTGATTGATTGATTCTCATTGATTGATTGATGGATTGATCGATTGATTGGTTGATTGATTGACTGATTGGCATACTAATTGACTACCTGACAAAGCAATTTATTGTTTGATTCACTGACTGACTGATTGTTTGCATGATTGATTGATTGATTGATTGATTGATTGATTGATTGATTGATTGATTGATTGACTTTTGACAGTTACACCAGTGCTGCCAAGTGCTATGCCCAGACCCAAGCCTCGTTTGAGGAAGTCGCTTTAAAGTTTATTCAGGTGGAGGAGAGACAGGCCCTCAGAATGTTTCTTTTAAAAAAGATGGACAGTCTCAAGAACCAGGTGAGATTTTGAATTCAAAGTTAAGGTTTTTGTGTTAAAACCACAACCTTGTGGCCTCTATTGCAACCTTCATGATGCTGTTTTTTCAAGACAAGTTTGAATATCTTAGAATAGTGGTGTGGTAGTTAGGGGTCAATGCATATCTGTAGTGTTTACACCAGGTTTGGTCTTTTGTATCACAAGTGTGTTACATGTAACTTTTATCAGCAGTATGTTGTCGTATCCTGTACAAACTTCAGGGGGTAACTCTACAATGTACATTGTACCTGTGGTACTCAATATTCACTTTTGTATAATATTATAGACAAGAGTGATTTAGTGGAAAAAAGACCACTCATAAAGTTCATACGAAACTGCATCCGGGACTCGAGATATGAGTACCTATGTTTGTGATTAAAAATGCAATGTAGAATGTAGAGGGTGTTAATTAGGTAAATAGTTTTGCCTGACATTTCGACGACACACTCATCATTTTCAAACTCGTATAACTAAAAGTCAGATTCTTGTGAGTTCCTTATATAATAAAATGCATGTTGAAGTGTGTAATAAAATGCGTGTTTAACATCTTCTACATTCCACATTGTATTTTTAATAACATGCAACAAGACTTCAACGTGCATTTTATTACATTGTTGTTACTGCGAAAATACTCTTAACCATATAATAAAAAGAAAATTACACTGCGGCTTGAGATGTGAATTTTATTTTCTGGCGATAAAAAAAACAATATTTTACTCACTTGCTGCACTGCACTGGTTCAATTTCCACTCGAAAATAAAATTGATATCTCTGCGCCGCCGTGATATATCTTCTATGTATATCAATAACTTAAGTCTTACTATGAAAACTTTCAAGTTGTTAGATTAGGTTCTTTCTTCCTAACTTGACTGTTTACCATTTGGCATTATTTATTTGTTTTTCATTATAAATTTTATTTTCATTTTTGCATGGTGTAAATGCAGGGCTCGAAATTTACGGTCACAAATGTGCAATTTGCGACTGGTTCAAGGACATTTGCCCCTAAAAAAATTAAGTTAGGAGCAAAATTGCTCCTTCAACTTTTGGTCCATTTTCATAATAAATACATTTTCTGCACCTTGTTAGACCAAATTTACTCCTTAAATTTTGGACCTAGGAGCAGAATTGCTCCTGGGAAGAAAAAATTAATTTTGAGGCCTGGGTAAATGATAATTATAAACTCAATGCACCATGTAAGAATGTTTTGTTAGTATAAAATAGATATTGAATTTGGTGGCTTTTGGTAAAATTATCTGGAGGAAAGAAAGGGAGCAGCAGAAAGTCATATTTACCCACACAAAAGTTAATGTACTTCATTGTGTTACTTTGAAGGGATTTAGAATTATTTTATCAATAACTATTAAAAGCAAAACAAAAATCGGGAAGAGGAATGTGAAGTCTCCTTTCTCTTCCGGATTAGTCTGGGAAGATCGAAGGAGCCTCTGCTTGCAGGGTACCTCAATGTAGTTGTAGGTTTTGAAAATAGTATCGTATAATTCAGGTGTTAGTTTCCGTGAGTTAAGATGTCTATGCTGATGAGCAACTGATACTGCAAATGTTGTTTCCTACCACAAGATATTAGTTTTTCTAAATTGCAAAATTGTTTTCTGCAAGATCCCAAAAATCACCAGTTTGGTAGTTTAGTGTAATTGTGAACCGATTTCATCCAGTAAACTATCACGTTCTGCTAAGCTTTGCCTTGACAAGCTAGGTTCGACTACCTGTCACTTTCTGGAAAAGGAGAGGAAAGCCAAACGTGAATGAGCAGTGGAAATTGAGCCTCTGACAACCAAGTAGACTCACAAGCAAACTTTATTGTTTTTTGTTAACAAAGGACAAGACGCAGATGACGATGCTGATAATGTGGTTAATAGAGCTGTATTTAAATGACCTGGGTGGTTTAAAGGAAGAAGGTGCTACAGCAAAACATGAAGACCTGGAGGAGGAGTTCAGGAAATTCCTGGCACAAACCAAAGTCAAGGTGGGTAAATGTGAAAAATTTTGACAGCGATACTCACTGTCAAAACAGGACAGACATTCCAAACAGAAAGGAAAATTAGACTTTATTATTGCAAAATTGATTATATGATCAGTTTCAATAATCCTTTTTTCACATAAAGATTTTAAGTTTAAAAACAAGCCTTTGGATTTATCTGTTGCTATACGGGCAAGGCGTTTGACTTTTGGTCGATCGCTTTTTTATCTTTTCAGAATACTAAAGTGGCCTTTACATGCCAAACTAATGTTGGCCAACTCGTGTTGGCAAACTCAAATTGGTGTGTGTGAACGACACATCAACATGTTCTTAAATTGTTGGGAAAATGTTGGCGAGAATAGAGACAACTTCTATTTGTCGCCAACAGTTTGCCAACAAGTTGTTGTGTCGTTCACACACACCAATTTGAGTTTGCCAACGCGAGTTGGCCAACATTAGTTTGAAGTGTAAAGGCCGCTTAAAATGCCTCATCCCGTGTTGTAGTATTCTACAAAACACTGGCAGCAAAGGAAAGAATGAGAAATTCAGATGACCAACGCAGATAAATTATTCAAATCGAGAAACGTGTTAAATTCTAATGCTGATCTGGTGCTGAAAGTCATACATAAATCTAACGTTAGAGTTTCAGTGAATTTTGAACTCTTCAGGACTGTATTTCAAATTTGCGATACATTATTTATTCACTCTTGAGAGAAATGCTTGTAAATAACTGGTTGTGATCAGATCACATCCACAGAGCTTAACTTTTTAAAGGTTGATTTAAATTTATAATTTTTGTTGCAGACATGTCTTGACCAAAACAGAAAGACTGCTTATGAGTTGATTGCCAGTCATGGAGATGTAGAAAATTTAATATTCTTTGCTATGCTTATGCAAGGTTTGTACTTGTTCTGCCAAAATTAAATGCCTTCAAGAAAAAATTCCCTTAAAAGTGACTTGTACTTATATTTGGTCTTTAAAGGACTAATTGGGTGCCGTGTAGTTCCATAAACCTAAACCTGACAACACCCAAAATACCAAGGGCATGAACCGAACCCTTCCCCCGCCAAATATTTTTGAGCAGTTCCACTTTGTTACCTCATGTGTTCCTTGCATGTTCTTGTCATGTAAATACCATTTAATTGTGTCAAAACGACATATTTTCAGATTATGAGCATGTTATTAGCCATCACATTCAACATGATGACTTCAACTCAGCACTAGATGTCCTCACAAAACAGGTAACTGAGAACACATCTTAGACTGCAATACAGTGGTTTTTTCTCTAAGACTCGAGAGAAGCGTGCGAGAGAAGAAAAGCGCTAACACGCGAGGCGTGGAGCGCACACGAGCCTCACACGCCCGTAGAGCTCTCTCCCCAGTCTTACTCGTCTATTTCATGCTCGTTCCAGACCTTTAACTCGAAGACCGCGCGTTTCCTTGGACCAACGCCAAAAAATTACGACTGTTTTGCAGTTTAAGCGCATATTGCATATTGGATATGTGATGTTGTTGTTTGTTTGTGTTTTGCTTGTCCAACTTCTTAAAACAAGTCTTAATGTCACCGATTCTTAGCAATATTGAAAAATGAAATTAGTCGTTTAAGTCCGGATATCAACGTGCATTATTGTTCTAAGGTTTTTGCTTGTGTGCCGTTTAGACTACTGGTTTTATTTTCTTCGTAAATTTAGTTGGGAACAATTTTCTTTTGGGCGATAACAGGGAAAATTTCCTTTTAAGTCAAGTACAAAGACTCACATTTTTTTTACGATGGCGCAAGAAACATGAGCATATTGCTTTGTTATTCATCTCTGTCGTACTAGAAGTTATCTTCTAATAATAGAGTCTCATGTTGTTCCTCGCTTTCTGTATTTTAGACCGATACAGAGCTGTATTACAAGTTTTCACCAGTATTGATGCAGCACATTCCACAGAAAACAGTAACAGCCTGGATTGACCAGAAAAAGAAGTTGGATTCACGGAGGCTTATTCCTGCCTTGGTCCACTACCATCAGCAAGGCAAATCAACACAGGTACACAAAGACAAAGGGGAAGATATCTTCTTGAATTTGTCCTACATTTCCCAGTCCAAGAGCGTTCGTGTAGCTGAAAATATAATCGAAAACGCAACTCCCAACCTGAAAGACACCTTAGAGAAAACTACAACCAAACTCTCACGTGGAAAAAGGTCTACCTGCGTTTTCCACTTCCAATGCAAGACACTCAAGCGACTACTAATCCAACAGAGGCAACTATCTCTTAAGAAACAGTTACAATGCTATCTGTTGGCGTACGCTTCACGCACCCTAATAAGGACTTAACAGTCGAAAATGTTTGATTTCCTCTCACCTTAAAAGGTCCGCGCTCACTTATTGGTCTTATAAGACAAAGTTTCGACAAATTACGAAACTTAAGTATCACAAATATAATGCCCCTCAAAGGTCGCAAGGATTTAGGTGTCTTGAAAATGCTTGTTTTTTCCAGGAATTTGCTAATTAGTTGGCCTTATAAGACGAAATTTCGATAATTTACATTTACGAAAACTTAGCGTCAGAGATAGCACCCCTCAAGAATCGAAAAATGTAGGCGTTGTAAAAAATGCTTGTTATTGCCAAGATTGTGCTTATTTATCGGTCTTGTATGACGAAATTTCGGAAAGTTAACGAATATTTAGCGTCTCAAATGGAGCTCCTCAGAAAGCGCAAAATTTAAGTCTCGCGAAAAGTCCCTCTTGTTGTTGTCAGGAATGTGCAGATAACTAATTCAGGATTATCATCAGCTCCAGAGCCAGTTTTTGCAAGTTTTTAATTGTACTTTGATTCGCTACCCTGAATCTTGTTTAAAAAATATGTTAATTTAAGTCGGACAAGTGTTGTTAGTTCACCAGACAAGCACTAATGTTCTCTCAAACAATCAGAACCATGCCTATAACAACTGTAAGTAATAGATCAGCAAGGAGAGAACAAAGTGCGATTTAAAAAGTAAAATAAAGGAGGCTTGTTTTTCAAGGCCTGGTGGGTTTTCAGCTACCCAAATACCACCATTTGAACCTGTCTCAACGTTAATCCAATATCATTATGACGAGGTAAATATTTATCACTCTTCACCAACGCTGCAGGGGCTGAATAATTGTTCTAGTATAAACATTAGACAGCCAGTACCAAATTTATCTTCTTCTTTTTTTTTCTGAAAAATGAGGAAAAACTCTCACGCGAATTCCAGAACAATGCCGGGAGGTGAATGGCAGATACCATCCGAATTGAGTAGCCAATCAGAGTGCACGAAAAACACTGACCACTGGTTTGGTATATAGTAAATATACATATTCACGGTAATTATTTAAAGATAGCAATGCCTGTTTTTCTCTCTGCAGACTGAAGAAGCCATCCGTTATTTGGAAATCTGTATAGAGAGACTAGGAAACAGAGACCAAGCTATTCATAACTACTTGCTGTCCTTGTATATTGAACAAGAAGATGATTTGTCTCTACTGCGGTATCTACAGATGCAGGGTCAGGTCAGTGGAAGGATTTCTTTCATGAATATTGATAGCGACAATCCCGGCCAGAAACCTTGAAACAGTTTGTGCAATTGAGCTCCCCCTTCCCCTTGTCAATGTTGTTTCTGACACAAAAATGTTTTAATTTGGTCAACATTGAATGGGGGGAGCGGGGTGTTTCAAGGAATTTTGGCCCCGATTGTAGATATTAGCTTTTGTTAGTTGATTTTATCTGTCAACAAGCTTAGCAGGGAATTGGGTGAAAGAGGCAAGGATAGATTCTCACATCCGCCGATCTTTCTCTCACTCTATTCTTCCTGCCTCGTCCCCAGGCGTCCCTCCTTATTATATGATGGTGCGCGTGGCGTTGTGGGATAGGTTGCATCCTTCCCACGACGCCCCGCGCTCCCTGTTTGTCCGCGCTAAACCGGCACCTGGGGACGAGGCAGCTATTCCTCGCTGAGGAGCCTGCTTTTAGTCGTTCTAAGTGTATCTTCTTTCAATTCAATGTATTTCATGGCAACTTCATGGCTTACCTCTGGCTAATATGCTTGATGTGTAAGAGCTAAGTTTGTATTGCACGGTAATAAAAACAATCGAAACATAAGGGATACAAACATAAGGGTTCGTCTGGGGGAACGTAAGCGTTTGTTTGCGCCCGATCCAAAGTTGCGAGTTTGCAAGTAGTTTAGTGTACATTTGTGTTTACTCATAACTTGTTGAGAAAGTGTTTGCTGTGATAGTTATAAGCTGAAATAAAAGGAGATTTGTTGATCAATTCATAGCTCTCAACCAGAAACACAGAATCAAAGCAAATACACGACTACGTTTTGACATACAAGTGAAAACAACAGAAATAGAGAGCAGGTCACTGTAACTTGTTTTGCTTGGTAAGTTGTGAAAGAAAGTTTCGCTTGGCACAGCTAAATTGCGTTTTTTATTATTATTATTATTGCCAGGATCCTGAAGAAGTGTGTTATGACATGAAGTATGCTCTCAGACTTTGCTCGGAGCACAACAAGCAGCGTGCTTGTGTGCACATTTACGGTACCATGGGGCTCTTTGAAGAAGCTGTTGATCTGTCTTTGAAGGTATCAAGTTTGATGAATGTTACTGTGAAGTGCTTTGACTGGCTCTTCTTACCTCAGTTTGTAGAGTGTCATCTGTAATAGCAGGTTCATAGGTTCAGACCCTGTCTTTGGTGTACCACCGCGAACCTTTAGAGAAAAACTTTTTAACACTGTACTTTGGCTAAGTGTGGTTTTTCAAGTGTTCCAATTAAGCTGTAACTCCAAAACCAAATACATAAGCTTACACACAAGTTGAAATTGGGGAAGCGTGCCCCTTACCCTTAGAAAAAAAATGCAAGAAAACATCCCAGCTACTTGTAAGCGTGGGCTTACTAGCTGGGACTAGAGGGAGGGCGAGAGAGGGACTTTTTATTTTCGTAAAAGCGAACGAATTGTCAGGCTTTGTTTTAATACAGTTTACTCCCGATAACTCGACCCTTCAAGAGAAATCAAAAAAGGTACGAGTTATCGGGAGTTCGAGTTATCGTGGGTAAAATTATAATTAAAGTGAATGACCTGAAGGGATTGACTTCAAGTTACCGGGAGGTTCGAGTTATTGAGGATTCGAGTTACCAGGAGTCAACTGTATGCACGAAACTAATGTACCGGTCAAGTCGAAGCTTCAACATCCCCCCCCGGCATACCCCGGCATTTGACTGTGCATCGCCA
>Ga0126336_10002371_pt1 | contig 10672 bp, 5 predicted proteins | sample SidCmetagenome_FD_92530 | JGI IMG/M metagenome (GOLD analysis project Ga0126336, IMG submission 92530) | Coral microbial communities from El Islote,Puerto Morelos, Mexico - Siderastrea C C metagenome | ecosystem: Host-associated > Invertebrates > Cnidaria > Coral | place: El Islote,Puerto...
CAACAAAGTCAAGTTTTAATACATAAGCCGACTTTTGTGAGAACAGACAAAATATCCCGTTTTGTAACCAAAGTATATATCAATACAGATTATGCAGTATTTATATTATGTCCACAGGAGGGGGATACTGTGAGCTTCTATATACGGGAAATAGATGCCGGTTCCTTTGTCAAAGAGTGTAGTTTTGAGCTGTTTTGGTCTGAAATAGGGTATATATAGGGTATACAGTTTTGCTATGCTTGTTTGGATTAATCTTGGTAAGATTTTTTAATGGTTTGGACTAAATAGGGAACAATAATAAATAAATAATAAATTAATAATTCATTTAGTTGGCATTCATTGTGCAGTTTACCAGTCTTCGAATTCTTTACACTTTTTTAACCATACTGAACAATAGAAAGGTATGACAAAATACTGAGTGAGTTGAGGTCGGCACCGACTTCGCTGCACTGGCCAATAAGTCAAATAAGGATTTCGTTTTGACATCAGGACAAGAAGCTTGTGCTTACCTCCAATCAACAATATGAACAAGTTTTGCGGCAGTATGTCTGTAGTCTTCTGATATATCTAGAGATAAAGCACTTTTGTCTCATGGCCTTGCAGTATAAAGGTCTAAGATCCAGGCACTCTGTGAGATAACATTACATAGAATATGTCAATTATCGCTAAGGAATAAAGACTGCAGTTAAACACCTGTTAGCAAACACCTTTGAAAATAACCAGCATGGTCATGTTCTTTTTTAGAGAACCGGATTACAGCAGTTAATGGGATAATTTTTCGGGACTTTATGTACTGAGCAGTTCGCCTAGAGGGTGCACAAGACTGCTTATTATAAATTAGTGTAGTTCCTTGCAGTTGCTGCCGGTTACTACAGCAGAGTTTTAAGCATTTTACTTTTAGACTTGACTACTGTATTTGTAATTGGTTTGATAGCGTGAATGAAACGAACAAATGATCAAATTCATACAAATTTTTTCAACGTGCAATAGGGATATAGCTCTGTGAATTACAAGAAAGAAAAGACCGTTATTTGCTCAATGAGACAAAATTTTGAATCACTTTTAAACGAAAAAGGCACGATTTTAGTTCCTACCTGAATCACCTCTTACATCTGCTAAGTAGGTATCTGCGAAAGTAAAAATATAAAAAAATTGAACGACAAACCAGTTTACTTTTATAGTTATAAAATCCATTCTTTAAAAATAGAACTGTTTACTGTTCACGTAATAGATCAGCTTTTTTTAAAAGGGAGGGACCGAGGTAAACGTAAAGCAATAGTCTTTTGATTAACGAAACATACAACAACACTGTAGACATAAAATAAAATCATGTGAAAGGGGAGTAACATTAATTTATAAGCAATAAAACAAAAAAAACAAAAAAGACCAGTACAATAAAGTAAAATAAAAACTCTTTCACCTTCAAGAAATTCCTGAAGCCCTTCAGCATTCACTAGGCAACTATTTAAAATGAACAGCGCTACATTAAGTATGATCATACTGTGCAATTTAAACATCCTGACTTCTGTGTATTGACCGAGTCGCACTTCTACTTGCTTTCAAGTTTGCGCACGGTGCGGCATGTTCTTTTATACTTTGTTAATCATGAACAGATGCGAAGGTTGATGGGTGGTTCTTTTATATTCAATCAATTTCCGCCGTACCAGCCGGTTTATCAATATATTTATTTTTATTTCCACACAGTAAGGAGATGACACATAGGTGTTTGTTGTGTAGAATAAGCAGAGGACTTGTGACCGTCAGATGGCGGGTTGCTTTTATTCCGCGTCAAACAATAATCGCCCTTATATGTCATTGAAAACCTTTCTTGTAAATGAAGGCGACATTTTTTGGCTTCTTCTGTCCAGTAGTTTTCATTCCAAATTTTGTAAAAAGATATACAGCCATATAATTACCGCAGCACCAGCTTAAGTAGGCCGGCTTGGTGAGGTAAAAAACCTACTCACGCGAAATAATTTATTTACTGGCGGGATTCGAAAATATGCTAAACGTGGACACTAAACAAACTACAAATCAGTTTGATCGATGTGGGAGTGACGCACTATTGGTGGACGTAAATTTTTGAGTGGAAAGTGCGAGCACCCACTCTTTCTTAAAAAATTACAATTGTCATAGTTTTTAAAGATGAAAATGGCAATGCAAGTAGGCGTATGCCTGTTGTCAATACTTCCAGTAACAGATAGGTAAAAAAAGCGCTAATAAACGATCTCCTCATGTTTTTTACTGTAGGCTGGATATGGTAGGGGAATTTGTAAAGAATCTAAGATGAAGAAAAAATTAACAATTAGTGTGAAAATCCGTTATCGCATTGAATACTGGATTTGAAACTGTTCGCCGGTCACCAGGCGAAAAACATCCGACGAGGCCAAGATGGAATCTACTACGGATGAAATATTTTATTTATGTACATGGTTTTCTTTGTACTGTTAACACACACAAACCAACGTTCTGGTTATCACCTATTTATTCGTATTTATCATTTGCGTCATTTCTTTTTGTACTTATCTTTTTTTTTTAACGACTGATCAAAGGACGTTTGGTTAAAAGAATCCATGCTCAACAGATGTAATTTGATTCTGGGTTCAGCTTGCAGATTCCTACAATTTTGTTGTTTTGTCGGGACTGCTAAAAAAATTGTGCCGCAAAGGAAAAATGGTCAGTTTCTGTTTGGTAATTAGACCGACTGTTTCTCTCCCCCTTTTCGAATTGCGATCAATTAAAATCATTCATTACTTATTAAATAAATAAGGAAAAACCACAAGGTAGTTAAGCAATAAAAGCCTCATCAAAAGTAAGAAAAAGTATTAAAATAAGTGTAATGAAGACATTATGGGAAGCACTAAAATTTCTTGAGGTAATAAAAAGCAATAAAATAAGTTTTAGAAAGGCATCAAAGAAGGCATATAAATTGCTCGAATCCAATATTAGCCATGTAAGGACGGAAAAAGCTTTTGTTTAATTTGTGACATGCTGCTGATAGCGACAGAAATTAAAATCTTTGGGGGAAACAAAAGGTTGATTCATGTGCAATATGCGCCTTTCTAAAAACAATAAAAATCAATAGGCGTTTCCCTTAGACACTAAATAAAGACAAGATATTATTATTACTCGTATGCTACAAATCACCAGAGAAAACGAAAAGAAAAACAGGATTCGTAACAGAAATTTAACTCTTTACTGAGGGAGAGACCGATGTGGGAAAAGCCAAGAAATAATGTGAACAAACAGAAAATTGACTTCCAATTAACAAGAAGGAGTAAAACATCGATATTTAGCAAGGCCGAGGCACCAAGTAAACAAGTATTCACCTAAGCTACAAAAATACGCGATTGGGAAATTGGCAAGTCACATTTTTTGACTTCATGTTCACAAGGGTGGACATATACTGTTCATGAACAGAACATAACTGTCGCAGTGGTCGTCGTCTCAGAACGCTTCAATGTATATATCTGTGAACTTGATATGTATTTTCAGTTTATCAGTTGTAAGTTAGCTTCTGATATGGTGGCGCCTTGCAACTAACTTTGTACATGAAAGCAACCGTTTCAAACGAGGTGTACCCATCAGACCCCAACACGACATACATACATACAAACATAGATAAGCTTTATTTATACATGGTATCAATTCACAAATAAATATGCCCTTCCATCGAGCCGTGTGTCTAGAAGTAAAATATGAAAATGAAAACAACCATATCAGGTAAGTAATGGTATAGTTTATTAATTATCGATATTTTTATATCAATGTATTAAATACTAAAACATTACAATAAGAAAGACGAAAACAAGGCTATGCCGGCAAGAGGCTTTAAAAGATCTCAGAGTTAACTGACTTTTGTTTGTGAAGGAAGGCTATTCCAAAGAGTAGAACCTCGGTAGTGAAAGCTGCTTTTACCTGCCTCAGAGAATGGTCTGGGAATGAAGAGATTACCGGAACCGAACCTTTAAGGTGTAAACGAACATAAAAAATAAAATAATAATAAACCTGACAGTCACAATAGTCACAAACCATGCATTTACTGTTAATGTTTTCCCCTGACATTTCAGTACTATTGGCAATACCAATTACTGCGAAGGTTTACTCTAGGTTACTTTGTCTTCAACTATTATAAGAAGAGAACAGTTAGCCTCGTTCTACGTATTGTTTACTCATTGAAGGTTCAGCAGGTTTATATCTTACAGTGCTGTACTGATATTATTCACTCATTGAACTGAACTAAACAAGCATTGATAACTCACTGAGAGAAACTGAGAGCTTTCTCATTGGATTACCTTTTTACATGTAACGAGAAGATTCAGCTAGAAATATATAATATTCTTTGTACAGTTTGATTTGTGTTCCTTATAATTCTGTACAGATGTCGTCTTAACAAGGCATGGCTGCTATTAAAAACGAATTTTCAAACTTAACTTGACTAACGAATCATCTTTAAAATCTATTTCATTGAATATCTCGCTTGCGACCTCCCTCAGGATTAAAACGATTATGAGAGATTCAAAATGCAGCGTTTGACCGAGAACTGATTCAAATGCGATTTCACAAAGATTGTCACTGAACGGAGACATTGTCGCGTTTATGAGCTGAAGCTCTAAATACAGTGTTTTACTGAGAACTGATTCAAGCAGGTTTTCACAAAGATGGTCCCTCACGAGAGATTCCAAATACTGTGTTCGACTAAGAATTAATTCCAACAGGATTTCACACCTAGACGGTCGTTGAAGAGAATTGTTCACTTACGAGAAATTTAAATTTAAACACAGTGTTTGGATAAAAACTAGTTCGAAAATGTATTCGTAAAGATGGTCACGTATAGAAGGAGGATGGTCGCTTACAAGAGATTCTAAATACAGTATTTATCTGAGAACTGGTGGAATTTCATGAAGTTTCTTAGGGAGATTGTTGCAGTAAATCATCGACTGTTTCAGTAAATCTTCCCTACTTATATTTTATTTAGTTTACTCAACATCGCTTTCGGCGTCATCAAATGAGGAGTGGGAACTCTAAATCTTCATCTGTCATGTAATCAGTATACCCGATTCCATTTTCGACATGTTCGCATATGGTAGGGACATGTTTTAAGATAAGGACATTAAAATGAGTTTGAATTTGTAGTTTTCCAGAAATTCGGTGAATAACAAAGGGCCCATTGAATTTGCATAAGCTATATCCCTCATTCTCCCAGTAGGCCGCCTTTTTCATTGAGAATGGAATAAATCTCTCGTTATTCGTTAGGTTGACTTTGATATATTGCATTAATGCTCCAAAACATGCATCTTCGTTAGGAAATAATCTCACGACTTTTAAAGCCCTGGACAGTTTAACCAGAAGTTTCCCACTGAACACATATCCAGGCCCTGCTGCGTAAGGTGGATATTTTGACTCGGGATATTCCTCTTCTGACACATAAAACTGACTCTCAGGCTCGCGAAAAGGTCCCTTGTCTATCAGGGCCGCGCCCATGTAGAGAGGCTTGTCTGGATGCTTTCGTTGATATTCTTTAAGCCACAGAATGAGTTCATGAATGTTAACAAAGGAATCTTCATCTGCTTTCATCACAAACTGAGCCTTGCAGTGCTTAGCTGCCCATTCAATTCCCAGCTCCATCTTTCTTGTTAGATTTCTGTATGAGTCGATGAAATCTCCAAATACAATATCTCCATAGACACGGGCCTCATTTAGTAGAAGTTTGTCTAGTTTTGTGCTGTTCGTCTGCCCTAAGAGAAACACTGTTTTCCACAACCTAAAATCAAAATAATACAGTCGTTAACTGACAAATGTTTGAAAAGATTTTTCCAAATGAACTTTGTAATCCATCATAAGATTAAGATGAAGTACAAATGATGAAAATCAGATATGGAGGTTCGGAGGCTGGAATAGTTTTATATGCCCTTCTCTCATTCCACTAGCTGACGAGGAGATTGATTGAAATCATCGATTTATAATATACTCTTCTGCAGCATAATAGGAAAATTATTATGAGGAGAATGAAAGGAACCAAACGGGAGAAAAAAAATTGAGTTTATTTTTTTAATATAACGCGGGCTTTCCAAATAAGGTAGTTAATGGTTCAGAAATGGTAGATTGCGTAACATGCGTTGGATGGAGAACCAATCAGGGTTCCTGAAACTACGATATTCTGTGGTGAATATATTATAAAGAGGCTTATACTTTTATGTTTGTAAGGGAAAACTTCTCAAATTACCAGAATTAAAACACGTTAGCTTCCATTGCAATGAAATATAATAACTAAGACAGAGTCAAAGAGATTTAATGTAATTTTGTTTTGTGGGCTGTTTTATCAGTTTTTGTACTGTAAATGTTAACCTGGTAGGGAATTTTAGTAGCTTATTACAAAGGTAAAATATCGTTGAAGACATTCCATTAAAGCTAAAGCAAGTACATAATGTAGATTGAAACCGAGAGCCCATTTGGAAAGTGAATAAATATCAGCATAAATTCAAAACCGACATCTGATAAGTGAAAGAGCAAGCCACCCATGCAATTTATCGAAAGGGGAATACATGTCCAACCCAAGGTCAGTATTAGGTCAGCGTAACCGACCAGACTGACATATGTTTATACTTTTTGTGTTCTCAACCATTTCTTCTTGTTATGTTCTGGGAGTGTACTTTATCAGATTTTAGTTAGTTTGTTACTAACCTTGGAGTGCCGCGGAGTTGATTCCCGGCATTGTCCTTGTTGATTCTGTTCTCTGGTCTTCCCCAAGACATTCGGATGGCTTCTCTCTCCTTAAAATTTGCCGGAGTCGAATGAATTTGCATCAAGAGAAATGGTGCCTGTTTACAATCAGGCAAAAAGTGTAGATTACCCTTCTTGATTTTGTCACTTTTCTGTGTTTGTTTGCGGTTTTCTCCATGCTGTACAGCCCAAATGTAGGCTTTTCCAGTCATGAGTTCTTTTTCCTCGAATCTTTGGAAAGTGTCGTTTATTTCGATCTGTAACCCTTTGAGATTTAAATCACTGGAGAGAGTTTCATACTTTTCATTAACGTGATCAGTACACTCTTTGATGGACCGTTCGGCACATTTGTAATTAATAATCACTAAAATGTTAGATATTCCTAAAAAAGCAGACAAAAGCAGAAGAAATTTTGATCTCAAAGCGGTGGTCACGAGACACATGTCGATGAAATTTATAACTGATCGCAAGATAAGTTGACTGCTATAAATAAAAAGAAGGAAAACAAAGAATATTTTCTATTTGCCCGTTAATTCTTTATGTGGTGTTAAGCCACCATGGAAACTACATTGAAACTTTGAACTGCAAATAAAATCTCATAAATGATAAGGCTTTTTCACAGAGATCAGTTCATAGTTCTCACAGCTGGAAGCACACGAGACACGTGCTCTTTTATACCGTAGAATTTCGCCCCCATTTTTATTTCTTATCGTATATGTATTAAACCACGAATCATAGTACCACGAGGTTGTTTAGTGTGATCGACCGGTTGATAATGACCTCAACAAAAAGTGTTAATAGACTTCACAGTGGGTAACTGTTCGTCAACCTGAATAGAACTGATTATTAAAAAAGTGGACTAGCTATATTGGATTTCTAGCATTTTTATTGGCTCAACAGAGACAGGTTATGAGTTAATTTACATGCTGTGACCAAATATGGTCAATGAACGCTTAAAAACAAACTGAGTTAAACAGGAGGAGTTAAAAGGTTTCCTTCGCGAGCAACCCGCGAGAAAAATGGACGAGAAAAATCACTTTGAAGCGAATTTTAAATGAAGGAGAAATACTAAGAACGTCACTGAGACGTGTACACAAATCGAAATTGTTCCGGAGTGTTTGATTTCTTAGGACGACAAGAAAATGTGTAAAAGGGTGACATTTTTTTCGGCTATTCCCCTGCCCTCGTTGTAGCTCTATGTTACAACAGCTCCCAATGTGCAAATACAAAACAGATGTTCACTTTTATCTCTTTTCTCCATTCCCCCCCCCCCTCGACTTTCTTAATTTTAAGGCAATTATGGTTGAGTTTTTAATTAAACAACTATCCTACTCGGGCTTGCTGTATATCCAATGATTATAACCAATTCGGTGCTACGCTCCTCTTTGGTTATCTAACATTTGATATCTAGCGCGCGCCAGCCTTTCGAGGAAAATGTGTCGTGTATTTTGTCCTTAAGCAGTAAACAGATTTGACTGATTCGAGATATTTTTTATTCGTGGTACGAGTTCAGGATAACGCCCTTAAGCCAAACTTAATGTACAGTTCACTTCCCGTCACTATCCTGTCAATGTAGTAAATCTCAAAGTAACACTCGAATAGAAATAATAATGATTGCAGCTTGAAATCTCTCGCTCGGGTGATTTTCAGACAGCCCCTGGAAAATAGGATAAAATATAGTGAAAAAAAAAAGGGAAGTGAAATAAAATAAAGTAAAATAAAAAGTAGAAGCTATAAACATAAGCTAAATATAAGGTATAAATATAAGCTCGAAATACCAAGTAAAGATGTAATTGTAAAAGTATAGATGCAATTGATTAAATTGATTAAAACCTGTAAGTCACAAGTGAAATCGTTTTTCGACTGTTTCTTGATGATAGTTTTAGGATAAAACCGAAATATCTAAATCCAATATTTTCCCTTGTTGATCACTTTTAAGATGTCAGAAGAATTGGCCGTACAGGATGTTCTTCGGAGTCGGTTTTGTTCTTTGATTAAGTGGTAAACACAAATTCAAATATACACAGCCTGTCCACAAAACTTTTAGCTCACTTTGCAAGGGATACAATGTTAAACTCAAGGCTTCAATTCCTAATCGCGGGCCTCACTGACCTAAAACTAGCATAGTTATTTTTAAAGTACGATTTGTATGTGCGATTAACAATCTTTGGTGTTGTTTGCTTATGCATGTAAAACACCTAATGGATGGTTCCTTATACAAAATAGTTAGGTTTTCACTCACGATTACTGAAAATAGCAAGGTTTTCCGGAAAGCTAGATCATTTGTTTCCTTCAGGCCAGTCATTAAAAGTGCATAGTCATTAAAAATGAATAAAATACAGAATGATATTTTAAGATGTATCTGGTAACCACGATTCTGATTGATATTTGACAGTGCTGTGGGAAAACGGAGAGTTGTTGCCCAAAAACATATAGAAAGGTCCCTTTCTTACTGTTGTTTCATTTTATACAGAAATTGGACAGGGCCTGTAAAGTAAAAACTAGGTTTACAGAAAAGGTTGTAATACTAACTTTTATCTAAACATGCCACTTGCACAACGTAATAAAATCAACAAGAAACCAAAGTAGTTAAATGTAAAGTTTGACTAAAACGTGCACTGATAGGGATTTGCCTGCCGGGAAAGCCTGTAGGCAACAAAAGAAGCTTATATTATATCGCTGCGGAAAAAAGTCGAGGAATATTCCAGTGCATTCATGTTTGAAACTGCAAAGTTTCACTTGAAATCGGTACTGTTGTATTGATACGCTACCACTTTGCGTTAAAACCTAAGACGCTTAGACCTGTCGCCGATTTCCCGAAACAGCGATAACTTAGTAGCACATGGAGGTTCTCGCTCCTTTAACTTAAAACAGCAAAACCTCCTGTAAAAGCGCCTATAAGTCAAAGGGCTAGAAAGTTCCTGAGAATTCGAGAAATAGATGGTAGGGCACTAACACACGGGCTGCTTAAACTGTTTACTGCAGCAGAGAAATGCATTACTTTGATGACCAAGTGAACAGCGAAAGCCACGTGTGTAGGTCTCTTGAGGAGTTGGCCATCCGGCAGTTCACGCAGGAAGATCCGCTCCTTGTCCATGACCGGCTTATGAACAAGGTGCTTGGTACTTTCCCCCTAGTTTTTTGTTGTATTTTGTAGCTTCCTCAGTGGGCTCTAACTTTTACGAAATCCTTCTTGTCCGCTCATATGTAGCCTGCGAGCAAGCTCTCTCGGGGGTGGGGGCGCGATAGAGGGAAAAACGGAAAGAGGGCTTGCAACGACGTCTCAGAAATTTAAATATCCGCATCGAAAATTTTGATGCAAAATGCTGATTGGCGGAGATTTAATTTGGTAATGACGTCATCAATCTCACGCGAAGCCGACAAAACAAACATCGAACGCAACATATAAAAACAATGAAGATGAAATTTTCAGAAGTAAAATTGCCTACGCCAAACTTGCTATCAAAAGCGAAACCGTTAAATGTGCTTATACTAAAAATCGAAGGCTATGATGTTAGAAAGAGAATTAGAGTAAAATAGCAAGCTTTTTTATTATTTTCAGTTCACAGTGCACTGAATTTACATACTGTGAGTCTCAAAAAAAATTGATTGCGCGAGCGACGTGGAAACTACGGTGGCCCATATCTGCAAAACACAACAACAAATTCTTTAACACAAATTCAAATTCACTAAACACAACAACAAATTCTTTAACACAAATTCAAATTCACTAAACGCAACAACAAATTCGTTAAACACAAATCAAAATGCAATAAACACAACAACAAATTTGTTAAATACAAATTCAAATTCACTGAACACAACAACAAATTCGTTAAACACAAATCAAAATGCACCAAACACAAAGCGGAAGTGATATAATTCAAGACATATATTCAACGTCCAAACCCAACATTTGTCAACCGCTGACAACTCGCTTTTGCTAAAG
>Ga0126336_10002372_pt1 | contig 10672 bp, 5 predicted proteins | sample SidCmetagenome_FD_92530 | JGI IMG/M metagenome (GOLD analysis project Ga0126336, IMG submission 92530) | Coral microbial communities from El Islote,Puerto Morelos, Mexico - Siderastrea C C metagenome | ecosystem: Host-associated > Invertebrates > Cnidaria > Coral | place: El Islote,Puerto...
CCCCGAAGGGTGTCTCTCCTCTCTCTCCCCCTCTCTCTCTCTCTCTCTCTCTCTCTCTCTCTCTCTCTCTCTCTCTCTCTCTCTCTCTCTCTCTCTCTCTCTCTCTTTTCGCGACACGCGAAGGGGACACGCTAAAAGCAACTCTTAAACATATTGTATTATTTGCTCAAAATAGAACGTTCAGCGATGGAAAATTCTAGCTTAAGGGATTGTTTATCATATGATAGTACTTTAAATTAGTTTCTTTGGTCACGTGAATTTGACTCACTCAAGATGTTGGTGTCGAAAACTTTGAAGGGCACGCCGATTGCTTCGGCCGAGGTGAACGACCACTCTCTCTCTCTTTCGTTCTCTTTTTCTCGACAAGGTCTCTGTCACCAAAAAGTCTCTGTCAAGGTCTCTGTCACCAAGGTCTCTGTCACCAAAAACGAGATGTTCAAATTATGCAACTCTGAAATGTTAAGTGACAAATTTTCTCGTGAATCCAAGCGGCTTCTTTGAATCTTAGTCTTTGCTCATGCTCACCGCATGTCTTCTTTGCGAGCTGACAGGAGCAAGGTAATGGCACACCAATACTCCTAGCGAGTCAAACCATGGCATTTAATATGCTAATTAAGTATATTTGTATCGTCCGGGAGGCTCATAAATATGGCCTTCAAGTTAGTGTAAATTAGAAAGGAAAAACATCAATATCCATTAAAACTTAATTTTCATAGAAAAAAATGACTGACAAGGTGACCATCAGTTGTGGAGTTCCTGACTGGGTTGGAATTCCGATCGTGAGAGACGACTCAGCTGCCCTCCTCAATGAAGCTCTAGTGACAGCAGGGAACATACCGTTCTGCATCTTTGCATTCCTTAGTAACCTGGCCATCATCTTCACGATCATCAGGACACCTTCACTGCAGAGACCGTGTAACACCCTGCTGCGTAGCTTGGCCGCCACTGACTGCTTGGCCGGTATCAGTGCTCAGCCAATCTTTGTTGCTCTGCGACTTGCCCTTGACCATGATGCATCTAAATGCAGTTACCAATATAAGCTATATAAAGCTGTTTATGTTACCATTATGCTAACATCTGGATGGTCTTTTGTTTTCCTGATTGTTATCTCTTTTGATCACCACTATGCGCTGTCCAGACCACTTGTTTATCGCGCGAAAGTGAGCAAAAAAAGAAATATCTTTCAATATATATATATATATATATATATATATATATATATATTCAGCAAATGCTCTAAATTGCATTTGTAATGCGATAAGGTGGAGTGATGTGATACCGAGTGATGTTATATCAACTGATTTGATGTGAATTAAAGTGAGATGTCAAGTGATGTGCTCAGATGATGTAATGTGGTTTCATGAGACGTGATGTAGTGAGGTCGAGTGTAATGTGGTGTGATGTGATGTCACGTGAGGTCCTGTCACATGATGTTTTGTGGCGTTGTGCAATGTGATGCTGCGTATCGTAACATGACGTGTATGTTTTATGCTCATGACATAACACTCGCAGAAGGTCCTCGTTTGTGATGTGATAAGAAGCTGTAATGTGTTTATGTCAATGATGTGAGTGTGATGTGGTCTGATGTGAGGAATTTCTCGGATATGCTGTGATGTTATATATTGTCACGTCACGTCAAGCCATGTCATTTTATACCTGTGCTGCTATTTGATGTGCTGTGCTGTGATGAGATGGGATGGTATGTGATGTGACGTACGTAGCATGACAGATGTGACCTCCGTGATAGGAGATACCTAATACGTCATGAATTTCAATAACCAATTGCATGTGGTGTTACATACCAAGGTCCAAGCGGTCAACAGAGCCGTGCCAGAGGTGACCTTCGGCATGTTCTCTCTGAATTTTGTGATTTCGCGTTGAGCAATAAAAGCAATAGAGTGTTCCTGTCTCAGGTCCTATTGTGAAAGGTTTCCTCGGAAATTTGATGTTCAAACTTTATATAAGCTTGAGAACGTAATATTTTTTGTGAACATCAAATTTCTTCGGGTAACCTGTCTTCAACAGAAGAACTCTGTTGTTTAATTAGAAAAAGTGAAAAATCTTGATCTCAGTCTCCATTTTGTACTCAGCCTGCGGTCTGAAATTTAACAGATGTAGTCCTCTCTTCTCCGCAAAGGCCTCCTACAGTCGCGCTGGGTGGAAACGTGCGCTGCCACTTCCCTCTTTTTTTCTTTCACTGCGGTGTTTACCACAGGAGCCTCTGTGGAGGAGAGAGGATGCAGCCTACATTTTGTACTGGCCAACTATCAAACGACGTTCCAAGTGAAGAAAATTAAAAAAGAAGCAAACAATCAACGGATAACAAGAGTACTTGCAACAGGATACATGTAGTGGTGCTGCAAACGTTTTAGGAAACAAGGGAAAAACGGGCATTTACTTTTAGGTAACAATGGATCAGTCCCAGAATAATTTTTGAAGGAAGAAAGGCAGCTGTGCAGTTAATGAATTTAGGAACAAGGAGACATTCACATCCTAACTTTCACATCTTACATGCATCATCAATATGTTTGGGAAGTTTAGAATTCGAAGGACTTCACTTAAATTACTAAAGCCGCTGCTTCAGAACTTCAATATTAGGGAAAATGAAAAAAAAAACACCTGGAAAAGATCTTAGCCCCAACATCTCTCAAAAGGTTTCCTTCACGCAGCCAACAAAATGCAATGGGGCAACATTTAAGTTTGCATGCACTTTATCCAAACCAACTTTCAATTCCAGGTAAAGACATTGTATGAAAGATAGCAGAACAGCTAAATAAGTGCAGATAATGACAGTAAACCTATTCCATATTCCACTAATCAACCCTAACCTCCTAAGATAATAAGGCTTTAAGAGTCAATTTTGCCTGAAAATCCAAACACAAAGTAAACAAGGGAGCCAAAAAAAAAAAAAACGGGGGAAAAATAACCTCTCCAGTTTACCTTGTGAGATCTAGATGCATGCATGGTCGCTAACATGTCATGGCGGCTAAAAAACCGGGTAGCTTATTTTAAAAGTAAGCCAATCTACCTACCATACTTCAGACTTCTCCACGAACAAACAATCACACAAACCCGAAAAGAAGCGACAGTGGAATTCATATTTATCGTTATTGCTAAAGAAAATCTCCAAAGAAAAAAGACTAACCCGAACTTTGAATTAGCGAAAATGATTGCTTGCGATTGCCAAATTACAACTCGGTGGTCATGGGACTTGTCACGGGACCATAGGTCACACTCATCACTGGTGCGGCTTGGACAAAATATAACGAAAATTTCCATTGGCCATTTGATACGATGATGTAATAAGGACACTTCTGACACGAGGCCACAGTTATCGTACTACAGACGTAACGTGAGGTGATGTTATGTCATGTGACGTGACGTGATGTGAGGGGAGAAAAGGCGATGTGGTGTGATGTGATGTAAAGTGACGTGATGTGATGTGACATGATGTGATGTCAGTGAGACTCCACACAAGTGCGGTCCCCACTGCTACCTCAAGCTAAGTTGAGCTGTTGAGCTGCCTGTCTTTAAAAAGTGAATATATCTTCGATATTATCTCATGAAAGGTGCTAATGGGGATCAGAATAGGTTCTTCGCTTAACGTCTCGAAGAATAGCACCAATATTTAAGTCGTTATAATTATATTTCCAAGGAGTAATCAGTGTGTGTCTATTTCATTTTTTATTTTTTTTGGCGTGCTTAAGGTCATCGCCTCGACCTGACTGGGTTGGGTTTTGTTAACAAGCCTAGTTCAGTTTGTGCTCTCTGACGTGGGCATGATTTTTGGCATCATCCTGACGATTATCTTCATAGCAGTGCCAACTGTCAATCACGTAAGAATGTTCTTTGCCATTCGCCGTCGTCAAAACACCTTCGCAGCAGGCGCTAATGTGCCAGAACAGGTTTCAGTGGTGTTTAGACGAGAGAAAAAGGTGACTCTCGACATGGCTATTATTAGCTTGGTTCTTATGCTGTCGCTTTCGCCACAGCTACTGAACAAAACCAACGAAGCTAAGTCGCCAAAACTGTACATTTTTGTGCAAGCGTGGACACTTACATTGGTTTTTCTAATTTCTTCCTTAAATCCTATAATATACATGCTGAGAAACAAAGCACTAAGAATTGGGATGAAGTCTGTTTTGTTTGGGTAAATCACATTTAACGGTAGTACAATTGATTTTTTTTCTCGTGGGCTACTCCGTTACTCCTGAGTAGTTCTCATCTTCCCAGAGTCGGCCGTGATTTTGTTTCACAGCAAGTTGCTAAATTTCAATCACTACCACTACAAATGAGGCATAACTTAGCCATTGCCTAGTTTGCACGATAAGCGCGATTTGTATGCGCCGTGTTGATGATTGCTTCATCTCAGTCAAAATTTGTAACTTACGAGACTGGGACCACGCTCAAGGAAGAGGCCACTTTTCAGAGATAATTAACTAGCTAAGAGATTGCAGGTGTCTCGTTATATCCATTTAATAACATTTTTCCGTTTTATATGAAATCAAACCGAATCTGTTTCTAATAAAATATTTTATTAGTTTTCGCGACAATAGGTCTTGGTAGCAGGAAATTAAGTATTAAGTAATTTAAGAAACAACACAACAGTTTTCAGTTTGAAACAAGACATGTTTCGACATATCAAATGCCATCTTCAGTTGAATGAGAATTCAGAAACAACGCTATATATATGAAACAGTAATTAGAATTGTTAATGAAAATATAACCAAGAATAACAACAAAAATGCGTGATTATGTGAATACTAAACATACAGTTATTAAAACTGTATGTTTAGTTGTTATTAATTTTAGGTATGCAGAAACATATCTTGTTTCAAACTAAAAAGTGTTGTGTAGTTTCTTAAATTTTCTAGCCCATGTATGGAACGACTTATCTCCAATGGTGCATAAAAATGCGTCATCTGTAACGCAAAAGTGACGTCACTTGCTTGTAACACAATCTATCCTCTATATTTACCATGAATCTTAATTTTCAATCTGTTCACTGTAAAACAAAACGATGGCCATTGGGTTAGCTGAATGAGTACACTTGAAATACAATTTCAGGATGAAAGCTACCGTTCTATTATCGTCGTCATCTTCATACCTAATCGTAATCTGAAAAGTCAAAGATTATCATAAAAGCAGTTTCTTTCCTTACCCTAAGACAAAAGTTAGACCTAGAATTTCGTTCTTAGCTGACGGATTACCACAGGAGATCGTCCTTTTCATACGAAATTGTTAAAGAAAGTTTGCGAATTTTTGAGCAATGGTAGTTTATAGATATCATTCAACTGTAACTGGAATTCTTTTGTTTGTAAGTAAAATAAACGTCAACATTTTTTATTTTTAGACATCTTTTTACAAACGGAATTTTACAATTAATTGATTAAAAAGATACTGTGATGCATGGTAAGAATTATTACATAATCATTTTTGCATACCGTTGTTACATTTGACGTAGTTTTGATAAGAGAAAAATATCGACGCAAGCACGTGCATAGCAAACGTCCATCAAAGGCCAGAGGATTAAACATCAGTTGCCCATGAGCATTTTACAATTCTGTAGTGGTTAAGCTTTGCAAATTTGATAGGTAAGTTTCAAAAGACCTGTCTCTACCACAATCCTACCACAAAGAGAATGGTGAAAGTTTATCACCTAAACGTCGTAAATGCCCAACCTTAGGGAAGTGGACGTTTTATTTTCTTCAGCAGAATGTTATGTGACTGTTGAATTTTCGAGTTTTAGAATTTATCACATGGATACAGTACATCAGCCGATTATTTAAACAAAGTTTAGACCAGTGAGTCACTCAGTGAGACCCACAGCGCCGGCTGGCGCAAAAGGCAACGACGAAGGCTCTCCACTTCACCCAGTCTTTGGCGGTCTTCTTAACTGAGCTCCAGCTTAGTTTGTGCTGCTGTACCTTTCCTTTAACTGTAAATGTTAAAGAACCTCAAAGTCTGACTTTGCTAGTTTAAGATTCTTACTTTAATGCCATTTCGATAGCATCTCCCGTTTTAATTACTGGGCACGATTGCTAGCCCCACGCCCAAACCCAAGCCTGGCGGAACAAGGCATCGCTGTACAATTCCCATTATTATTAAACATCATTTGGCTCACGTTTAACATTGGACTAACAGACAATAGCAAGTTAGACCTGCTCAGGAGTAGGTTTAGAAGTTGTTTAACGCTCTTTTACAGTTTATTTCCTTTGCTATTCGCCCTTAGGAGTGGTGGTTTGAACTTTTCCACGTTTTGGGCATTCCTTTTTTTGTGTGTGTTTCCTTGTAACGTTTCATTATATATTTGCTAATTATATATACTAAAACTACAAAATTTTTTTGCACAACCTCTGTGATATGATATATGCAACTTGTTTCTGAAAAGAAAACAATATAAGAAAACAATAGCCTTCCCTCGGGGTAGCACGTACAGCTGATGGTTATCCCAACAGCCACCTGTTGAATCACGGCTAAACAGGCAAAACTCATGAAAACGGTGAAATGAGAAGACCATGACTGTTTATTGTGTCGGAAAGAAAACCAATCAGATATCGAGGCTGTAGCAGTGATTAGTTTATTTTGCGGTTTGTGGTTTTTAGTTGCGGTTTGTAATTGCACCTAATTGGTGGCGGCACAAGGAACATTTCCAAGACCATTCTTATTGTTCACAGTTTTTTTTTAGCCCTACTGGAAATATTCTTTCTCTGTTAGTATTATTCGACCAAAACGCGTCCCCGAAGCTTCTAGTCTTACAGCATTCAAATCGCGTTTGAAACTGCAGAAGAGCATTGAATTAGTCACTGCAACTATAACAGTTACAATAAGCAAATCCATGCCTTACACTGCCACTCAGTTGTCACTTGCGTGCAGCCCACGCTTTAGCAGACATACCCAGTGCTCTTCTGAGAACACGTTAGTCTGATTGGTTCATTCGGCTATTGGTTATTCGCTGATAGCCAAATGTCGCACGCGCTTCGTCCTTGGGATAGAATATGTGTTTTATTTGTTGAATTAATTATTTACTTTTTTAATGTAGAAATAATATAATATCTTAAACAATTAGACTATTACTCCAACATTTGCATGAAAGCAAATCCAACTCAACGAGGCGCAGCCCAGTACGTGTTTCGTATACAAGTCCAATATGTAGAGACTTCTTTTGAATGGTCTTATTAATATTGTTGATATTTTAAGAAGGATCTAGAATAATGAATTATTATTGACTGGCCGGGTGCTGGGTAACTTACGGAAGAGTGAGCATGGAAATTTGTATATATTGCGGCTACATGTAATGACAGTGCAAAATGATTGTTTTTCACAACCATTTGCTTTTACAAAAAAAAAAAAGACGGTGAAATTATGCAATGCTTTTCTGGTCTTATTTCTTTACAAAGTGTTTCATTTCTGGCAAAATAACGTATTTATAGCAACGTTTAGATAAAGCAGGCACCGGCATTGTAGAGTGGCAGTTGTAGACTAACGGAATTGTGCCATTGTGTTTCGTTTCCGGTAACCAAACAAGTAAATTGCATAAATCAAAAAATCCCATTGTATCTTGATTAGGGATAACATGAAGAGCAGATCATCAAAACAAAGCGTTTAAATTACACCAGGCTCAGGTTAGATATTTTGTAGAAGCTTCGACAGAGTCTACAACAAAATAATCTCAAACGTATGATGGTTTTAACTAGCTAAACACTGAAACCCAGAACTTCAGACAACATGTAACATGTAACTAAGGAATGTGTTGACATTCGCTTAGGCTACATCTACCGACAACATTGGAGAATTAATGAAGTGGAGAAAGAACACATATACATGATGGTTTTAACTACCTAAACACTGAAACCCAGAAGGTCAGACAACATGTAACAACAATTGACTAGTTTTTGTCCATAGACCACGAATTAACGTGAGAAGGATCAAAAATGGTTCCTTTGATAGCTATTTTTAGTAACAATTTGCAAGCAGTTCCCTAAGGAAATGAATAGCAATCTAACAAGGGTAGGCCAACTTTTCGTTTCGTCCTAGAAAAAAGTACTTATGATTTCCTCCTCTATCGATGAATTCTCTTTATTTCTTCAGGTTAGCTAGTGTTCTGAGATATATCTTACGGGAGGCTAGGGTACTCAGAAGTGCTCAACAACACATTTCGTTCAAAAGCCTTCGTATTGCACCTGACGGTGTTTGCGTACTTGAGCATTTCGGGTTTACTTTTAAACTAGCGTGGGAAAGAAAAGAATCGCTTCTCACGTCAGCGAGCAAAGGTTGACGGAGTTGTCACTGCCGTCAAGCGGTTGTTTTATGAATTACATTCCAGCCAGGAATTGACATGTGCGTCGTTCTTTATCAGTAGCTGCATAAAGTCGATTATTTTCAAAGTCAACCACGAAAACAAATTAGATCGTCGTTTTTACAAGCATCCCAATTTGTGTTCTTAAATGTCAGTGATGATTTTTCCCAACACTTTTAAATTATTTAAAATATTATTTCAGCATTTAAAATGCTTAAATAACACTTTTAAATATCATTTAAGTGTTTTAAAGTACTAAGAAGTGTGTACGGTTGTACGTTTCCACCATCCACCATAAGCATACAGTGGCTTCTTTCAATTTGAAGTCATGGAAGGAAATGAAATCAATATAAGGTTTTGGCAAATCATACAACGCTACTTTACCGCCTCCACGTTCTTATAATCAAGAAATTTGAATGTTTTGCACCCTCTTCAGAAATCACAAACACATACAGAACGTAACATTAGATTCCGTGCTTTGCAACTCCCTTCAGAAATCGTTCCCACTTCTCGGCAAAGTAAACAAGCTTCGATGTTTTACAGCCCCCTTTAGAAAACAAAATAAATTTCCACACGTTACCCAGATTTGAATGTTTTACAGCCCTCTTTATAGAAAACACAACCACTTCACCACAAAGAAACAGACTTTGATGTTTTGTAATCCCTAAGAGGACTTGCTGATGGGCTTATTCACAATTTGTCGTGTAGGTATGGTTTCAAATAAACAACTGCAATGGGGGCCGTCGATGCTTTCACATTTGCAAAACGTCTTTCTTCATATAAAGGAACGCTTCTCTTGTTGATTTGACGTTATTACACTTCTCTTTAAATGCCTCTTTGAGTGATTGTTTTTTTCTTATTTAACTGTGTTCTTCCTAGCTTGTTTACAACAGGTGTTTTTTAAATAAATGTTTGTGGTGTATTCTCGTGGCATATCCACTTGAACGTGTATTCTCGTTTTTCATATATGTTTGCGGTGTATTCTCGTGGCAAATCCATTTCAAAGTATAGATATGGTTTCAAATTTACAACTGCAATAGGCACAGTCGATTCTTTGACATTTACAAAACGTCTTGTCTCAGTATAAAGGAATTTCTTCTCCTGTTAACTTCAGATTATTACACTTCTCTTTGAATACCAGCTTTAAGAAAATTTTTAGCAAAAACCTGACATGATATTACTCATTAATATGTTAACAATGTAATTAAATAAAACTGAAATTTGTCTTGGAACACAAAAATTTCATTTTAAGCCTAAAGGTTTTTCTTCTTTTCTTCTATTTGAGAAGAAATGTTATTTATTGTTTGTTTCGACAAAGCAAAAACTATTTATTCGTTTCACTTTTTCGCTGTCTAGCTCCTGAACATGGTTGAACGATTTCCTGATAATGAACAATATCGAAAATTTCGGGTGAAATCACTTGCAGCATACGCGTATAGCCGTCGGATTTGTTTGTTGGATTTTTATATTGTTTTCAAGCTTTAAAAAACAATAAAAAAATTCCAAAGGGCAAATTCGATGACTATACGCGTATACTGCAAATGATTCCAGCCTTCATTTGAGAAGTTAGTTTTTTTGTTCTTTTCTTCTATTAATAAAAAAAGCTATTTATTGATGATTATTTCTGCAAAACGATCAATTACGTATTCGTTTCATTCGTTCTGTTCTCTAACCTCTGAACATGATTGCATGATTTCATGAAGGTGAGCAATATCGAAACCTGTTTTTAAAAAAGCAAAACATTGTGTTGGATAAACTTAAGCAAATATATAAAGAACAATTCACCCCGAGGTATTGAACAAAGGCCGATACAGCAGCTTTCTGCCTTTTCTTCACCTATGTCAGGAAATAAAATGTTTATTTACTTTGTGATTTACAAAGATAATCGTGAAAGTCCGTTATCTTTCTTTACCCTGGTATTCTGATTCTTTTCCCTTCGTCAGCCATGTACGATTCTGCACATTTAATAAGGTGTTTGTCAAAAACATTTATGTTTGTGATTGCTTGCACGTCGGTTTAATTACGCATATCTAACAGTATTCGAAACTGGATGGAGAATTTCAGTAAATTTCCAAACACATTCAAGAATCCCAATTCATTTAATGAACAGAAGCAGGGCCAAGAGTACAACTTCCGCTCTGAACACTAATTGGTTGGGATCAGGGAATGTAATATCTCACTTAAGGAGAAGTACACCCCAGACTTTAGACAAACAAGGTATTAGCAATAAAAGAATGATAATTACAGATTTGATTGTCAGTTGAAACATTTGTGGGAATGGCAGCCAGTAGAAAATTATATAATTTAAGTTTCGCTTTACCACCCACGTCTCTACGGGCGTACCCAGGGGAGCACCCCCCCCCCCCCCCCCCC
>Ga0126336_10002373_pt1 | contig 10669 bp, 4 predicted proteins | sample SidCmetagenome_FD_92530 | JGI IMG/M metagenome (GOLD analysis project Ga0126336, IMG submission 92530) | Coral microbial communities from El Islote,Puerto Morelos, Mexico - Siderastrea C C metagenome | ecosystem: Host-associated > Invertebrates > Cnidaria > Coral | place: El Islote,Puerto...
CTCAAAAAATGTAAAAAGGAATACAATATGCTTTAAATTATTCTGGTACAAGATTTTTGTCCAATGAAAATTAAAATTACTCAATTTCCTAATGGATTCCGTCTTAACACTATTTGGAACATCAGTATGATTAAACTTATTGTTCTTCACTCAACTTGCATTATACTTTCCTAATTTTCAATTTGAAGTTGTATTAAGGGGGGGGGGGACTTTTAACTGGGATTTTAAGGTATTTTAACAAGGACCTGATGGCTGACTTGTAATTTATCTTAATTACTAAACAATTATCCCTTTTCATGTATTCAACTGTCAGATAAAGGTCAATGGGAAACAGTTGAGACAACTGGAAATCCACCATCTCCAAGGACGTGTCACTCCATGGCATCAGTTGGCAGCGAGTTTTATGTGTTTGGTGGAGGATTAAGTGGCCCTGATCCTGTTTCAGACACTACTGTGCATGTCTTTAATGCTGGTAAGTATTTCTAGTAATAGAGATAATAATTGAAAATACATTTGCATGCATTCTATAGACTGGTTAAAATTAGACAAGCTGCAGGTACAGATCAAATTGGATCAATCACCACTATAAAACTTTGCAGTCTATAACATCATGGTTTAATTTACCAGTCAGGTCAATACGCAGAGACATAAGTACTGACTGATGACATACAATTGACTTGACTGTGAAGTTGCTCCTGAGGTTGTCGGCGTATCAGTCAATGCCACAACAACAGTCCTTCTTCAGGCCAACTCTCACCCAGATGTGATCTCACACAAGACAGATCATTTCTCAATGTTTTGTTTATACAGAGGACAACAACTGGAGTCAGCCAGAAGTGAGTGGAAGCCCACCTTGCTCCAGACACGGTCATGTATCTGTTGCAGTTGGAACAAATATTTACGTCCATGGAGGAATGGCTGGAACTGATATGTTTAATGATCTCTACAAATTTAACACTGGTAATGCTAATCAAAGGGTTCTGGTGTTGGTCTGTTGTGTTTATTAAGTTATATTGTGAATAGCAATGAACTGAGTTTTGTTGTCCTTTGGTATGCAGACACTCAGTTCCAGTGCTGCCCACTGTACTGCTGCCACCCTGATTTGTCATGAGTCATCTCGTGTCTTTCATGAGAGGTGCATCTGCGATGGGATCCCTGCACCCTCTTTTTACTTGCACTACTCACACTCACATGCAGTGAGTGTGAGTAGTGCCATGCACAACTGGCAACAAGTTAGGCACAAGTTTTGTTATCACCTTTTGACATTAATTTTTTGTTTTAACTTTAGAGTTCCTAGAAACATTTTGGCCCCTGTTTCAACATTTGGTAATTTTAATTAATTTTCTTTTAGTTAGTCATAGTTTTTGTATCCTGTCTTTGTTGGACTGGTGTGAGTAACAGCAAAGGTACAGTTTAGTTGTCTGATTACCCCTGTATACAAGTACTGGTCATCCAACAAACACATCTGTAACTACAATATGTACCAATGGATATAATGCACATGAAATACATCTTAGTTTGTCTGTATCAAAACCAAATTTTCTCCTTTCAATGTAGTAAACAACACCTGGAGCAAGCTTGAACCTACTGGCCATGCTCCTTCATCAAGAACAGCCCATGCAGCAGCGTGTGTAGGGAAGAAGATTTTTATCCATGGTGGAATGAGCTCAGTTGGAACTGCCCTTGATGATGTGTATTCATTAGATACAGGTTGGTAGCTTTTTGACCCATTGTGACCCATTTTCTTTCTTTTTTAAAATCTGCCATTCCTAAGCTACATGTATAAAACTTAAATTTACAATTTTTTGAAAAAATAATTTCCTACATCCAGTACCCAAGTGGGAAGGCTTGTAATAGACTGAAACTTTAAGTCACTGTGACAGGTTAGAAAAAAAAAATGTTTTAATAATAAAATTGTAGGGTTTAAAATGAAAGAGCGTTGTTGTTTCAGTTATTTTGAAGGGTGGTGGGGCTAGTTTTGCTTCACGAATATCCTGTACTAGGCATTTTGGGGGTATTACCTCCCTGTCAGTGTTCAGATGGGATTACCAGATACCCCCTAGGGTTTTGTACTTCCAGAAGCCAGTTATTATATAAGAGCAGTAAACTGCCATGAATGTCTTCAAAAAGTGACATCCACAGTACAGGGAGGCAGAAGGCAGGTACCTGGGTAAAAACTAGGAGATAAATGACAAAAATTATACAGCAGAAACGTAAATAACAGGAAAAGTTTTGAAGATTGCAAAATATAAGCAAAGAAAGTTGTGGGAGCTGTTATGGAAGGGTGCACTAACCAAGAGTAAAGGGTACGGCTTCCCTCTGTCTCTTCCATAACACACCCAGTTACCTTCCTCCTGATAGACCTCTGTCCAGTTAAGCTGTGCCACAATTTAACGTCTTGTGCTAATCACCTTTCCCAGAGACCTTGAGATGGGCAAAAATACCAGTTGATGGACCCAGTCCTGCTCCACGGCTTGACCACACCCTCTGTACTGCAGAAGTCCCAGTTCCAAAAGGTATGAAAAAGATGGAATAGAATAGTTACAACTAAATTCCTCTCGTCCTCTCCTTAATTCAGTCAGATCTCACAGCTTTTTCATTAGTAGTAAATATGTTCCATCCACGTGCAAGTACTTGTGTCTTAATGAAGAAGTTTGAGATTTAATTTTTTTTTGTCTTAGATAACAGTGCAACAGTGAAGACAGGAGATGGCAGTTTGCTAATTTTGTTCATGTTTGGTGGAATGGATACACAAGGAGGGATTTTCAATGACTGTTTAGTTTTATTGCCTGAACATGGAAAATAAAACTTTTTAATTTAAAATTATTACCAATTAATGTGGTATCTATTATTATCTTTATCACTATCATTATCATTATCATTATTATTATTATTAGAAAAGTTTTACAGCCCAGATGTAAATCACTATTAATGGAACATGACGCATAAAACAATAGGTCAATTTTTTGTCTGGGTTAGCTCTTCTTTTTCTTTTCTTTTCACTGCTTAATTGTACATTAGTTTTTGGGTAGCTATTAAGAACAGTAACGAATAGGTAAATAAAAGAAATCCAGGAGTGTAGCAAAAAATCAATTTTGTGATTTTTTCATTTCGTTAATAATAACAGATCTTATTCAGTTGCATATGCGTGGCAATATTACCTTATTTTCTTTCAAAGAAAAGAATGGAATTAAAGATTTTTTATATATTTGTTTTAACACTAAACATATACCACACTCTGCATTTTCTACACTCCTCATATTCCATACTCCGCACTCCGCGTTTTCCACCTAACCAAGTATGCTGCAATTCTCTCTATCATGGTCACTTTGTTAACAGTATGGTGCCCACTGTAAATGCTGCATTCATGTCTCAGTAGGTATTATGTAATGTCTAGTTTATCAATGGTTGAACGTTCCCATTGGTTAAAGCAATGAACATTGTCTAGCTATATCAGTCGAACAGACCAAAGTGCAAAGTCACTTGTGAGGTGACTTGCCTATTGAACACTGCTTATTGTTACATCGGCAATCAAAATATTATAGCACTGGCAGCCTATTGGAGCACTCCCAGCTGTTTTTATTTCCTAATTCAAGCTCCTTGCCATCTACTCAATAGCCATCGCTTCTAGCCATTGAGCTTTTCCCCTCGATACCTACGTTCCACCATGCTGTTTGTGCCGCACTTCACTCCACGTGTCACCTGGTCAGTGTCCCTTTGGCCAACCTGGGTATTGCTCCAAGACGACGGTGTATATCCTTTGTTTCAGATTCGTTCATCATTTTCTATGATTAATATTAAAAGGCATTTGGTTTTAAACCCTATTAAACTTCTTTTTTTTTTACTTGTTATGGTTTGATTCTCATTGTAGCCTTTTAATAATATATTATTTTATTCAGTCTACAAAAAGCAAGTGTTAAATGAAAGGAGCTGTGTCACAGAATTAATTTAGCAAAATTCAGCTTCTAGGACTTGGCCACCAAATTAAGCAAAACATAAAAAGAGCCGCTTAAAACATTGACGAAAGGTTTAAATAACACAGTAAAAACAAAAGAATTAAGCACAGATGGGCCAAATTGAAGAAGATTAGCAGAGATTGCAATTGGGGTTTTTGAAAAACTGTTAGGCTGAACAGTTTTCAAAGCTTATCTCTGTTGTTTGTTGATTTAAATATAACACCCAGGATACATATATTTGTCACGAAGCTGTTATTTTGTCATTTACAAGTAATTTCCTCGCTAACGTTAAGTTCCATATCAAGTAAGGGCGAGTAATTGAAACAACTGATCAAATTGGACTGGATTGCCGTGACACAGCGCCTTTAAATTCCTTTCATTTTGTATTTAAGCTGATCTATAAATTTCATGTCATGATTAATGGTAATGAATATATATATATATACCAGTAATATTTATCTATAAAGAAAATTGTTAAATTTAATTTTTTTTAGCTGATGATGTCACGTTAGTGACATCATAGGCCAATGCTATAACCTGAAAAATTATATCGATGTTGGTAGCCAAATTCTGTTTGTCGTTTTTCTGTGAGGTGGGGGGGGACCCTATCTGTGAGATGTTGGGTGGGGGTGTGATGCTGGGACACCGAAATCCTTACCTTATCAGCAGCACAAACCCATACTGCTTATAAATGGGAGTGCCTCCTCTGGGCTTTTTGGGCTTCTCAGCCTGTGTGAGTTTTTGGGTGGGGTGAGCTTATGGGACTCTAAAACAACCTTACCCTGTGCTATAAACAGTGGCACATACCTCTACGGCATAAATGTGAGTGGGAGAACCTCCCCCAGGCTGTGAAGTGTTTGCATTTGAGCGGGAGCAAGTAGGAAATATTTAATTTTGCTTGGAATGCCCTGTTTTGTGACTTGAGGTTTGGAAGGATTTCATTTGAGTTTACTTAGCCGTGATACAAATTTCCCAAAAAAGCACATCAGAAATTATGCACAAGACGGACTCAGGGCCGTAATGAACGTAGTTCGACTTACTTCATGAATTCCCATGCATGCGAAGCTTATTTCATTTTACTTTTTAATTTTTAATCCGAAGTGTCAGTTTTTGTAGGAGAATATTTTGACTTCCAACTACCGTTTGCTTGTCCAAGTCAATTCAAATACGAGACAAATGTTTACTAAGACTGGGAAGCGAGCGAGCAGGTTTTGAAAGAGCGAGCTGAATTTAAACATTTTTGTACTATTCATAGGCAAAGCAAGGTCTCAGTTTTAGCTGAATAAATTTCGTTGAAACAAACACGAGCTACAAATAAATATTTTAGTGAGGGAAAAATTACCAGTGCACATGCTCATTTAGAAATGTAAACAAGTAAGCATGCTTTGGTCACTTTAAAAAGCAAAAAGGTGAAAATTATTATAGCCGACTTGCCTACAAAGCAAGCAACTTCAGTCTACAGCGGAAATACAGTAATAAAACTATTTCAATTGTGTTTATAAACGCTAGTTTCTGATGTCTAACGGAAATTTTATGCATACAAGAAACGTACTTTTGATGACGGAGTCCTGTTTTGACAAACAGATAAAATAGTTCCAGCACAAAGAACGTAGGCCGAGAAATTTTTAAAAACAAAGTAACATGATTAGCATGTCACACAAATCACGCAGACTGTCAAAAAAGCCAATAGAAAGTTAACCGTCCAATTTACTTCACACGCAATTTTAATGTCACACTATGATAAACTGTCACATAGTCACACTGCTTGTTACCTGGTTTTATGTTGGTTAACCACAAGCTTATTTGGGGGGGGGGGGGGGGAAAGGGCACGTTTGGGGGGCTAGGGTGTGGCAAAAGGGGGGCGAAAAACCGCATAGTTTCTCATGATCAATTTCACCGTATTGTGAAACTTAACGTCATCAGCTCTGCGCACATTGCATGCCTATGTCTGATATATATTAATATTCATTAGGCCAAGAGATTGTTTTGAAAAGTTATTTACTACAGCCTTATCATGTTGGAAGTACTACAATCGTGTACAATCTTTTGTTATTAACATTCAATCGATAGAAAGTTTCTCCCCATTAGCTTTCATTTGATTTTGTCCTTGCACAGGAGTTGTCTCGTCTCCTTCTTCCTTGAAACCCCACCTTCTTCATATAAAGATTCTCGTGAGGGGTCATTAAAAAGAAAAAAATCAATAAATAAAGCACTAGGGTCAGCGATAGCAGTCAATATTGCCAATTGTTTTTTGAAAGAGTCCAAGCTTGGTAGTTAAACAGTGTCTTAATCGGGCAAAATGTTCCATTCCCTTATAAGAGTACTTATGTTAATTGGTTCTTAAATGGGGTACTTCATATGCATGTTGATGCCTGCTATTTCCCTGCGCTGAAGTTAATAGCAGCATGTCATCTGTTGCCACGAGACCATAGTGTAACTTATACAACATGCAGAGTCTCATCGACTTTCTTCTGCTTTGGAGTGATTTCCACCCCAACTGGTCGAGCATATCACCAACACTAGACATTTGATTATGGTTCATGAGTACAAAGTGAGCAGCACAATGCTGGACCATAGTAATTAACATGTTAGAAAAGAGCTCAAGTGTTGGCCTCTAAAGCAAGGTCAAGAACAAGCTAGCAAACACTTTTATATGCGCATTTCCCTTTACAAATTTTCAAAGGACACAAGCGGTCATTACAAGTAAACATGGCTTTCATTTATGGTCAAATTGTTACTGGAAGATCATGTTTACATTCATTAAATTAAGAAGTGACGACAATTATCTACTTAATTCATGGTAATCGATATAAGTCAATGTCAATTATAATTATTGATTAATCATCGATGAAAAATCACACAAATGTTGGTCACTGATTACTCATTGATTACATTACCCATATTAATAGACTAATTAATATTGATTAGCAATTAACTTCAATTTTCATTATTGGTTTTGTCGATTAATTACCTAAGGGTTGGCCCATATGTTTGAAGCAAATTCTGAGTGCACCACAGTGGCTTCCTGTCTTGTTAGTGAGCCAATCAATACGCTCATGTAGGGAATTGTCATTCACTTGGCTCAGACTCTCAACCTCAACTGATAGGATGGGTGTGTTGTTTAGTAGAATGAGGTACATGTTAAGGTTGTTGTCAGAAGTGTCAAAAAGAACTCATTGATTTTTCCCTCCCTTATCATACCTCAGGAAGAGATTTTTTACAATCCTCAACTCTTTTTATAGCCACATCAATATAATATACAAATCACCTTTTTTAACTTCAAATGAGGCTGGTACACAGAGGCACCCTGCATAAAATAAAATTACAAAAGTCGCCTTAAAAGCTATCAACAATAATAAATTTACTTAAAATCGTAAAAATACAAACTAAAAAATAAAAATTTTAAAAATATCTATTCATGAAATAACTATGAACTTAAGGCTAAGAATAAAATTAATTTTAAGACTGAAAAAATAATTACATAAAAAGACTGGTCAGCAAAAATTGAACCTTGTATGTGTCTGTTACGTAGGATTCCAATAGTGGTGTGAAGTGGAAGAAATAAGAGCCTCGTATTCTGCTTGTAGGAAAGTCCCCTGCAATGGACATAGCCCCAATTTTTCTAGGAAGACCAAAGGGTACTCTGCTTGCAGGGTACTCCATTGCTTAATAACAAGAAAAATCGGCCTGTAGGTAAGCTACTGGTTAGCATGTCACATACAACAAAGTTGTACCATCTAAATCTGCCACAAATAAGATACAGGGAGTACAATTTTGACTTTGTCAAGCTAGTTTGCAGTTACTCCATAAATAAATGTCACAAAACTGAGCAGAGTATAAAACCCCAGTTATTTACTACGCATCGGAATAGTAATTTATAAGGCTAGGATGTACCAGGCTTTCTAAAGCCTCTATTCACTGCTAGGCATTGCCATTTCAGTGTCAATAAGGTCCTCATTTAAAAACTTGTCGTAGTTTTGTCTTTGGTGAAACTTTTCGTGAGTTATCACATCTGCAGAAATACCTGGAGACTCTGGACCTTCAGTACCACGGACGATTCGCTGTGCTCGGCCAATGAACTGTACGAACTTTACTGGTGAAACAATTCTCGTCATTACGGCAGCGATACTTATTGGAGGATGGTCCCACCCCTCTTGGAGCATGTCGACAACCACGACGACCTTTACCTGATTGCTCTTTATGCTATTCATCATCTTTTGTAGCCTACGCTGCGGTCGCACTCTTGAATGGAAGCCAATCGCAGAACCATTACCAAAGCGAGTGTTCCACAGCTCAACAACTTTTTCTGCATCACTTGTGTTTTTAGTGATGGCAATTGCCATGTGTGGCACATTGCCGGGCAGGGGCTGTTCTTCATTCTTTCTTTCTTGGGTTTCTTTTACCTTTTCAAGAATCGCTAGGAAAATTTCATCGTTATCCGTGTCTGGATCCTCTAGATCTTGATCATGCTTGGCCTCTGCGGGCAACTCAACGAAACTTGTCCCACGTATGATTCGATTCTCCCTGGCTTCTTTCAGTCTCAAGTGATATGCAAATGGCGGTGGTACCACAGTTTGATGGTCGCTGCGGAAAGGGGTGGCCGTGAAAAACACGACCAAAGCGTGATCTTTAAATTTGTCGATAATTTTCAACCATGTCGGGGCTGGGAAATGGTGGGCCTCGTCCACAATGACGAGTCTGAATAGGTCATCGGGCAAGTTTTCTTCCCACGAACCTTCAAGAAACTTCTGGGCATTGGCTATTACGACTTCCTTGCCTTTTAGATACTGTTCATTTGCCACAGCCGACGTCTTCTCGATCTTCACTCCTGATGGGATGACGTGTGCTTCATCATCCCTGTGTACTATCTTTCTCCGTATGAGAAAGTTCTCGAAAGGCCTGTCTACCGAAACCAGAATTTGCTCTTCTAGCTGTTTAGCTATCTCAAGTCCCGGTGCAATTACTAGGACTGGTTTATCAAACTGAACTCCAGTATCCCCAAGAAAGTAGGGAAGGCAACAGATCACTCCTGTTTTCCCTGAACCTGTGGGCATCGATACCAAAGCGATGGGTGGATTTTCGTTGCGAAACCATTTTTGAAGTTCTTGAAGAGCTGCGTACTGATGGCTCAGAAGCCTATCTTTGGAATCATTCACTACACTCTCGCTATAGAAGTTGAACCTAGGAGGACGGGTACGTTTAGAACGAGACATATCGACCTTCGAAGTAGAAAATGTTCAAAATGGCGCCTCGATCGCCTCGAACACCTCGCATCAAGAGCGGGAAAAATTTTCAGTCGCTGATTGGCTGAGTGATGTAATGACGTTCAAGTGACGCAAGTTGTCAGAACCAGGGTCCTCTCTATTTTTCGATTAGAGCTGAGCCCAGTCCCTCTCACGGAACAAGATGGCTTCCGAATTGCACGTCCTAGATACTGCAGGCTTGCGAGGTTGTATTTCGTCTGCGGCGCAGAGAGACGGCAAACATGGGGGTTGATCCCAGTGAATCATTTAGAGAGCTTCGTCCTGTTTGTATAAAGTTATCCAAAGAACCTTCACCTCAAAATATCAAGGATCTCGAATGGAAACTACGGTCTGTAGATCCTGCACATCTAACCCAGCTTGTAGAATATGTGCTGTTCCCATTGAAACTCGCTTTGCAGAGTGCCAATGCTACTAATGAAATACAAGAGACTGCTGTTGGGTGCATCGAAACTCTGTTTACATATGCTCAGGTTTGCCAACTCGGCACATTCGAAGAGATGTTTAATTATTTGTGCATGTTGCTGAGCTCAAGAGAAGGTGGTCCAGGGCAGATTGCTGATATGCCAGAAGAACTCAAACTCGCTATTGTCAACTGTCTTTCCTGTCTGCTCCAACACACTTCTCTTGTAGTTAAAGGTGCTTTCTTTTCACCTCGCTGTCTTCCTATCATTGGACATTCAGTCAGTATTTTGCTGGCTTTGTCTGAGAGGGAGAAAGCTAAAAACTTGAAATTGAGTGCCCTTGGGTGTCTCAGCAGTCTTGCTTGCTGTGGTGAAAAGATTGTTTGTGAACCCAGCAGTAGTGAGAATTTGGAACAGGATGAAGACAGGGAGGCATTGGATAATGCAGTTAAGGATTCTGTGGCAATAACCTTTGCCTCGTTCATTCCAGGAATTTCAATAGCTTTATGCAGAGTTATCACAGGCGATGCTAAGCAGGGTCATGCTGTTATCACACGAGCCATTGATCTATGGAGTGACATTCTTTCTTTGGTGATGAATGACAAACATATGCCAAATCAACCACTGGAGAGTAAAGACGTCATTTCACAACTTATTTCATTAGCAATGGAAGGTCAATCTTCAAAAGCACAAGAAGACAAAGAAGCTGGTATTTCAAACTCAAATCCAGAAAAACATAATAAACTTCAGAGCTTGAAAGTCAACAGAACTACTGAGTGGTTTTGTGACACTGCATCAAAATTAAAAATTGTGATGGAGAGGCTGAGTATAATTTCCGCAAACCCTAATTGGAAAGTACGACTTTCACTCGCGAAGTTTTGTGACAAACTGCTTACAAACTGTCTGGACTCATTACAGCCTTGTGCATCTACCATGGTGGATTTACTGGTTGGTTTGACTGAAGATGACTATTCACAAGTTGCATTACTAAGCAAAACTATCTTACAGAAGTTATCAGGAAGACTTGGGGATGGTAAGCAAGAACTCA
>Ga0126336_10002374_pt1 | contig 10660 bp, 5 predicted proteins | sample SidCmetagenome_FD_92530 | JGI IMG/M metagenome (GOLD analysis project Ga0126336, IMG submission 92530) | Coral microbial communities from El Islote,Puerto Morelos, Mexico - Siderastrea C C metagenome | ecosystem: Host-associated > Invertebrates > Cnidaria > Coral | place: El Islote,Puerto...
ACGAGCCAAAAAAAACCCCGAAATGTATTTCAGACCGAAAAGTTTCAGGACTATTTTTGAGAAACGAACACCAGTTTATTCCTTCGCGGCTCCGCTTTTAGGCTTGGCTAAATCTATATATTAATCATAAAGGTGAGACGTGGGAACAGTGGGACCTCGCCTCGATTGTCCCTTTCCAAAACTGAAACGCTCCACTTGACGATAACAAACACACAGAAAATAAGGTCCAATAGGATTTATTAGGTACACTTTTCTTACTAATGAATTATTCGTGCAATGGAACCATACTATGACCTCATGTATAGAGGGATGAGCTTCTGTTATTAAGTAAATTAAAGTCGAGCACTTGAAAGTCAGAAACCTTCTCCATCTTTCATAAGAGCCCTTGTTAAGGTTTACACGGCTGCTAATGGTCAAACTAAAGGATTTAATCCATACAAAAGAAATATCCACTTGGAAAGGTGTTAAAAAATAACAATAAAAAAGTACCACTGGAAATTATCCAGTAAGTGCAGATCAAGAGCTTTGATTTAAATGGTGACTCGATATGACATAGCATGAGTAGAGGTTTTATCCTGGGGGTGAAAACACCAAGGAATACGACATTGCTACGTTCGTGGATATTATAAGAGTGAGATATTATGTGAGATTTAAGTAAAAATGCGTATAATTTTGTTTCACAGTCTCACTAAAATTTCCGGTCAAAAAGATAGGCATAGGATCATATTTCCCACACATTTGGTAAGATCAGTTATAGTCATAATAGAGTGTGTACTTCATAGATCCCGTGTTTTTTATGAAGCACACACCCCAGCGAAAACTTTTCTGATTTTTTCAACGTCCGCGTTTTAAAATCTGAAATGACCAGGAAGGTGTACTGAGTGGCATCCGCATCTGGTGCACAAGAAATACACCTACTTCAATAAGACCACGATTTCTTCAAAATAAGGAAAACGTAAAAGAAATTCATAAGCAAATCAAGTTTGAATCACCGTATCGCCAGTCGGTCGCGATTGTTAGAATTCTGTAAACTCACGACGTCATTTTTCAAAAACTTATCTTCATAACAGTAATACAACATGTATTACGGAGATTATATTAAACCTGGAGTATCAGACGTTTTCTCAGTTTGAATGTCCTGGTGAAAAAAGTAATTCACATCCACAGTTTGTTTATTTGTCCGTTAGCTTAGGCAACAATCTAATCAACAGAACGACGGCACTGAACAAACTTATTTTTAAAGTGATGTAAAATCAGGTTAAAACGTTCAGTTAGTGGCATCCAAAATCCAAAGTACACCTGTTTGAAAATGTTAACAGTTACAAAGTATAAACGGTATGAAATACGACACAGTGGACTTCTGGGAAGATGGTGCTGGCAATCTCAGCTTGTTACTAAGTTTTAAAATCGATGTTCATAATATTTTCATTAGAAGGAAGTTTAGAGAGTAGATGTAGGTATGCTGTGTTATTACAATGTACTCGGTATCTGATAGAAGACGAATAGAAGAAAAGTTTCCTCTTTCCCAGAAACCATTTTACCCAACATCGTTTTTTGAATCACGTGTATACTAAAACCGTTTGTTCAAAACACGCACAAATACTTGTTGATCTTGAGAACCATCGCTTCCAGTACAAACTCCATGTCGCCTTGTTTGTTAGCTTCTTTCCTGACAAATTTCTTGTCGACCAAACCGACGACCTCCCATAGCAGACGCCTGGTTTACGCGTAAACACACCATGGATGGCTTCTGAGTCAGTGTCATTCGACCAGGAACCATGTTGCTGGTGCTCAACACGTCTTCACGATAAGCAATGCTGCTCTGCGTATTGAATGACCCTTCGGTTGCCATCACTTCCTGGCAAATCTCTTGTCGACCTAGACGGCGACCTGCAATAGCAGACTGCTGATGCAAGTGTAAGGACATCACGGACGGCTTTTGAGTTGGCAGCACTTGATCGTGAACCATGTTGCTGGTACTCATGACCTCTCACCGACGTCCTGCGTCTTCGTGCTCCCTAAACCACCAGTTCGTTGCTGGTATTTCCTTTCGAGAACATCGACTACTTCTCATTTCAGATGGGAAGACGTTAAGGATGGCTTCTGACGCGGTGGCAATTCATCATAAACCATGTTCCTGGTACTCATCATGTTGTTCCTCTGCGCAATGAGTGACTCGTCGGTGGCCGCCATTTCCTGACAAATTTCTTGTCGACCAATTCGGCGACTTGTCATTGCAGAAAGCCGGTTAAAGTGTGAAGTCATTACAGATGGATGCTGAGTTGCCAGTAGTTGAACTGCCCTGGGAGTTGTTTTCCACTGTGCGCTTGATGACCCGATAGTTACCAACATTTTGCTCTTCTTTCCGCCGTTGTCTTGTGTATCATTTCGTGTACTTGTCTGTGGTTTGGGCCATGAGGGCAATTTCGATGCTCTTCTGGACGACGAAGTCCCCCACATGGTTTGGTTGTGCTCACATGTACAGACTTCGTCGTTGTCTGTAGTACAGCTTTCCAGACTTTGAGAGCGGACGAAGTTTGTATTCGGTGGTCTGCCATAATTGTTTTTGTTCGCTGCTGCTGCTGCTGCTGCTGCTTGGTAATAAAGAGCACGGCTTTGCAAAACACGGTTGTCAGTGGAAGACGATTGACCATCTGGCAACATTGGAAGAATGAACCTGCTTTTGGACTGAGGTGAGCAGCCGGGAGGATAAGGAGCGATCGCTCTGGGTTCTGGTCCAAACCCACGTCTGAATTCGGTGCATGCTTGAACTTCGACGCCTTCTGGGAAATCTGACCTTGATTTGGACTGAGATGACTGGCTAGGACGCTGAGTGCTGATCATTCTTCGATCTGATCTATAACCGCTCCTGGTGAGAAGTTAAACGTCGGCGGTCTCTGGATAATTAAACCTTGATTTGGACTCAGGAATCAAGACGACATTCGCTCGAGCTTCTGAATAATTTTTTCTGTTGAGGAGACGTTTCTGTGCCATGACAGGTACTAAACAGCCTTTGGGTCTTTGTTCATTGCCTGATTTCCAGAGGTTGTTGCTGATTTCAGCTGATTAGCCTTGTCTGTTTCTACTTTTTCGGGAAGGTCTTCACATTGAAAACGTTCGGCTGCTTGTTGCTGCTGATAAAATTCGCGAAGATTCTGTTTTGGTTGTAGTTGTTTCCTTGCTTCCATCTTACGTTCCCTCTTTTGTGAAGTGTTGAAACATTTGCACTGTTTTTTGTCGGTTGTTCTATTTATAGCGACTTCGTGCCCCGAAGGGTGTGGCATTATTTATACAACTGAGATTCACATCGCTAGGTATTTCCAAATGTTATTTTTCTTAAATTTGGTTTGGCGACAATTTTTAAAACGGAAACCGCACACAACACTGACGTAGTTATTTTCAAAAGAAAAGAGCATTTTTATTCCAGAATAGCTTTTGCCAAAGATACCCTTCCATCACACGTTGCTCCTGTTGCGAAGTTTTTGAACATTTGCATTGTTTTGCTGTAATTTATCCTATTTACGGTGACTTCATACCCCATCTGAGGGCACTGAAGAGGGTATTGCAGTCAGTGGTAATGGAGGGTAAAGAAATTCTGTTATGAGTCTGTTAGTATAAAACTTTCGAACAAACATATGTTAGTCCTTTTTTACAATGTCGCATGGTTTATGGTTGTTGTGGATAAGTGTACTAATTCATTTGTTTATGTTCTCGCCTTGTTTTACCTTTATCTAGGTTCTATTTATGGAAAGCATAAGAGTTATTTTTTCTTGCCAACAAGGTCACTTACAGTTTTATATTCTATCGCACTTCATTTTGTTATTGACCCAGCATTGATTATGATTGGTGGGATTTATCTCATTATCTTTGTTTTCAAGCGTCTTCAAGTACCGCCCATCTCAGGGGGTTTTAAATTTTTGTTGATAAGATAGATTGTTATTGTTGTTGTTAATAGAATAAGGATTAAGGTTTTTTTTAGCATTTCTAGCTATAGAATTTGTTGTATTTTTGTAAATTTGGCAAAGCACTGTAGTTTTTTTAGCCAATAAAAGTATTCCTAGCTAAGATGAAACATCATCGGCCGAATGGTTTATCATGAAAAGTGTAGCCGTTAAACCATGCTAATCTATCAGTTGCTATTCTATTTCTGTTAAACGACTGAGCGATGCGGTGCACTTATTTGCTAAAGGGATTCATTATTCCTTAAAAAGCAGAAAGCAGGGTTATTCGCTGAAAAACTGTGTATGTGATAAATTAGTAAAAACAACAGGAGTTATTTTTTCATGCGTAAAGGTAAACTTGCCATCAGCCGACTTTTTTTTTTGAGGTAAAATGACTCTGTTCATTTTCTATCAAAGAGTTACCTTCACAGTTTGAAATCATTGATCAGTCAAACTTTTAGTTAATAAAACGTTTTTCTGTTAGCCTGGTAACAGTTACAACAAAGCAGCTGAATAATGTCATTTTGAATGCTTGTGGAATGGACTGTGGATGGTGATGGTTGTGTTGACGTTCTGCCTGACAAGCAGCAATACTGAAAGAGCTAAAAGGGTTTTTTATGCCATTTGCATCTTGTTTCGTAAACTGTATTGACTGAAAGTTGTCAGTTTCCTGGACGTTTAGAAAAATGGGCATTTTTAAAACGATGATCACGTAATCATCGCCGTTATACTGTCAGTCAGTCGCACTGTTTGTCCCGCTTTTAGTTATGTCGCAGTTACATTCGGGAGTTCCGTCGTAGATGGGCTTTCAAGGTCATGATATCGTATAGGGGAGGGGGATAGAGGGGTATAAAAACAATATGGTAAAAAAACAATATTTTACTCACTCGCTGCGTTCGTTCGTAAAATATTGTTTTTAACACTCGAAAACAAAATTCATATCTTCGTGCCGCCTTGTAATTTGCTATTTATTATATAGACAAAAGTATTTTTGCACAAACAACAGTGTAAGAGTGGGAAATGACTTCATCGATATCCTCACTAGTGAGGATATGGAAAATACGCCACTCGAGTCCTGGATGTAGTTTCGTATGAACTGTATGAGTGGTCTATTTCCCACTAAAACACTCTTGTCTATATAATAAGAGGGCTTATGTTTTGACCTTTGTTTTCTTGGGGATAGGGCTAGGACATTGCAATCCATCCACTACGCTTATACGTAGAGGTTTTAGGGGACCTTAGAAAGAAATTGATACTCGATCACAAATTGGAACCTTAAATTGAAACGTTCCACCTGGGAAGACAGAAAACACACATGAAATGGTCCCAACGGTGTTTATTCTCCAAAAGTGTCTTTGTACACACTTCTCTTGAAGCTAGGAAACGAAGCAAAGTCCAAAGGAGCACTCGTAAGAGATTAGTCTATTTTCCAGAATGATGTAACAAAGGACGTACTTTGTTACTATTAATTAGGACTAACTACCGTTGGTTTTTCATAGTTAAGGAATTCGAACACCACAAAAACGTTCCCCTGACAATACATATGTAGTACAATTAATAAACGTTTGCAGTTCAACTCCTGAGAGTTTGTCTAAGTTTAAAATTGTACAAAAATTCTGCCACCCCTCTCCCTGCCAAAAGTCCCAAAACTCTTTTGGCAAAAGATTTAGAAACAAACAGCATGGTCACACTTTAGGATTTCCTCCATGGACACAAAAGTAAGATCTCAAAACATATCTTGACTTTCGGCTTGGGAGTGAAAGGAGTACAGAATGTTACGTTGCTAGGATCGTTAGTATATTATGGTAAAATGTGTTAGTTACTGTAATGTTAAGATATAAGTTATATTAATCAAAATACATTTCGCTTTAAGATCGAATAAATATAACAATCTGTGTCGGCATTTCTAAAATTATTTCCTCTTAAACCCGCGCCAAGCGGTAATAAGTTTGAGCACACACTCTGACTCAAAATTCTTTTGCACTCTCAAAAAGTCGGAATCTACTCATATTTTCATAAGAATCGATGGAGTTCCAAACCCGTGCTCTCGTTTTGTTTCTAATTTCCTTGAACTATTATTGAGCTTCTTGTACTTTCAAAGATTGACCCCTCGTCGACTCTTGTCCTCGTTTGGCCCGGGCCTTAAGATGCATCATCAAAGCAAGTGTTTTCGGGAAAGGATTTAAATCAAGCTGTGCCACAGAATTTCTGCAATTTTGGATCGATAGAAAACTGCGTCTGAAAACTAATGAGAAAAATTTCGGACAAGCAAGCACAAAATCACATGTGGAGTCGTCAGTGAGAATATGACTGAGCAAAATTGCTGTGAAGATAAATCTTAGCAAGGGAGCATTTTGAAATCTAATAAATAATAAAAATTAGCGAGAAAATATAACGACGTTTCGAAGTCGTCCTGACTCTATTGCGATAGAACTATATTAGGCTGTTCTTAATTAAGCGTTCAAGGGTGTCAAAAGTTGAGCGTGCAACAAAACGCAAAATGAATTGAGTCTGACTATTTTTTCAGTTTTGGTCTTATTTCACGAATGAGTAACACTTCGTGGATCAAATCTTCTCGTATCCATTAATAACTAAAACATAATATATAGATTTAGCCAAGCCTGAAAGCGGAGCTCTTTGTTTTGTTTTCGCTGGTAATTATTAATTTGTACAAAATACTCTCATTCAAGTCGTTAAATTAAAAAAAAAGGAAAGAAAAAATTCATGTCCCCGCTAAGTATCGAACCTGAATATCGAATCCTGAGCGTCGAACCCATCGTATGCCGGGATGGTTCCACTAGGCACTAGTTAATTTTACTACTTATTTCTTTTCCCGTGACAAGCTGCCTACCGACATGAACATGCTGGTGTTTTTCCTGGGAAAATGTGTTCGGACCGCCGCCATGGTTGTGGACAGAATTAACCAGACGTCGGGAACGCTGTAAAGTGCTGCGAACTCAAGCGTTATGCCCATTGAGATCGCAGCAGAACCAACAACAAAGATGAAGTCCTCAAAGGCAAATTTCGTAACTTGTACTTTTCGCCTTCCAACAAAAAGACAACCGAGTACTCTTTTAAACTTTTTTCCATTTATAGATACTTGATATTTTTTCTCAAATTCCAAACTTCACTTCTGTCGAACTGAATCGTTTTGCTAAACAAGCGAAGGTTTTAAGAAAACTTATTTTTCAAAAGCGACCTTGGTCATGCGATTTCCCGCCAAGAAAAACGCCGGTTGCCCAAAAGCACCGCGCGATTTCCAGCCAAGAAAATATGGCGTTCTCCCCCCTCACCCCTCGGGTTGTCTTGCAATCCCCCTCCCCCTCCCCGAGAGTCTGCACGGGCGGGCGTACGCTGACGTCACAATCAAATTTTCTCGCATCGATAGGTTACCAAATTTGCTTAGCAATGGTGCTCCACTGGCGCGCTACGCACGCGGTCTTCCCTCGTACCCATTCGCAATTTGGTTGTTTTTGGAGCGCTAGAAGATTGGATACGACAGTGGATTAACTCGCGGGGTCTTGGGAAAGGACGAAGGGAAACCAACGACGCTATATATTTTCTCTTCGCCACTTCCCAAGAAATGGTGTGAATCAAGTATTATTAGTAGTTTTTTTAGTGCGATTGTCCTGGTGAGGATAGGCTCGTTATATCGTTAGGTTTTTGTCAGTTGACAGAGCGGTCACACTAGGCAATCCACTAGTTCAATGCACTGAGCATTCAGTTTACAATTTTAAGTATATTAAAACCGTTTGTTCAAAACACGTACGAATACCCGTTGATGTTGAGTGCTATCACTTCCATCACACACTCCGTGTCTTCTTGTTCGCTGATTTCTTTCGTGGCAAATCTCTCGTCGACCAAGCCGACGAGCTCCGAAAGCAGTCGTCTGGTTCAAGTGTAAGGACATCACGGATGGCTTCTGAGTCGGTGCCGTTTGATCATGGACCATGTTGCAGGTGCCCATCGCCTCTCGTCGATATTCAATGTCGCTTGGCTTATTGGATGACCCTTCGGTTGCCACTATTTCCTGGCAAATGTCTTGTCGACCAAGACAGCGTCCTGCCAAAACAGAATACGACTTCAGGTGTGAAGACACCACGGATGTCCTCTGGGTTGGTGGAGGTCGCTCACGAACCATGTTGCTGGTGCTCATCGCCTCTGGCCGATGTCCTGTACTCTTCTTTAAATTCAATGACCCTTCGCTTTCCGCCATCTCCTGACAAATCTCTTGTCTTCCAAAGAGGTGACCTCTCATTTCAGACTGCCGACTGCCACGTAAAGACAGAACTGATGGTTGCTGAGTTGGCGAGAGATTAACTGTCCGGTTTGCTGTGTTCTGTGCGCTCAATGGCTCATTTATTGTCGCCATTTTATCCTTTTCGTCGCTGTCTTCCTCAACGTCTGGTAAAAGAATCTGTGGTTCGTGCCATGAGGGTATATTTGATGTTCTCCTGGCCGACAAAGAACTAGGTGTAGTTAGATCGCACTCACAGTCTTCGTTCATTCTGTCTTTTCTTTCTGTGCTCTGTGGTTTGAGGTAGTATATGTTTGTATCGCCTTTGTTCGCAGCTGCCATTTGAAAGCGTGGAGCGCCGCTTTGCAAGCCACCACTGGCAACAGTTGAAGGCAATTGAACATCAGCGAGCACCGGAAAAATGAACCTGCTTTTGAATTGAGGTGACCAGCCATGAGAATGAGGAGCAATCGCTGTGGTCTCTGAACCATAACCGCGTCTGAATTCGGTGGGTGTTTGAACATGGGCGACCTCTGGGAAAATAAACCTTGGTTTAGAATGAGGTGACCGGCTTGAAGGCTGCAGCACGATTGCCCTTGGATCTGATCCATAACCGCGTCTTAATTCGGTGGGTGCTTGAACATCGGTGACTTCGGGGAGAATAAACGTTGAATTGGACGGAGTTGACTGGCTAGGAGGATGAAGAGCGATCGTCTTTTGATCACCCATGGGTGACTGAACACCGCTGAGCTCTGGAAAAGCAAGCCTCTGTTTAGATACAGGAACGAAGAAACGAATCGCTCTGGGATCTGGATCGTTAGGGCTAGTGGGTTGATGCTTCTGGGCCATGACAAAGACTAATCGGCCATTCTTGTGTCTTTGACCATTTGCTTGCTGTCCAGGCGTCGTTGTTGATCCCATTGTTCTAGGATACGGCAGCTCTTCAAATTGAGAATGTTCGGCAGCTCGTTGTTTCTGATACAACTCCCACTGATTCTATATTGTTTGTGACTGTTTTCTCCCTTGTATCTTGCGTCGTCTCCTTGTCCAAGTTTTAAAAGGTTTGTTAAATTTTGTTCTGTCACTCGTTTAATTTATAATGATTTCACGTCGCGTCCATCTCTAAAGGGTATTATTTTGCTGACGTAACAGGGCTCATGGTTTTAAACCATTTAAGTAAGTTATATCTATAAATACCGCAAGACAGTTTCTTTTTTGGCAGAAAAAGAAATTAGAATTCACCAGGTCATCGAACGCAGTTTGTTTGATGATTATTCAAGGTCGGGAATAATTTTCTATCCCAGTGGATAATTATGAGGGTCAACAAAACTTTTGCTCGAAGAGTTCCGTAGTTAATATTGTGACAAGTTGTTTTTGATTGACGCCGAAGGGATTATCGCTAATGAGACTAATTAAAAGTGTTGTTTTTTATGTCAGCCTTTAGAAATGTTAAGGCAGTATTTTCGTTTTGACCTGTTTGTCAGTGAATTCGAGAATTTATTTTTAGGTTGAATATCGTTCATTCGATGTCGACGCTCTCTCTTACTAATAAAATAAACATTTTTAATAAACTTACAGATTTTGTTTTACTTCCAGTTTTCGTTGAATGTTTTCTGTAGAATGGATTAATTATGGTTGCTAGGTATAAAAGTAGTTAATCGTTTAATCAACATTTAATTACGTTATTACATTTGTGGTTTACATAAACAGCACCGGAGTAATTTTACTGATACTGTTAAAAGAAAAACTTCTGCTAAGTAGAAGGTTTAAAATGAAATTAGCATGTCGTTTCTTATTTTCATTTACAATTGCTTCATAATGGTTGCTAGGGATAAAAGTAATTGATCGTTTAATTGACGTTTAATTACGTTATTACATTTGTGGTTTACATAAACAGCACCAGAGTAATTTTACTGATACCGTTAAAAGATAAACTTGTAATTAGTAGAAGTTTTAAAATGAAATTAACATGTCGTTTCTTATTTTCATTTACACTTGCTTCAGAAAATGAAATCATTTTTAGTTTAAAAAACTGGTAACCAGGCAACTGAAGTTGCAAATAATGTTTTCAGTGACGTCACTAGAGTTTATTGCTGTTGTTAGGGATTATTAGTTCTGATTTGCAGACCACGACATAAAAGTTTTTTTGCAAAACGGCACGTTACCAAACACGTGTTCCTTCTCGTTTTCTTTGACTTTCCACAATTTCGATTTTTTTTTTAGATTTTAGTGTCCAGTCGAAAATGTTGCTTTGTGAGTTAATAGTATACAAAAACTTTGACGTCAGTAGAACATATTTTGGACACAACCTCGTACCCAGGGTCCTCTCTCTTCCTCCCTCGAGAAAGTACCCTGGTTTTAGTCCGGTCCGTTAAGGGAAAAATCGTGACAAATCGCGTAAAAGCGTCAAATTTGGCACACAAGTTCTTGAGGCTATATAAAACAAATTGAGAAGGGGTGCCACGAGATCCGAGCATCCGGG